>Ga0080004_1072633_pt1 | contig 30462 bp, 27 predicted proteins | sample WasSprMetagenome_FD_69207 | JGI IMG/M metagenome (GOLD analysis project Ga0080004, IMG submission 69207) | Sulfidic aquatic microbial communities from Washburn Spring, Yellowstone National Park, USA - WS (SPADES assembly) (version 2) | ecosystem: Environmental > Aquatic > Thermal springs > Hot... | reverse complement strand
GTGGGTTATTCAAATGCACAAGACTGAATAAAGTATTTAATGCGGACTTAGTAGGAGCATACAACATACTCATAACCCCGAGTCCCGAGAGGGATAGGGGTAATTGGCCGGAGGCCCGGCCTGGGATTGAACCCAGAGGGGATGTAGTCCCAAACCTCTCCGCACTAGCTGGAAGCCTCGCCCTTTAGGGCGGGGAGGAGGTCAGCGCAGTGAATCGTATAAGCTTGAAGTTAAAGAAGTACTTCCGGATCATTGACCAATGCCATGCACAACAAAAGCCTCTGTTTCATGCCTTTAGAAGGGAATTTGACGAGTTTGTCTCTAACATCGTACAATCCAAACTCCTTTAAAAGTTTTGTGGCATTCTCTTTAATTTTTTTCACCGGAAGGCCATATAGTTTGCCTATCAACATCAGGTTTTCCCAAACGGTGAGATCCACATAAGCGTTTGAGACTTCTGGAACCACTCCGATGCGTTTCTTCACTTCTATAGGATTTTTCAAAACATCGTAGCCTGCAACGAATGATTTGCCCCCGTCAGGCTTTATGAGAGTGGTTAAAATCCTGATAGTTGTTGTCTTTCCAGCTCCGTTTGGTCCGAGAAAACCAAAAATTTCACCTTTTCCTTGACGAACCCACTTCAGGGCTTGATGTTGAGAGTGCAAGACTCCTGCGGGAAAAAATAGTCCAGTACAACGGGGAGGGAAAAACTGTTTTTCTATCAACCCACAACATGGAAGAAGCGAACCAGCTTTGCCACAGAATAGCCATAATAAACCATGGCAAGATCGCGGCTATAGATACTCCCGAAAACCTAAGGGCTCAGAGCATGGACCTCCAGTACATCGAAGTGGCTTTCAACAAGACCGTAGAAGCAGGGATATTTTCCGAAAACTCAAACGTGGTCAAGGCAGTGCCTGCGGGCAATAAGGTGCGCATGTACACTCCAGACCCATCCGCGGTGATATGTTTTCTCGTCGAGTACGCCAAAAAGAACGATCTGCGCATTATAAGTTTAAACACAATGATGCCTTCGCTGGAAGATGTTTTCCTAAAACTCACAAAAAGGAAAGAGGCGGTCCTGTGAGCAACTTTGTAGAACAGTTTAGGTGTTCCCTCGTCGTGAGCAGAAAGAACATCAAGATCTACTACTTGAAGGGTCCAGTTGTAACATTCGGGCTTATATTTCCCCTGTTCCTAGCTTTAGCCTACCTGATCGGGCGTAACGTACCGCTTGAAGACGTTTTGCCGGGTCTTATTGGCATGACAGCATTTTTTACCGCCACGGCCGTGGGTCCATCAATTGTTCCCTGGGAAACCCGTTCAAAAACCCTCGAGAGGCTTTTATGCTGTCCTGTTGCCATGTGGACAATTGTAGTCGGTGACATGCTCTCGTCTTTTATTTTTGGATTCGCCATTTCGGTAATTCCACTAGTATTGACATTGTTCTTTGGAATTCAGCTATTAAACTTCATAATTCTGCTTCTGGCACTGATAATCGCAAATCTGTGTTTTGCTGCTCTGAGTGTGCTGCTATCAGCCTATCCGCCTACGGACGTCCCGGCCACGACAATGATGCTCTCATCTCTCGTTAAGTTTCCACTTGTCTTCATAAGCGGGGTTTTCATTCCCATAGAAGAGCTACCTCCATGGGGAATAGCCATTGCCTCTTTTTCTCCGTTAACGTACTTCACAGATATTGTTAGGTTGCTTTTCATAAACAGAGGTTTTTATGGATTGGCATTGGACTTTCTGGCACTTTTAGCGTTTTTAATAACATTTACGATTGCGGCAATAAAGCTACATGAGAGGACTCTTGCAGAAAGACTGGGCTGAAATTTTGGTTATAGGTCAAGGAAAAACAACATTCAAATTTTTTAAGCGTCGGCAGGCTAAAGGGTGGAGAGAGGGTTAGCTGAAACCTATAGACCTTAGTCTCACAAAATTCCTGCCCAGTCTGCTCTCACTGAAGCCGGATATCAGAATATAGTCAAGAGCACTTCCCTTTGCCTCGTCTATTCTGGCATGTTTCACCAGATCGGAAAATCTTCCGCCTGACAAACCATCACCGATTATGGAATACCCCTGTGCGGTCTCTTTTACGATTTTGGCTCCGGGCAAACCCCTCATGGACCTGACATCTCCGACGTTTTGAAGTTCCTTTTCGAGTTCTCTTTTGATCTTGGGTATTCTTGAAATCCTCCCGGAAAGCAGAATAACGGCGGGATCTCCGACAGTATAGCAAACCTGGTAAACGGCCTTGCAAACGCTCTCAATCATTGCCTGCATGCACATCCTGCTCTTCCAGTTGGTTTCCGACGTCTCCACCAGTTCCTCGGGTGTTGCAACGCCCGCGATGGAGGCGCAGCCTGTGGCGAAAACGTCTCTCTTTTCAAATCTTCCGACAGCTTGGGCTACTTCCAAATCCAGAGCGCCTGCGGTTAGAAAGCCCGGGCCAGGGGTAAAGGAGCCACCAACTCCGTCAACTATTCTGCCACCTTTCACCCCGATCACTGCGTTGTATCCGAAACCCATCTCAACGTGGATGTAGTTCACTTCTCCATAATCCAGTCCGTAGTCCATTGCTACTTCATGGATCCCGAGAACTGTAACAGCAAGTTTGTCCGCGGTTCCCATGTCAATTTTGTTTAGCTTCCTATGCAGCGGGATTGTGGGCAGATTTATCACACCCGGAATTAGTATCTTCCTTGCATTGAACTCGTACAATCTTTTGGCAAATTTCGTCATTGCTAGGTATATGTTTGCCCCTACAACACCCTTCGCGACACCCTCTTCTATTTCCTCTTTTGTTGTAGCCAGAACGAAGGTATAGTACCATTCTTCCAGCAGCTCTTTAGGAATCCGCTCAAGGTCCATCACCTCGACTCCGTAACCCGAGGGGACAACTATCACGTCAATCGGCTGCATTTCGTTGATTTTCTCCAGAAGCAAATCTGGATTAATTGCCACGTCTTTTGTTTCCACTGATGCCTCTCCGGCTATTTCGCTATTCTCCAGAAGGCATAGATCCATTGACTTCGTTCCCGGATCTATTCCGAGAACCCTCACAGGATCTCACCCGCTCACTCACTTTCGCTTTGCTGAAAAATTTTTGCTCCGTGGTTTCTGGGAATGCCAAGTTCTACTGACGCGCTAATACCGTAGCTTTTCAGCCAGTCTTCGGCCTGAAGCTTTAAATTTCCGTAGTCTTTTTTGTATATCAGCCCGTAGAGCGTTGGACCCCAAGAACTCTGCCCGAATCCGAATGTTTTCTCCCTTAAGAAATCGGTGAGAACTTCTAGATCCTCTCTGAAAATCCCTCCCTGATAGTTTTCGAAGTGTTTTCCCACAAGTATCTGAATTTCCGACAGGAATCTACCAAAATCCTCAATTTTTCTTTCCCTTATGGCCGGGATCAGTCCTAGCAGAATTCTGTGCGAAATTTTCTCTGCAATTTCGCTTCTGCTGGTTACGGTGCTCATTATCGGCTTTTCCTCGACTTCGTCAAGACCTCTGCCCAGTTTTGGAATGATCAGCAGGAAGGCCCAATCTTCGGGTATCTCTTCCCTGAAAGCGAGCGGGGGAAATCCATTCCTCACGCCAGCATCTATCACGAACCCGCCGTGTTTGAAAACGTATGTGCTGGCCCCCGAATTTTTACCCCTTCCTAGTACTTTTGAGATCTCTTCTATCTCGGCATCGATTTTTTTCAGTTTTGCGATTCCGAATCCAACGGCGAGCTTTAGCTGGGTGGTAGAACCGAGCCCTATGTGCCTTTCTATCCTTCTTTCTACCTTTATATAGTAATCAAACCCCGTTTCGAACCTCCTGTCCATTCTTTCTAGGGCATCCTTTATGTCCTTTTTGTCCTCATCGTTTTCGGCAATTATTTCTGGCCTGTCACTCTCCTCCAGCCTCAAAAGATAACCGTATTCGATCCCGACACCGAGTGAACCGAATCTTCTACCCAAACTGCCTGAAGGATCGATAATACCGAGGTGGAGCCTCTTTGGCGTGTCTATAAGCATCAAAATAGTTTTTATATCCTTTTTTAAAATCCTTTCTATGCGCTTCGCGGGATTGGATCTTGATGAACCAAAAATTATGGGAATCATAAACGTCTCGCCTGAGAGCTTCTACAAGGGAAGCGTTGCAAAAGAAGAGGATGAATTAATCGAAAAAGCCCTGAAAATGGTTAGAGATGGGGCCTCTTTTTTGGATGTCGGTGCAAAGTCTACTGCACCCTATCTTCAGACGCAGATTAGCGTAGAAGAGGAAAAAAGAAGAATAGTATGGGCATTCGAGACTCTCAGAGGACTAGATTTGAAGGTCCCGTTAAGTGCAGACACCACAAGCTCCGAGGTTGCTGAGGCAGCCGTAAAAGCCGGAGCTGAAATCGTGAACGACGTCACAGGGCTGAAGGGTGACGCAAAAATGGCGGAACTGGTCAGGGACTACGACTGCTCAGTCATCATCTGCGCGCACAAGAAAGACTTGATTTTTAAGGATCCGTTGAGCAACGTTACAGCCGCTCTTGAGGAGAGCATAAGGATCGCGGAGGGTTTTGGAATAGACTGTGAAAAAATTGCAGTAGATCCAGCAATCGGATTCTTCAGACCCGAATGGATGCCGTGGTACGATTGGGACTCGCAGATAATTGCGAATCTTTCCAGACTGAAGAAAAAATTCGAATTTCCTTTGCTTTTGGGAGTCTCAAGAAAATCTTTCATTGGAAAGATAACTGGTAGAGAAGACCCGTCTGAAAGGCTCTTCGGAAGTCTTGCAGCTACTGCGGTGGCTGTGTTCAACGGGGCAGACATAATTCGGACACACGATGTGATGGAAACCCTAGACGCCATAAAAATCGCCTACTATCTGAGAAGACAGATTAAATAACCCATTTGAAGTCCATAAGCCTTTTTTCAAACCTCTCTAGCATTTTTGAGTACGCTAGAAAGACTTTCGGAAATTTCAGATCTCCGAGATGCGATGGACGCAAGTTTTTAGTATTCGATTAACAAATATTATAAAAAATGGGTGCCCAGAAAACCCAGAGCTCTAGCTCTGGGATGAATGGGCAAAGCTTAAATAGTTCTGTGTTGAAAAAGCCTTGGGGATGTTCCCGTGCAGAAAGAAGCCCAGATATGCGATATGAACATAGCCCATGCCTTAACGAGAGGCATGGGATGGGGGAGCTGTGAGCCCCCCGAACCGGCAGATGAGGCTGGTGCCTTTTGGGCGCGTGGGTTCAAATCCCATTTCCGGCGTTTTTTTGAGATTTGGAAGTTTTAATCCAATTTTCTGTGCTTTTCATTTAAAACTTTTTCCAATTTTGGTTTGAAAGCAAAAATTAATTTTATCGCATCTTCTTATTAACCGAAAAATTTATATATGAAAGTGGTTCACGATCCTTAAATTACCCGTGAACTTCGAGTTGAGGTATGCGTAGACTACCGAGGTGAGGTATCTTTGGAGTTACAGATAAACGTCAAAGCCCTCAGCGAAGACACTAGGAGAGCAATACTTCAAAGGGTAAAAGATAAGCTTGGCTTTAGCAAGGCAATCAAAGTTTTAGATATCTCCAAAGGATCAATGCACAACTACCTCCACGGCACAAGGAAGATTCCAGATGAAGTCGTTCTAAAATCGTTACAACACATTGAAGAAGAGGAGTTCAGAGAAATTGCTGGAAGCGTAGAAAGGCTTAAGGCGATCGGAATACTGAGCCAAGACGGTACAATTGACTGCAGATCCTTGCATTGGCTACGAGGGATGAATTCCTCAAACAGGCGATTCTTAGGTTCGCGGTAGAGAACTTCAGAGAGGATTTGAAAAAGATGCTCGGAATCTTGCCGGCAAACATAGTTCTCACATGGGAAAATGGTTTTGAGAATTTCCTGAAAGAATACAAAAAGAGGAGAAAGGTAAAAACACAGGAAACTCTGGAATACTACAAAAAGCTGTTCAGGGAATACTTGGAAGGCAAAAGCCTTTCAAGGGAGCTCGTGGACTACGTGATAAACCACGAGAACAGCTGGCTCAGAAATGTTTTCAGACACTATATTCGCTACCTTTACTTTATTAGAAAGATCTCGCCGGAAACATACGGCTGGATAATGGAAGTTGTTCCCAGCAGAAGCTACAAGCTGGATCCAAGACCATATCCAATCAGCATAGAAAAAGCTGCGAAGACCTTCAAGCATCTTAAGGAAAGCAACGAGCTTTATTACTTGGTTTACAGACTTATGCTCGAAGGGGGATTGAGATTATCCCATGCCTTGGCCCTGATAAAATCTTTCAATCCAGAAGAACTGGTTGAGGTTTCGGGAATAGATTTAGTGACTCCAAGGCTTGTCATTTTCCAGGATAGGGGCTTCTGCAGATATTACCTTGGAATAAGGGAGGTCGCGAAACCTTGTGACTGGGTCTATTTTTCGCTCGAGACTCTGGAACTGCTTAAGAAAAATTTGGGTTTCAAAGTAAGTAGATGGGCCTTAACGAGGTATGCAACGAAGCACAAACTCCTCGCGCCGAAGTACATGAGAAAAGTTGCCTGGAGACTGATGATCCAAGTTATTCCGAGGGAGGTTGCCCGTTTTATACAATCAAGGTTTGGGGAGCTGAGGGTAAGCGAGAGCAGATATGAGGATCTGCTTTCCGAAGCTGATGAATGCTATCCCAGATATCTAGAGCACTTGAGAAGCCAGTTTTCTGTCTGATTTTTATCTCACCTTTCTCGTGGCCCTCTTTGGTCGAATTCAAAGTAACAATTAAATGGAAAAAATTTATGGAAGAAAAACAACGAGAGGTGAGCCCTTGGATTTATAAAGCACGTTCATATCGCTTATACACGTACTATAAAAAACCAGTTAGTGCTAAAGCAAAAATATTTAATGTTACATAGCAAGCAATTATAAGGGGTTTAATAATGGTAAAGCTAAAAGTAGTAAACTGGCGTTGTATTGAGAACTTAGAGCTGGAACTGGGTAGAGTGAATATATTTATAGGCAAAAATTCGACAGGCAAATCGAGTTTGGCTTATGCTATCTATTTTGCCTCCAAATCTGCTAGAGTGGAAAATCCTCAGTCTCTACTGTTGCAGATGTATGGACACGATTTCAATGAAGTCGCTAGATTGGTAGAAAACAAACCTCAGTTTCCAATCTCTATTAAAATAGATGATTCGGAATTTTCTGTAAATAAAAAGGAGCAGGAATTTAAAATAAACAAATTGCCAAGATCTCCTTGGACAAGAGAATTTTTACTACCCTCTAAAAGAATTAGTTACATCCAGATTTTGATGTTGTTGCCAAAAATAATGAGTCAGCTAAAAAGCAGACCAGAAGCTACTCTAATCGCAAGTTTTGCCACACCTTTAGTTGAGCTATTCAAGAGTCTTCCCATTCTTCCCCCCTTCGGTATATTTGCTATCGATTATCTAGAAGCTTCAACAGGGCTTAAACTGCCCGTTTTAGAGAGTAAGCCACGAGATATTGGTTCCTATATAGTAAAAATCCATCCACTCTTTATCCTTATTGAACTTATTTTCCAAGATCCGTATACTAACTTGCAACTTCCACTAGAGCGAGCTCCTGACGGATCAATTGACTTTGGTATATTCGACTCAATGGTAGAGAGAATCCCAGAGAACAGTTTAGTCGTAATAGAAGAACCGGAAATCCATAAAAATCCTTTAACAGTCAAAGATTTCACTGAGCATATAGTAAAAAAGGTATATAACAAAAAGAGCACGCTAATAATGACTACTCACTCCGACATCACTCTTCTCGCGTTGGGGAAGCTAGTGTCAGAAGAAAAGATTTTAAAGTCAGAAGAGATCAAAATATACTATTTCAAACGTGATAAATGTGATCCTTGGAGCAAAATTTCTGAAATTAAGATGTATGAAGATGGTACATTAGATAGTTTACCAGATACGGAAGAAGTGATTACTAAACTTTTCTGAGGTGATTTATTTTGATTGGTTTGGTATTAGATTGCAGTTCGCTGATACCATGTGGTGACAAATCAGAAGAAATAAAAAAGGCAATACGAGACATGGGAAATATACTTAGTAACCTTAACTGCTTCACTATTTATTTTTCGCCGTATTTAATTAAGGTCTATTACACAAAAGTCGCATCAGAATTAAAACGACATAGACCACTTCCACCTTTTCAAGCTAGTCTTCTTAGGGTTCTACCGGACCTTATGAAGGTTAGTCATAAATCGCGAGGTTTATTATGCAAGACTCGTCAAGCGGAGAAAGGCGTCAAGTTTCACATTTTAGAAAGCACTAAAGTTCGATCTTACAACGTTAACAATGCTGGGTTAAAAGATGAGGAAGATAAAGAAGTTCTTAGAATTGCTCTCGCCTCAGCTTCAATGGAAGAAAAGGTGTTCTTAGTAACAGCGGATCAAGATTTTGAAGATATAAATCGAAATGAGTTATCGAAGAGATATTCTTCCGAATATCAAAAAATAGAGATAGTTACACCAAACAACGCTTTTGCGGTAATTAACGACATACTACATAGATGATACGAATAAATTGGAATCTTTAACTACTGATGTGTATTTACTTTTCTTCTCAGACTGAAGCGGAGTTTTCATTTCTTCTTAAAGAAGCGTGCATACTCTTCGGGAAATTCGAAACATAATAATCCTAGCAGTTCAGCCCGCAGGCGAGATATACCGCCCTCCCCTCCCTAATATCCTCCTCAAGATATTTTCTATAATCTTCAAGCAGTTCTTTGAAATCCTTTTCATCAAAAATCAGGGCATTCAGGTTTGCAGGCATGCAGAACTTTTCGTAGAACAGCACGTACTTTCCATCCTTCACGAAAACTCCAGTCAGGGGATTAACACCGGAGAGGGAGTCGTAATAGTGCATGCAGGCGTAGAGCATTGCCTCATCCTCATCTGCCGGTTTCCAGCGCTTCCAGCCGTACTTTCCCGCGACCCTCTCCATAATATCATACACGTCAGAGTCGCTAAAGATCAGATCCTTATATTCCCAGAAGAGGGGATCCTCCATGTAGGAGAGGGCTGAAGACCAGTGAGAGGGGAAATCACTCTCCTCCTCCCAATCTGCCAGCGCGACAGCAAGCTTCAGAAAAACAACCTGTTTTATCTCATCAATAATTTTCCCAATCTCATCCATTGTACTGGTTAGAGTGCTGGAAATTTAAAACTAACGCCACTCGCTCCTTCGCTCGCCCGACAAGCGCGTTATCAGACCTGAAAAATATACCTGCTTTTGATAATTAAAGAAGGAATTAGATATTTATATTTTCATAAATAATTCTGAGAGGAATTCCCATCTCAATTAAGAGAAAAACTACCATCCATGTGAATGTAGTATGGAATAACTATCAGGATAAAAGAACCCAGAATAGGGATTTGTTTCCCCTCCTCCAAGTATTTATAGTAAGAATGGAAAAGAGAAGCCAAGATTACTAAGTACAACACCAAAAATCCGATAAACAATTCAATCATTTTTATTCACCTCCAAATCAAAAATATTAAACCTCAGGAGGAGTGCTCTTTTTCTCACAATTATTTCCTCTTCCTCCTCAATAGCCCTAAAACTGGGATTGTTCAGCGACCCCCTGAAACACAGGATTAAAGAATCCCCCGGACCATAAAGCATAAGTTGTATTTCTGACGAGATCAGCACTCAACGATTATTAACGGCGCTATTTTAGCTAACCTGCTTTCATGTCCATGACCTAATCGGTACTTGTCAGGAGACTCGAAGTAGACATCATAACCGTGATCTGATATTATGATAGCTTTTTTTGCCCTTACAACGTCTTCAGTTAAACTCTCCGCCATACTCTCAAGCTTCAATTTAGCTAAGCTTAACAAGCTGTCGAGACTCATGAATTTTCCAAGTTCCTCGTGGACTGATTTATCAGTACTCTTGTAGAGGCTCGTTCCCAACTCCCTAGCCAGATCAACCATTTTAGAACTTCCATAGACTCTCCCAAAGTTTAAAGTAAAGGCTGAAGCGTTTATGTAGGGCTTGACAGAGACTGCTAGAAGCCCATGTTCTTCCGTTATTTTAGCATAAACCTTGTAGACTTCTGGCAAACCAAAACAATCGACCAAAAAGGGTCTGTAGCCATTCTTCACCAACTCCATTACCTCTCGCTTCATCAGGTGCAAGGTGTCATGAGCTTTAACAACTTCATCAGATAACCTTCTAATCAATATTAAAATATTGTGAAAGTCGACGGAATCTTCTTCCGCTGGGTGTGAACACGTAGCGAGGAGACGCAGAAAATCCACGTAAGTAAGTTTCTTTCTCGCTTTCTCCAAAAGCTCTTCCAAACAACTTCTAAGCTCTTTAACTATCATAAACTCATGTTCGATTAATTTGTTGCTCTCTCCTCTTTAATTTCTTTGATATACTCTCTGATCGAAGATAAGTACCTGATAATTCGATCAGCACATTCCCTGTTCCTGACCTCCATTTTGATCTGAATAATCCCGCCCTTTTCTGCTGTGGAGTGGATCAAATCCTTGTAATTTTCCCACGGGTCTGGAGGAGGTGGGGGCAAGATTGGAGGTGGATGCCGTATAGGTGGTGGAGAACGCTCAGATGGTGGAGCAGGTGGTTTCTCTGGAGGGGGTTTTGGAATTAGCATGATTATATATTTCTCCCCTTCTTGTTTAAGTTTTACATCATATTCTTTCTCGTAAGTATCTTTCACTCGTTTAATTACAATCTGGGCTATCTCTTTCATGATTTTCGGCGGAATATAAACCCACCTGTCTTCTTTTTCCTTGAGTTTGAGTTTCTCTACCCTATACTCATCCACACGAAAAGATGCGTTTTGCTTTCTCTCTAGATCCTCATCAATAGCCTTCCACACACTCTCAGCAGCTATGTTGGAATCAGCCAGAATTACAGCTCCCTGTTTCAAATTTTCAGCTAGAAACTTAGCAGTATCGAACACCACCCCATTCAGATTATTCCTAAAGATATCCACAACTCTCTGAATTTCAAAATCTTTTATAGTTCTCCTTTTGGTCTTAATCGACACCGACTGTGAAACAACCCCTATTGGTGTGTAGTAAAAAGCTTCTGCAAAGAGCAAACTTATAGAGGACGTGAAATCTGCCAACGCACTGTTCAGTCTTCTACCCATTTCAGCCTTCAAATCGCCAAGCTCTATCTCCAACAGCCTTCGCGCTACTTCATCTTGCCCTCCCGTAGGCTTTTCAATAGGAGCAATGTATTCGTTGATCACGTAAGACGTAGCACTCTCGGTGGCAAGAGCTCTCGCAACCCCATCTAATGCATTTTTAGTAATCTTGGGTAACACGATAACCAAGTTGGGGATCATTCTGTCCCCTAGGAACTTTCTAGCTTCTTTTTCCATGGTATTGAAGGAATCTTCTTTTGTCTGTTTCTCTTCAGACAGTTGAGCGAGGAGATCTTTGTTCACGTAGACATAGATGTAGAACTTATCATAAGAGTGAGGTTTTTTCTCAAGCTCCCTTAAACTTCCAACAGTCTTGAGCTCCAGGAGCTCGTCACTATACTCAAGCCTAGCAAGTTCTTCACATATCTCGCCTACAAGCCCGGCTGGATTTCCCATTAGCGCATTATACTCATCCTGTATCATCTTCCTGTATATGGCGAGAACACTCGCAATCGGAACAACGAAATAGGCATAATCGCCACTCGCTAGTGAGACCCTGTGAATGTTAGGGTGAACCGTGTCCAAAGCATCAATAACTTCGTTAATTTCATAATCCGAGAGTCCATGAGCTTTTAGTATCTCACGTAATTCCACTTCTCTAACAAGCGGTATATTCTGAGGGGGAGTTCTTGTCTTTGCCACTCTCACCATTTCCACCAGTTTTTCGGGAGCTCCAGTTATAGTCAACGAGAATATAGAATTGACAGCCCATGTTCCCCCTCGAAGATTTGAATTCTTTAATAAATCAGCGATTGCGCTATAAATGGATCTATAACTATTAGTCAGCTCACTACCAGGTAACAACGCCTCAATCACGTCTTCAGTAAAGTGTGCAGGAGTTACTATATCCATATCGTAACTGGTTCTACACGCTTCTAGTGCGTAGATTGCCATTGCCTTTATGAGCGATCTCAGATGATGAGCTTGTGGAACATCAGTATCAGCTCTCACAACTCTCTCAATGAACTTATCAAACGACTTGTGAAAGACTTTTCCGAACTCTCCACTCTTAAGGCCCAACCTCTTTTCTAGAATCCTCTTAGTTTCTTCTAAGCTGAGCCATCTTGTTTGAGCTGTACTCTCAATCCTCTGCATCTGATCGACGAATCCTTCTATCGAAACTCTAAAGTCATGGGGCAAATCCCCCCTAATCTCAATCCATCTGTCGAAGTCCCTTCTTGCAGAAGCTACCACAATTGCTATCCCGGAAGTGTTCCCACACAAAGTCCTCCTGTAATTCAAGAGATCCAGCACAAATTTCACAAAGTCTGCCACTATCTTTCTGGCCTCTTCATCCCCGAATACTGCCGCATAGTGTAGCTCGTCTATCAATATCAGAAGGTTGAAATTTCTGTTGATTGTTTCCGCCAACTTTTTAGCGTCCGGCAGCCTCCCACTTTCACGTGCTTTTTTAACAAGCTCCATTGCCTCGTAGTCCTCCAGTTTGTGTAGGACTCTCTCCGTCAATTCTAAATAATCAACAATAAGCTTAGGAGTTCTCAAGTCAAAGGCAAAGACTACTGTCTTGCGCGCCAAAGCTTCACTATACCCAGTCCTGGACCTGTAATCACCCAGATAGTCCGAAATCTGCTGAGGTGATAGATTGTAGGAGGCGAAAAGATGCAGCAATAGAGTCAGCAAGTGAGTCTTGCCAGAACCCATATCTAGATTCAGAAATATCGAGGCAGCACTTTTGTTTCCTAAAACCTCGACAACGTTTTTAAGCACATTAATGAAGTTTTCTGAAGGATGTGTTAGTGTGAAGAAAAAGCTCGGCCTATAGTAAGGTTCCCCGTCCTCCACCCTACCCTTGGCTATAGCCAAGACCACAGAGCCTAACGAGGGTGCTAGCTTGTCAGGCTCTACCCCAACTATCTCCCTAAGCAGTTCTTCCTTAAAGATGGTCTTCACACTCATAAAGAACCACCTCCTGCCAGGACTTTCAGTAAGTTGTCCCTTTCATCACTATTTAAGCCAAATTTACTCCAGGCAGTAGCTATCAAAAGTCTCGCCAGCGAAATTTCATCCCTATCTGCTCTCATCACAACATCTTCTGCAGCTCTAAGCCCATGTTTCACAAAAACCTCTCTAACATTCATCAACAAATTAATAGCCCTCCCCACAACAGTCCCTGCAAATTTTTTAGAGACTTCCAATGGACCCAGAAGCTTCATAGAACTCTTCTCCTGACCAGTCTTCAACTGGTTCAAAACAGGAGCTTGGAGAACCTGCTCTATTCTGTTGGCAAAGTCGTAAGATAGCCCGAGATCCTCACTCGACGTTATCAGGAGAAAAGTGTAGAGCCTAGTGATAGGATCAAGCCTCTCCAATTCTAAGGATCCCACTTTAGCTAAATTTATCGCCAAATATTCAAGCGCAGAAAAGATGGAGATTTTTAACGCTTTTTCAGATAAACTCTGATAGCCTCCCAGACCAAAAGCTAAAGAATAGAAGGTTGCCTTTGCAAAGCTGTCAGCCAGCGAGACGACCAACGCTTCCTTCAAAGCATCGATCCCGTAATTCCTCAATATGTAGTCCATCGACAGCTTGACAGCCTTTCTCACATCTTCTGAGAAAACCTCAGAAAGTGTCGAGTCTTTAGGGCTTAGCATCGTAATCCTTCTAACTCTCAGCCTTGCCACTATTACTAAGCTTGTGAAGAAAGCAGTCTTTTCTAAAGCAATCCTCCTCTGCCTCATCTCGCTCCAGACCTGCCACGTTTTAGTCACCCCGTACTCTTTATCGTAGAGCATATTGAAAAGCGCGTGCCAGCCCTCAAGCTTACCATAAGCGTACCAGATAACAAGGAGACCATCATCCTTCAGTACTTTTGAGGCAGCTTCTAGAAATTCTTTAAAGCCCTCCTCAAACTTTTGCGAACCCCTCTTCGGAGGCTCGCCCCTAATCTCAACACCCCTCGGAACCTTCGGATCCTCGGGAGCCCAGTTGGCAATCTTCACCCTATCGCGGGGGAAGAGCTCTCCGAGGACAGGCCAAAGAGCCTGTTGAAGTATCACCCAGAAGAACTCCGTTATTCCAGCGTAGTCGTGCTGCTCGTAGTAGGGAGGATCGATGTGTATAATGTCTACAGACCTCTCCGGCAAGCACTCGTGAAGTTGCCTAGCATCCCACATGTAGATTGCATCTAGCCCCTCTCTCCACAGGCCTTCAAGTCTACTGCACAATAACCTTACAACGGGAAGCAACCCTCCTCTCGTTGTTTCGACCTCTTCGTTCTCTTCTTCATCTCCTTCCTCTCCAGCTTCGAGAGCCCAAGGTAATGTCACGAAAATAATGTTAGCATCTATGTAATCATAGCCTAGGTCAACGCTTCTGCCCAAAGCATACTGAGAGCCCGCGAGGTCTCTAATTACTTCACTACCAGGATTCCACTGTGTAAGAATACTATTATAGCTGAATGCTTTAGCTACTGACAATGCTAGGTACAGCGCTGTTGCAACTCCTAGCTCGCCATATTGCTTGCTCAGCGCCTCGGCCCTGTTTCTGATGTATTTGGTTAATTTGTAGAGGGCAAGAAGCTGGCGTGGATTGTAGAGCTGGTACCAGTACCTGAAACCATAGTTTCTGAGCTTCTTGAAAACATTGTTGTCCTCGGGTATTTCAGCTAGAGGTAGGTAGTCTCCTATACTCTTACCTTCTTCTCGCTCTCTTAAAGCGCTTCTAGCAAGTTCTTCACAGGCCTCGATGAATAACTGGACATCTTTGTCGTTACGAACTCTATATTTTCCTCTACCTAATTGAACAGTAGCGAATACGTAGACCTTGGGGGCATCTTTAGCCCTTTCAACTTTTCCCTCAAGTAGATCTTCTATTAGCTTTATATGCTCCTTGACCCACTTCTCTCTGATATCCTTTTCACTTGCAGACCTGCCACAATAAGGGCAAATAGCGGGCAAAAAAGCCGGGCTCTCCTGAGAGATTTGAAATGCCAGCTTTTTGCTCTCCCTGTCAAAGATCGGTTTCGCGTAGAGACCTTTTCTCTTACTTAGCAAAGTACGTCTAGCAAGTGGTATTACACCACCGCATTCATGCTCTGCACTTATAAAGAAAAGGTAGTTCTTTGCCTCCTCATCGTAGAACTTGCCCAAAGCTTCTTCAGCGTATTTCACGAAGTCTCTGGCCTCAAGCTCTAAGAGCTCCAACAACCTCTTACCATACTTTGCTGGAAACTCTATAGTAGCCCTCAATATGAGATAGGCAAGTGGATTGTAATCACCAGCTATTGTCCTGAAGCCAAGTCTGAGAGCCTCTAAGGGTATTGAGCCGCCACCTGCCATTGGATCTAGAACCGTTATCTCCTTCGGATCTTTACCGAGCAAATCCCCGACAAGCTTCCTATCGGGATCCGCCATGTAGAGGGTTACTAGAGCCCCGCTCTCACTAGCTAGCTTTCTAGCGTTCTCCAACCCAACAGCCTTGAGAAAGACCTCCTTTGAGATGTCGGAGCTGTATTCGAGGGCTGAGGCCAGGGTAACAGGTCTCGTGGCAGACGGCGGCCTCCTAGCGGGATAGTACATGAGGTTGTGGATTTTTGGGAAGTTCCTACCCTTGAGATTTTCCTTGCCTAGGAGAGAGCAAAGAGTCCTCCTAACGTCTTTTGGGATCATCTTCAAGAACAAGGACTCGTACTCTGTGATAAGATTTATCTCATGTAGCGGGAACTCCTTCTCTATGAGCTTCATAACACTATCACCTCAACTTGTAGAGCTCTAAAAAAGCTCTGACGACTTTGGAAGCTTTTAGTGCAATCCTGTGGTCTATAAGCGGCTTGCCTTTTTCACGATCTTTGCCATCATAAAAGCTCTCGGAGAGTTCTACTAAGTCCCAAAAGAGGTCAGCAATCACTTTTGGCGTTCGGCACAGTAGCTCTTCTAGAAGGTCTCTAGAGGGTTTGCCAGTATAAGAGGCTAAAAGCCAGACACTCACCGCTGGGAGAGCTGTCAGGGGTATCAAAACCTCTGAATGACCATCATTCTCCCTTGTTAGGAACTTTCCAGCTAGAATAGTGTAGATTTCTTTAACTTTCTTGCCACCAACTTTTAGAAGAGGTTTTTTTAGCTTTTCATCCATTACTAACTCTAATATCCCCTTCCTGAGCCTAACTAGTGGCACAACCTTGCTAGTCAAGCCACCCAAGAGTACAAACGATGATGTTTGTCCTACCCCAACCATATCAATAACCTCCAGCGCTTCATTCCTTCATCGCCTCTTCAACTGCCATCCATATTTCAGGATACTTGCTTTTCACAGCCTCTTCAAGAAGTTTTGCCGCCTCCCTGCTGATCGAAAACTCAGGAGTAGTCTTTTTCAGAAACTTCAGCACCGCTGAAGCCTTTGGACTCCAGACGGAGAGCTTGGGGCTCTTCCTCGCTTCCTCAATACTCTTCCTCAGAACTTCATCCACGAGTAAGTTTAGCACTTCATCAGTAATAAAATTTTCCCTCTAAAGCATCTATCCAAACTTCCAGAAAAATTATTTTCATTCATGCTTTTTAAGCTTTAAATATGCCTCAGATCACACACTCTTTTGATGAATGCCCTGAAAGGTAGGCCAGATAGAAAAGGCTCCAGTAGCCCCTCGATGAAAGCCATGAAGCCCGTTCTCCCACTCCTGCTCCTGCTCACAGTCGGAACAGCACTAGCATGGGACTGGAACACGCACAGGTTTCTTGCGGAGAAGATCTGCGACCACTACAACTGCAAATGCTACACTGAAATCAAGGAGGGAAGCATAATCCCTGACAGGGACTTCAAGGATTTCAGCAACCACAGCTGCTACGATCCATCGAACTGCAGTCCAGGCAGTTACTGGAGCTGTCCGTACAAGAGGAGCTGTCCGGCAATTGATAAAGCGAGGGAGTGGATGGAGAAAGCTGCGAAGACACAGGGATGCGAAAGATGGAAGTACGTTGGGATTGCGAGCCACTACTTCTTCGATTCAAAGTGCTTCTGGCATCAGGTGACGAACGAGGATTACAGCAACTGCCACAAGCCCTTCGAGGATGAGGTTGGAGATAGGGTGAAAGCTCTCGGACTCTCAGGCTGGAGTGTATGCAAGTGCGGCGCATGCGTTTCAAGCAGGGATTTTGAAAGCTGGCTGCAGGAGTTCTACGCGTTTGCGGATGGATACCTCCAGCCAACGCCAAAGACGACTCCACAGGTAACCCCTACTCCAGCCACCACACGTACTCCCACCACAACCCATACTGTAACCCCCACTCCAACCCCTGCTCCCAAACATGATGTCGTCATAACACCCGGGTTCGAGATCGTTTTAGCACTCTCCGCCCTTGCTTTTGCCGTATTCGTGAGGAAGAGCTGAAAGACTGCATTTCACTACACTCAACCCCTGCCACAAAAAAGCTCTCAGATTATGCTGGGTTTTAATCATTCAAGCGTATGAAAACACCAAAACCTTTTAGTATCTGTTTTTATAGAATACTATATTGATGGAGCCTCTAGCCGTAGATGAGGCGGCGGGAGATGGAAACAGCTTGATACACCCAAGGAGGGGCAAAAACCAGAAAAGCCTGTGGGCACTCTTTGAGCTAAAATGCCCACACTGTGATGAGAGAATTAAAGTCGCAACCCCCATGAGGGGGAACACCACACCCCCTCCCAGCCTGCTGGACAGGCTGGGAGTTAATCTAGCCGGCGGGAAAAACGTCTGCCCCTCCTGCGGAATAAGCTACAGGGACGACTTCCTCAAAAACACCCTCGAAGAAAGGCTTGAATGGGACAGCAGCATCCTCTTCCTCCTCACCAGCAACAGCAGAGTGATCAGAAAAGCCCATGGCCCCAGCGGGCTTACACTCCTCGAAGAGAGGTGTGGAAAAGATGACTGAAGACAGGAAGAACAGGATAGTGTACGCTTCAGACCTCGCGGAGTACTGCTTCTGCCCACGAGCCTGGTACATCAAGAATGTTGATGGCATAAAACTTGAAACAGATGAGATGAAACGGGGTTCAGAAGAGCACGAGAACACAATAGGCCTGGCCGTGAAAGCCGAAAAAGCGGGCAGAACAGCCACACCACTCCTGATCCTGGCAATACTGATGCTGGTGGTCGGGCTATGTCTCCTGTTCTTCTAATCCTGCTTTCAGCCCTCCTCATCGCAGCCGCAGCAGTCCTCAAGATCCACTCCAGAAAAGCAAGGGAAAAGAGCGGAATCCCTGAAGGAGAGCTGATCCACGCAGACAGCATGCTTATGAAAGTCCGAAAAACCCTGTTCTCCGAGAGGCTAATGCTCGCCGGAAAGCCGGATGCGGTCATAATGCGGGACGGAGAATGCATCCCAGTAGAGATAAAAATCAGAGAACCGCCAAGTTTCACTTCTAGTGCACTGGTTTCGTTTCAGCGAACTAACCATCTCTGTCCCTACTTTTTACGCTTGCCCCCTACATGCCCCCAGCCCGATATACGTTCTGGGGTCATCGGGCGGCTCGGGCACTCCGGGCCCTTTGAGCGTGTAGCTCAGGGCCGATAATAGTTGATCCCAAAGCTTATAAACCTTTCTATTAACTTTTAGTATGGTAGAATACACGTATATACGGGTTAGTAAGAGACAGCTGAAAAGCTGAAGAAGCTCGGGAGAAAGGGTGAAACATACGAAGACGTGATCTCATCTCTTTATAGGACTGTTATAGTCCGCCTTTACCCAACAGAACAGCAAGAAAAATTGCTACTGAAAGTCGAGAAAGAGGTTCTGAAATTCCTTAAGCTCTCTCGTTTCGAGCTCCAGAAGACGCTGTATCATAAAGCGAGTGAAGCAGGTATTAATGTTTCCAGATACACCATTGCTCTTCTTGTACAGAGGTTCACGGGGAGCATGGGAGAAAAGGCCATCATCCCGTATAACACAGAATACAACGCCAAGTTTGTGAACGATAACGGGATTTGGTTCCTCGAAGTCCAGCTCTCTGCAGGGAAAGGCAACCGCATCAGGATACCGCTGGCAAAAACTGAAGTCCCGTATTACAGCGCTCTCGACGAGCTCGACGGTCTGCCAATCGTGATCACGAGGGAGAATAGCGACTGGTTTGCATACGTGAGCATCCCCGTTTCTCGGGCTTCTAATGGTCTGATTGTGGGTGTGGACTTCAATTATCGGAAATAGGTCGCATCGCCGTATGAAGGAAAGCCATTCTTCTTCGATGTAGGGGAATACGTCGAAAAAATTGACAGACTGCAGAGGATGGCATCGAGGTTCCAGAGCAGAGGAGAGGAAGAAAAAGTCAAAGAATGTTACCACCTGATAAGGGAAACCGTAAAGTTGGCGCATGGGAACTTCCTGAGCGGGATAAAGGAGAGGTTCGGGGTCTGCACGATTGCGATGGAAGACATTGAAAAGATGTATAAGATGATCGAGGAGATAGACAGCAAGATGACCAATAACTGGCTCAACACGAAGACAGCGCTCAGACAGTTTATTCTTAGAGCGATGGCCAAAGGGTTCGAGGTTGTTGAGGTCGATCCGAAGGACACAAGCAAGACTTGCCACAAATGCGGAAACCCAGTTAAAATTTACGGAAAACACAAGAGGCTTGCTTCTTGTGAGTTTTGCGGTTATAGGGATTACAACAGGGATCTGAACGCCGCGAGGAACATCGCGAAGAAGGGTGTCCTTCTGAAAGGAGATGGGCAAGAATATGTCATGATCCTTGAAAACTTTTCACCATCGCTTTTCTAAAAACGCTTATTATAAAATCGTCGCGGGAGCTTAATGCAAAACTCCTCGAAGACGTCAGAAGGCTCTTATTTAAAAAGATGCAGTTTGTAACCCCTTGCTCTTAGCATACTCAACAAGTCTTTGTTTCTGCCTTACCCTAGCATAAACTGCGACCCTGCCTTTTAGCACCTGTTCGCCGAGGAACCTCGGTCGTGTAGAGCTTCTCAAACATTCAATCAATAGAAGGCTTTTTTTGACTTCCAAACTCAGGTTGTACATATGAAATTCTGGGAGATGGTAATCTCGGATTTTCCCCCTCTCCTTTCAGCCATCATTTAAGCTGTTGTGGCAGTAATTATGTGGTTAAGTATTAAAGAGATCAGGAAGGATAGAAAGCGCGAATTTTTGGAGAAGAGGCTTGAAGAATTCTACATACCGCTGATAAACCTGTTCGGTCATGGAAGTCTGCGACACTCAGGACTTGAAGAAGAGGTTGAGAAGATAATAGTCTCGAAAAGGCACCTATGCGGTAAAAGGGTTGCCGGAGTCCTACCGCAGCATTTTACAGGACGTACGGAGATTGGAGCTGAGGAGTTTTATTTCTACTTTGCAAGTGAGGATGAAGTGAAACGATGGCAAAAAGTTGCAGATGCAGTATGGGATGAATACATCGAGGTCTTGAAAGAGTACTACAATATTATTGGTGTGAAGAACTACACGCTACCCGAAAAGCCAGAGTGGATGTTTAAGGTAGGAATAACTGGCCAGTTATTCCTACCTTCTCCTTCGATTTCACAACACTAGTTTAGCGTTGCCAGCATCCGGTGCTCGCTTCTCCCTTCCTGGGAATCCCTGCCGATACTCGCCTTCAGGAGCCTGAGCCTTATGAAGAATCCCGGAACATCGGAGCTTTTGCTGTTCGGGATGAAGATCATCGCCTCATCCCCGGGCTCCAAGTTTATCTTTTCAAATCTCACAGGCACGCTGATCCCCAGAATCCTGCCGAGAATTTCTGCAACTTCACCGCTTTCCACAGCGCTGATGAAACCCTTTTCAAGAATTCTCCTCGCCTCCTCGATTCCCAGCACTTCCTGAATGATTGCGCCCTTCCTTCCCGGATAGGGTATGGGGGTTCCCGCATCCAGCAGGTATATTCTGCCAGGCTGCAACACTTCTTCTAACATTCTTTCGCTTTTTAAATGTTCCTGTCCGCTTTCTTTGAAGAGAATTTTACGCAAAAAATGCTGACAATCGAGTTCACGCCAGCTACGGAAAAAACGAGGTTTCACAACTCAACTTAGACTTTCACTCTAACTTTTATTAGGGAAAAATACGTATGCCCGATCACATGGCAAACGAATTTATTCGTGCCTATGCTAACCTCGCTCGCAAAAATATAGACGATAACAGTATGTTTCTGGAAAGAGCATCCGGAGCTCCCCTTTTGGGGGAAATGAGACGGTTCGTTGAATCTTGGAATGAGGCAGAAGAAATAGTTTCAGACGTTTTAAAAGATAGCTAGAGTAACTCCATGATGAACTTTGTAGTCACTTATGTCTGGTTTCCCTCGCTGTTCTCAGTAATGGCGGATATCCCTGAGTGTTGAGAGCGCTTATAGCTCCTTGGCAACTTCCTTGAACTTCCTGCTTGGGATTACCACCCTCGACCCCCACTTGGCAGGGTCTTTAAGCAGCCAAGCCTTAGGATTATTGGGGATTCCCTCCACTACAACGAGCCAATACCTCTCCTTAAGCTCGTGAGCCACTTGAGACTCCCTCTCAGGCAAGTCTATGTCCTCGATCTCTCCAACCTTTCTCGTCCCCTTCACCTCCACACATACTTCCTCACCCTCTTTAGAAACTCTTAGGTCATAGCCCTCGCCTCCCCTGCTTACGACCTTATAGCCCCCCTCCTTAAGTCTCTCTTCGACGAACCATTCAGCAAACCTCCTCACAACATCCGTCCCAACGCCCTCCTTGACACCCAATGACTTGAAGAACTCGCGCCAAGATGGGGCTTTTGAGGAATCTTCCAAGTACTTGGGGCTGACGAAGGGGCCTATTGAGAACCCCTTGCTCCTCCACTTAGCCCACTTCTCCTCTGGGCCGTAGTCGTCGTGGAAGAGGCACTCGTTTGAATTCACCAGCTTGCCGTCGTCTGTAACGAGCTTTATTGGCCCAAACCTCTCTAAAAGCTTCTCCAAGCACGTTTTGGGGCTAGCTTCGTAGAGCCTCTTCAAGAACCTTACTAGCTTGAAGTTGTCCTCAATCGAGGCCTTCTCGAGGGTCTTGTAGATACTCTTGACGAGCTCTACGTAGTCTGGACTGGGCTCCCAATAACCTCGATCTCGATAGTAAGAGGTGAAGTGGCATATTTCCGCTCCCTTAACTACCCTTGAGAAGAACTTCCTCCACCCTCCCTCATCTTCATCTAATTTGAGGTAGCTATCGATGTCGAGGATCTTAAGCCCCAGCAACCCCATGACCTCTCCATAGCCTTCAAATGTCCTCAACTCCTTCAGCGGGTAGTAGACTTCATTCGACTTCTCAATGCCACCGCTCGTCGTCACAACCCATATGGGCCTCTCAGGTACTGCGCCAGATCTTTTAGCGAGGAGCGAGATCTCCAAGAGCTTGCTCTTTTCAAGGGGCTGAGCTTCTGTTGAAATGTCCTTCAGCACAACCTTCTCCACCAACTCCTTCAGAGTTACTTCTCTCACACCAAGCCGTTTAAGAAGCTCAGAACTGCAGTACTCAGCGAAGTCCTTTCTAACGAAGTTGAGTGCCTTGAGGTACTCATCTATGCCTAGGTATTTCCTGCGTAGTTCCTCGACTTCGGGTGGGAAGACAGGAAGGTAGGCGTTTTGAGCGAGGTCAATGCCCTTCGTCGTCAGGACGAACTTCTTCTCATTCGGGACGTACATTTTCTCCAGCGTCCTCCTATAGATCTCACACAAGAACTTCGAAACCTCTTCAACATTCTTCCTCAGCTTTGCCTCGACAAGCCCCCTGTCCAAGAGCTCCCTGAGCCCTATGGACTGAACCCGGTAAGGCTTACTTGGGAAGTCCGGAATCTTGAAGGTAGGATCTAAGATGTGTCTCTCACCACCATAAACATGCTTAAGCTCCTCCTCGTCTAGAAGGCCGTTCTTAACCAGCTCGAGAACGTCATCGGAGGCTTTGAGAGAGGAGTCCAATCTGACCTCATGTCCCTTGTAGCACACGGCTACCGGGTTTTCAAGTTCCCTGCGTAGTGTTGGGATGATCGTCGGCCTTATCAACTTATCATAGACTTCATCACTTAGCTCAGAGTACTCGAAGACGGTTAAATAGGACTTCTTGTAGTGCATCGCTAAGTACCTGATCGCAGTTCTCAAGAGCTCTGCAAGCTTCTCCATCATCCACCTGTTCCATTTAGCCTCAACGTTCAAATATCTCCTGCCCGGATGAACTATGAAGTCCGCTTGTATGAGGAACTTGAGGCCTGTCCTGACCTCAGTAAGTGGTAGGAAGGAGTGTATCCAGTAGAACTTCGCCTCCTCGATAGGCCTTAGGTCTCCAGCACCTGGGTCGAGGGCAAAGGCGAGGGTAACCTCCCTCTTAACCACGTCACCCCTCTTCGCTCTAACCGTCACCTCATCTCCTCTGACGTCCTCCGGCACATCAACTTCCCTCTTGAAAAGCAGGAACTCGTAATAAGTCGGAACTCCATCTCCGGCGGTGGTCACGATCACCCGCCTTATCTTTGCTCCCTCAAACTCCTCCTCGTCTTTCGTGAACCACTCTACAGCCTTTCTCATCCCCTTCATATCGTCCACGACCTCAACTCTGCTCACATGGTCTAGGAAGAGGAATAGAGAGGGGCCGAGAGCTTTAACCGCCTTCTCAACATCGTTATACTTCGACTCGTCCTTCAGGAAAATTATGAACCTCGTATCCTCGGGCGCAAACTCCGTCGGCTTTATAGGTATTGGCGTTATCTGCCAGAGGACGTCGTCCGGCCCGAGCTCGTACTCCTTTAAGAGCGGAGCTCCCTCACCCCTCCAGTACTCTCTATCGAACTTGAACGAAACGTCTTTGGAGTATATCTCGACCTTGTCAGAAACGTTGAAGACGGACTTCCATCCTATCCCTATGAAGCCCCTGTAGCCTAGACTGGGCTTCTTGCTACTCCTGATGCTACAGAGGTTCTCCAGATCCCGCTCGTCGAAAGGCTTTCCGTTGTGCCTGATGACCACCTTGTCCCTGTAGAGCTCGACTTTGAAGAAGCCTTTTCTCTTGGCCTCCATCAGGGCGTCTTCGGCGTTTTGGAGGAACTCCAAGATGAACTGCCCCGGCTCTATGTAGAGCTGCATTAAAACGCTATCCAAGAAGTTCTTTATAGTTCCTCCAGCCCTTGAATTAGCCTCCCTAAGCCAATATTCTTGGACTTCTCGTAATTTCTCTTCTCGAACGCTCACGATTTTATGCTTAGGATAAAGGACTTAAAAGTTTCGAAAGTTCGATCATGAACTTCTCGACTCTCGACAAGCTCTAGAGAGTTGCTTTCACGATCTTCCACTATCAGCTTTTTTCTCCCGAAAAAGCATTTTTGTGAAACTTGTTATTACAACAAGTAACACAATCCACTATGTTCTGGGAGCTTAGCCTCTTGGATCGCGTTCTAACCCATAACAAAGTAATAGTGGAAGTATGCGGCAACCCAATAAGCTCCAAAATAAACGAGTTTTAAACTCTATGATAGTATCCTAGCTATGCTCAAAGATGAGAATCTAGACGATCTTCTACCTATAATTCGTGTAACGGAGGCAATAAATGACCTCAACAGAGAGGATCCACACGTTTGGGCAATTAAATACGTCATTGACATGTGGTCACAAAAATTTCCTGAGAGAGAATTATACATCGAAGATTTAGCGAGTAACTGGAGTTATAAGATCCCGCTCGAGGATATCCTAGAACGTTTTATTTTAATTGGAATTTTTGAGATAAAACAACTAGAGATTGGTAAAGCTATTTCCCCGGAACCGTTGCTTAACAAGCTACTGGAAAAGTATTCCTCTTCCAGAGAATTCTTCTTCCAAGCTGTTGTGAAGGCTGTAACAGGACTGGCGATAGAATTTACCTTGCTGCTCCAGAAAAATAATATCCAAAAAATAAAGGAGTACCTATATGAGTTCAATAGCCATTTCGGGAAAGCATTTGTAGCAACTCTGCTTATGGCTGAGTATCAAATTGAGGAGGCAAAAAAGGTGTGGGCGTCACAAGACTCTGTCTGAGAGGCGGTCTGAGATCGCCGAGGAAGTGAAGAAATCTGTGTCTTGAGAATGCTTTAACTTTTTGCACCAGAGACTTCATTTTTAACTACCCTGAACGCCCCACTTCCTAAGAACTGTATTATCCTTTTTAAATCCTTAACGCTCCTCAACAACCCTCGAAATCCCATTCACTTTCTCAACCCTGTACACGGTATCTGCCACTTCCTCCAGTTCCCTGTGATGGGTTATTATTATCATCTGGGGAATGGATGAACCCTCCCTGAAGAACTCCCTCATTATTTCGACCAGCTCTCGCCTCCTCTCCTCGTCGAGATGGGTGGTCGGTTCATCCATAATTACCGTCGAAATCCTCCCCGAAATCGCCTTAGCAATGGCCAAACGCAAAGCTATTGCAACAGCAACCTTCTCGCCTCCGCTGAGTGAGCTGAGGGGAATTACTTCTCCGCCCTTGATAACCGAGACATCGAAGTCTTCGGTAACCTCGATGTCAGTAATGTCCAGGTTGAACGCCTCAACGTACCCCCTCGCAAATCCCGATATCTCCGGGGCGGCCCTTTCCCTGAGAAGCTTCTGGACACCATCTCTTGAAAAGGCGGCTCTTACAGTTACCAGATCTTTTTCAACGAAGTTTTTAATCTTCTCCATTCTTTCAAGATCCCTCTCAAGTTTCGTTATGTGTTCACTCAATGATCTCTTTTCCTCCTCCTTTTTCTCCTTTAAATCCTTTTTCTCCTCAATTTTGGCCTTTAATCTGGAAACCTCGTTTTCGATCTCTTTCAGCTTTTTTTCGGCTTCGTCCAGCTCTTCCTTTCTGAAGTCGATCCTCTTAATCTCATCCAGAATTCCGGTTTCTCTTTCTCGGGCACTCTTCAATTCAGCTTCTTTCGTCTTTTCTGCATTTTCCAGATCCGCAACCTGCAAGGCCAGCGCGTTTAGACTGTAAAATCTTTCCTTAACCGCCCTCAGCCCTTCAAGCTCCCTCCTCGGATCTTCAGGCATGTAGCCGAGTTTGCCGACCAGCTCATCACGTCCCCTTTCATGGGCCTCAATTTCTTCTCCGAGTTTTTCTATTTCCGAGCGAACTTCTTCTTCGTCTCTTTCCATTTCAAGAACCCTTTTTGCCGCTGTGTACCTCTCGTAGTACTCCCTCAGAGTCTTCATTCTGTCTTCAAGCTCCTTGATCTCCTTTCGGACGTTTTCAAGCTCTCTTACTTTTGGCTCAAGCTCGTTTAACTCCTTTTTCAAGATTTCAATTCCGGACTTGTATTCCTCAAGCTTTTTCTGAAGCTCTAGCGCCCTGTCAACGTCCAGCTTCTGGATCTCACCCAATCTGGTCTCGATCTCTCTTTTTCTGGAATTCAGCGCCTTCAGTCTGTCTTCAAGGTTTTTCAACTCGGACTTTATCCTTTCAATCTCCTCCTGGAATTCGCTCTTAACCCTCTCCCTGTGCTCGGGCGTCAGATTGCTCCTGCATACCGGACAAACGCTGGAATCTCCGAGTATTTCAAGGTACTCCCTGATCTCCTTCCTGCGACCATCGAGCTTTCCTTTTTCTTCCTTGCATTCCGATATCCCTCTTTCAATCTCTTCTTTTTCCTTTTGAAGCTTCTCCAGTTCGCTCTTCTTTGCCTCAGGCGAAATCTCTGGCAAGTACTTAAGAATTTCGCTCCTCAGCCTCTCAAACTCTGCGCTGTCGGAATTCAGCGAATTCTCCAGGTGTTTCAATTTTGCAGCCTTCTCAGCTTTTAGGTTATCCGCCCCTCTGAGATCTTCCTCCCTCTTTTTCAACTCCTCAATTGCCTTTTCAAGGGATATGTAATCAGCGTAGGCCTTTTCCGTTTCTTTTAAGACTCTTTTGTGGCTTTGAATCCTATCTAGCTCCAATCTCTTTTCCTCAAGCCTCTGTTTTTTCGTTTCGATGCTCTCCGAGAGTTTTATCAGTTCCTCAACCATTGGAATCTTTTCGAGTTCAGCCTTCAATTTTTCTGCCTCAATTTTCGCCTCTTTAGCCTTTTTTAGCCTTTCTCTTGTTTCTTCCAGCTCTTTTTCCCTCAATTCTATCTCCTTTCTGATCCTCTCCAGCTCTTTCGAGAGCCTCTCGTATTCCTCCCTCTTTCTTTTGAGTTCCTCCACTTCTTTTTCAATTTTCCCGTGTTCCACGGATTTCTGGCTAGATTTCTCTTCCAGCTCCCTTATCTCCTTTTCAAGGGCTTCGAGCTCGCTTGAAATCTTGTTCAGATCTCCCCTCCTCAAGTTCAATTCAGAGTTCAGCCTACCATAATCTTTCAAATACTCCTCTTCGAGATGATCGATAAGATGCCTCATGTTATCCCATGCTCTCTCGAGGCTCTCTATCCCGAGCAACTTTCCAAACAGATTCTTCCTTTCTTTCGGATCCTCCTCCAAAAGTCTTGCTATTTCTCCCTGCCTTACAATGATCGATTTCAAAGCCGTCTCCTTGTCCATCTCTATTATCCTCGATATTTCTTTCCCAACCTCGCCTTTGGATACTGCCAAAATAACAGATCCCTCTCTTTCAAGAACGGCTTCAACCCCTCTCCTTTTTCTGGTGGTTCTAACTCTGTACCTCATATTGCCCTGCTCGAACGTTATTTCAACCTCCGCAGAATTGCATCCCCTCCTTATCAGGTCATCAAACCTATCGCCCCTCGCTCTTTCGCCGAAAAGCCCAAAGACGATAGCATCCAGAATTGAGGTCTTTCCAGCACCGTTAGGGCCGACAATGACGGTCACTCCCAACGGAAATTCGATCTCCGTGTTCTCGTGGGATATGAAATCCCTCATCGCAACGCTCTTTATTATCATTTCATCACCTCCCCCAAGTATCTGTTTGCAATTTCCTTCGCCTCCTCTATTTCTCCCCTGGACAGCGGCCCCAGCAGTTCGAGTGCCAGACTTACAAGTCTTTCGTCCTTCAGATACGCTCTGAGCAGTTCATCCATCCTTATCTGTCCCTTCGGTAGCTCAGGAACAGGTTTGCTAGTATCTACGAGATTGTATCTGAAGTATAGAACCCTATCCTTGAGCAATTCCTGGAGCTTCTCGTAAATCTGACCAGTATCCATTTTCTCTCCCTTAATGCTTACGTAGAGCAGCGGTTTTCTGGAAAAATCCAGCTTTAGGATTTCATCAATCTTCTCGTACTCGACATCCACCTCAAACTGGGGCCTTACGTCCAGATTCACTTTCTCCACCTCTGGCTCGTCTCCGTCAAAGTCCACAATGAGGAAACCCTTTCCCTCTTTACGCCATGAGGGGATTTCATCCCTCCTGAGGATCTCCGTGGCCCCTGCATAGGCAAGGAACCCTTTTCCGAATCTCGCAATCTGCCTTGAGTGTATGTGTCCGAACGCAAGGTAGCTCGCATTTCTGGGTAGATCGTCTTCCTTAAGCTCGTAACTTCCCTCAAACGACAGGTACTTGTCTATGGCCTGATGGGCTACCAGAATTGAATTCCTGTACTTCTCTGCAATTGAATCGAACTTCGCAATCTCCTGCCTGAGGATTTCAACTTGCTTTCCCCTCATATTCGAGATGCCAGCAATCAAAACACCGTTAACCTCTTCCCACTCGAGCCCGTTCACACCCAGAACCCGTATGTCGAAGAGCCTGTGCGGCGGCATCCCCTTTCTTTTCGGCGTGTCGTGGTCCCCAAGGACGCAGTAAAACTTCATCTTATCGTTGACCTTTCTTATTAGGTTCTTGAAAACGTAAAGCGCCTTAATTGGCGGCGTTGGCGAATCAAAGAGGTCCCCGGAGTGAATAAAAACGTCAGCTCTTTCCTCAATCGCTTTATCGACTGCCTGCTCAAAAGCCTCGTACAGGTCGTTCTCCCTTTCATCCAGCTGGAACTGCCTGTAGCCGAGATGGGTGTCGGAAATGTGGGCTATCCTCATCAGTATCCCTCCGTAAGCTTCATCATCTCCCTAATTTCCCTTAAAACCGCTTCCCTCTTATTTTCCTCCTCCTTTACCATTTCAACCGCCCTCCTAAGGCTCCCGACAACGTCTATATCCGCTCCACCCTCTTTCGTTTCCCTCTGCCTTATCTTCACCATAACGGGAGCCTTTGTTATCTCCCCAACTACCACAGCCTCGCCCACATTCAGCCCGGGAAGGTCTCTGAGTAGGCTCTCGCTCATTCTCTCCGAACTGGCCCTAACCGCTTTCTGGTCCTCCGAATTCGTTATCCTCATGATTATCTGGCTGTTGCACTGGCTGAGAACGTCTTGATCGATCTTGTTCGGCCTCTGGGTTATGAGCGTGAGGAAAACGCCGAACTTCCTGCCCTCTGCGGCAATCCTCTTTATTATATCCTTCGAAAGAGTGCTCTCCCTGTTTGGAACGAACCTGTGCGCCTCCTCTATGAATACGAAGACAGGATACTCGAACTCATTCTTCTCCCTGGCAGAATAGATATCGCTGAGGAGCCTGAAGACGATGTAATCTGCCATGCTGTCCTCAAGTCCGGAGAGATCCATGACTGAAACGTGCATTGGCCTGAGAATCTTGCCTATATCCGTGGTTGCATCCCCGAAAACGTTAATCTTCTGAAGCTTGCTGACGTAGTTCAGGGCTTTAAATGCCGAGTCGTCATCCTGGGCTTGCAGATAGTTTATCAGATCCTCAAGCCTGTAGTCTCCATTCTCTCTGAGAGCGTTCAGAGCATCCCTGAGGCTTTTGAGTATGTTCGTAAACTTTTCCTTTATCCCGCAAACGAACGCTATTTCCTCCACGCTGAGCTCCGAGAACTTGACCTCGTAAGTCTCGGGCTTCCTTGGAAGGCTGTATCTGCCCGTACTTTTCGGAGTCCTGAAGACTGTAATTCTGTCCGAATAGCTCTTCCCATCCCTTTTGAGTGATAAAAAGACGTAGTCGGCGTGCGGGTCTATTACGACTACCGTTGCGCCCTTTTTCAGAAGCTCCTCGATCAGCACTCCTGCGGCATAGCTTTTTCCGGCCCCCGTCTGGGCGATGATTGCAAGGTGCCTCCTCAAACCCCTAATACTGAGGAAGACGGGAATCTCGGGCCTTGAGATGAGATAACCGACAAAAAGTCCTTCCCCCTCGGGATAGGAATAGAAGGTCTGGAGAATTTCTTTTGGCGCACGATAAACGGGTTCGCCCGGAAAAATAGCCCTCTTCGGCTGCAGAACCTCTCCGTTGTGCATAAATCCGAGAACTCTGGCCTTTGCAAGAATCCTTGGCTCAACAAGGTTTTCCTCCACTATCCTCTCCACAGCCTGTACGCTCATGAGCTC
>Ga0080004_1162856_pt1 | contig 30472 bp, 32 predicted proteins | sample WasSprMetagenome_FD_69207 | JGI IMG/M metagenome (GOLD analysis project Ga0080004, IMG submission 69207) | Sulfidic aquatic microbial communities from Washburn Spring, Yellowstone National Park, USA - WS (SPADES assembly) (version 2) | ecosystem: Environmental > Aquatic > Thermal springs > Hot... | reverse complement strand
CCTTATAGATGAGCGTTAAGTCGTCTCCTACCGGAAGATCAACGTTTATCTTCCCACCATAGACTATGAAGTCCAGCCCGTCCACTGCTTGTTTGGGAATCTCACCTAAATTCCTCCTCCTCACCTCCTTGATGATGACGCCTTCAAGTTCGATCAATGATGTTGCCGGATAGTATAATTCATGCGGCTCAAGCTTCTTACTTAATGCTTCAAGGTCCACTCCTTCAACGCCGATGCCCACTAGCGGAAGTACGTAGCTGGTATCGAGAACTATTTTATTCGAGGAGCCGCTTTGTGAGTTCTTCCCCAACTTCCTCAACTTCTTCCGGCTTAATTTTACTCCAGAATTCAACCGTTCTCCTGATAGGTTTTAGGAGAAGTTTCCCCCCTTCAACTTTAACCAGGAGTACGTCTCCCTCCTTGAGGTCGAGTTCATCCACAAGCTTCCTCGGCAGGTAAACCGCATATTTCTTACCGATCTGAATAACCTGATTCATCTGGCAAACCTGATTAAAATTATTAATAAGCTAAAATATAAACTTTTATATTTTAGCGCGAGATGCTGAGAAGATAAGACCTCCGAAGCCGGCAGCGTTTATATACCTTTTTAAAGGCATAATTCGAAGACCTTATCTTGCCATTATCCTAGCGCCAAATGGAGAGGCTCTATTCGTACATGATTTCACATTAAGGCAGTGGGATCTCGGAAGCATTAAATTATTCAACGCAGTAACATCGCATGAGACACCCATAAAAAGGGGATAGCCATTTTCATCATGATGAAGATGAGGTGCTTTGGAAAGAGGATGAAAATCGCATGAAGGATGAGGGGGAATTGTGTAATAAAGATTTTGATAAAAACAGGTTAACTAAAACTGTTAAGGAGGGCCTAGGGCTGATGAGAACGTTTTGCTCGCTTATCTATTTGGCTCATGCATCGAGGGCCATTTAACGCCGCTCAGCGATGTCGATGCAGCTCTCCTCCTTAAGGACGAGGAGTTAGGGAAGCTTAGCAGGCTTTTAAGTGAGCTAGCTAAAGCTTTAGAGATAACAGAGGATAGGATAGAACATGGTTAACCTTTCAAAGGCCTCCACGACGTTGAAGCGCTATGTACTAAAGAAGGATTTAAAGCTCGTCGATAAGGGTGGCTATGAAGATGAGACATGGAGGGAAGCTGCAATAGCCCTGCCAGAGGTAAAAGGCTCTTCAAAGCCTGATGTATAAAGATGGACTGAGGAGTTTAGATTGCATCTTTAACAAGGAATCTTTTGAAGTCTAAGGGGATACTTGATCGTTGAGCGCGTAGCTACGCTAAAGGAGAAGATATTAAGCAAAAGTAAGGAAGAAATTTTTTAGCTTCAAAGCTCTACAAATACTCCGTGGAAAAATGCGTTCACGTCGCCATCGATGCGTCGCTGGATATTTGCCGACACATAGTTTCGGCGGAAAAACTCGGTTTCCCAGAGACCTATAGGGAGCTCGTCGAGCTTGCCGCCAACGCCGGGTTCATTCCTGAAGGGCTTGCGGAGAGGATTAAGGAGCTCGTTGGCCTAAGGAATATCTTGATCCATAGATGCAGGGTTATAGAGTCTGATAAGCTCTACGAGAAATCTAAGGAACTTCCCTCGACAGCGGAGTATTTCATGAGCATACTTGAAAATTTATAAATAAAGGTTGTTAAAAGCCATAAACCCATGCTTTTTATTGCTACGTTGAAATAAACGACCATTTTTCTATGCCTTCATTGGGATACCATTCACCTGTTATTATTTTTAACTAAACTTCGACTTAATGATGGCAGACTTACTCTCCTAGAGCCGATGAAGCCCTCGCTACTGCCACAGCGACTTCCACTCCATCAGAACCTAGAGGGGGCCAATCCCGGCGTGATCGAGATAATTAAACTTCTCAAGTATTATCGGAGCCATTTCAGTTGGAGACTGGACGTCTATAGGTTCCTGAAAAGATGGCTTTAATTATTTTGAGCTGTTTATGGTAGATAAATTCTCGGACATCCGCTAAGGGTTTCATGTATGGGTCTGTTCCCCATCTTGGGAGGAAGGGCGCCGCTAAATAGCCTATGAGCATTTTCATGGCTCCTAACCTTGGGATCGGCGGGTTCGTATCCAGCAGATCTATGACAGTCCTCCCGAACATGTATAATGGATGGTATCCTAGCAGGTATCTAGCCCTACCCCAATGATAGAATCCATGGGTTCTACCGCGCGGGTGCATATGGTGAAACTGGAGGTCAGGGTATACCTTTACCTTTTCATTATCCTTTTCAGCCCTGTATAGTAGCCATGTCTCCCATCCGTAGGATTTCGGGAAGGATGCTCCAATTTTACGCCAATAATCATGTCGGATCATCCTTCCAGATCCGGTGGGATAGACTTCTCTAAGGCTTTTAATTGTGGATGTGGAGTCGCATATACCTGAAGCGATTGCTACGTCTTCTTTTAACATTCGGCTCATCAGGGATTCGGCGTATACCTTGGGATATAGGCAGTCATCGCCGGATATCAGGAGGAACTCGAACCCTCCGATCTTTTCAACCGCTGCCTCATAGGCTTCATTTAAATTCTCCGGTATACGACGTATATCTCTCTCCGCATATTTCCCGCCTTTATGCTTAACGATTACATGAGGGATTGAGTTGCACGTTCTCCTTATGGCTTCAATAGATGAATCTACATGGCCTCCATCGACTACTATGGATAAAAGTCTAGGCGGCGATGTCTGTAGGATTAGGCTTTTCAGGGTCTCCTCTAAGAATACTCCTCCATCACGGGTGCTCATTAAGACTATATAGTTTGAGGGTGAAGTCAACGGAGGAACCTCTCAGCCCAGAAGTGGAAACCGTATAGCAGGATTAACGTTCGAGCATTTACATATATGTTTCTTCCGGTTTCCAGTTCCCTCTTAACCTTGACTACGTTTTCTAGGCCGAAGTATTTTTGAACTGGTTCGCTTCCTTTGAGGAGATCATCTATTAAGGGCTGAGCCTCCTTGTACATTTCGACGGGGGAGAGGCTGAAGCCCCTCTTGGGTTTTCTAAGGCATTCCTCTGGAAGGATGTCTCTCATCACCGTCTTCATGAGGATTTTACCTTCGCCATCTCTTATATGATCTTTGAAGGGTATGGATGATGCTGCCCTATAGAGCCGTCTATCCGATAGTGGAAACCTTATGTCGAGGTCATGGATCTCAGCCATCTTGTATTCCGGGACGAGCGTGTCTTCCACCATCTTCGTTCTCAATTCAACGAGGTAGCAGTACTCCTCGAAGTCTCCCGTGTATTCCACTCCTATTAGGCTCATCCTTTGATAGGCATCCCTCCAGAGATGAGGGTGATAGCGGAGCGGCGATATGAAGGTTACGTAAAGCCATTTGGGATCTGCGCTTAAACCCATCATCGGCTTGACTCCTATGAGGCTATTCCTTAAGACCGATGCTAAGATTATCCCCCCTGGAACACGGGATAGCCTGGAGAGACGCCTGGCCAGCTTGAAGCGGACCGTATTCTGATAGCCTTTGAAGAGCTCGTCGCCGCCCAAGCCGCATAGGAAACGTTTAGAGTAGGCGGAGGCTTCCCGGTGAACCCTCTCCACGTATAAGTTTAGGCGGGGCTCTTCCATGACATATATGAGTTCAGGATAGTTCTCTACTTCTTCTGCGAAGTCATAGAATATTTCATGATGTATCGTTTCGAAACGATCTGCTACGATCCGGGCATCTTCAAACTCATCCGTGCTAAGGCCGAAACCCATCGTAAAGGTGTGTAGTTCATTAAGATGAGGCCTCGCCAGGGCTACGACGGTTGAGGTATCCATGCCTCCGCTTAGGGCGGCGCAGGCCACATCTACATCGCTTACAGAATCCCTCACGGCTTCTTCCAAGACCGATCTTAAAACTTTAAGGTCGGCCGGGGAATCCTTCTCCTCCCCGGGCATTGGAGCTATCCTTCTAGTAATAGATGCATCTTCTCTAACGAGGATCTCCTCGCCTGGAATGAGCTTATTAACGCCCTCTATCAGGGTCAGATTAAAGGGCAGGTAACCTAATGCGATGAGGTACTGAAATGCGATGGGGGATAGATTCACTTCTATGCCTGAATCCAATAATTCTCTTAGAGAGCATGAATGGATAAACTCTTTATCCATAACCGTATAGTATATAGGTCTAGGGTCCAGTTCGTCCCTTTTAATAACCATATTATACATGATGATGTTCCGCCTGTAGCATAGCTAGTCTTTTATAATTATTATCCACCTTTATAGGAAATTATAATGTGGATCCCGTCTGAGTCCCATCTATGCTGCCTAGGCTATTGTTAGCTTGGGCATATGGGGAAGCTCGGCCACCCTGAATCCTAGGAGATAGCTGAAGACAGCGGCCACTATTATCCATACGATGACTGAGACTAGGGCTATTCCGAGGGCTCCAAGCCAGCCCGTATCGAAGAAATGCTTTATCAGGGCAAGCCATAACACCAGGACTATTAGGAAGCCTATATATGGGATCCACTGGGATATAAGCGATCCCACAACCGAGCCTATTAAGGCTATCCAGAAGGCATCCGTGAACTTCGCCTTGTCGCCCCCGACGGTGCTCCTGCCCACGATCCAGAGGACGAATGTTAACAGGATAAGCTTCACTATGAAGGTCAGCACGGATCCAGCCGTAAGGCCTAGAACCATATCCCTCAATCCTCCAAGTTAAAAGCTATCCGATGAGACATTCTTATTAGCTTTCCATATGAAATAAATACTTTTCCATGGATTAATGCCTTAACATCGAGGGTGGACTTATATCCGGTTCCCCTTCCACCAGGTCACCCTGGGATATACAGGCTCTGTCCACGTTCAACCTTTTATGGGAGAATCTAGACACTACTTGAAAGTCTTAATATTTATTAGCTGAGGCGCGGATTTACCCTATGAGCTGAGATGAAGAGATGCTACCTCACGTTTATCCTCGTAATGGCTGTAATAGCGGCCTCCTCCATGGTCGTCGAAGCCTCGCTGGGGGAGGTGGATGCGCATCTCAGCCGCTTAGAAGGCTACGTCTACGAGGTCGTGGAGGGCGTCGAAAACCCGGTTCCGAACGCTAAGATCTTCATATATAACGGGAGCGTCCTCCTCTTAGAGGAGAGAACCGGCGGGAACGGCTCCTACTCCTTCAAGTTGCACTCGGGAAACTATACGATTAGGGTCGAGGATGGTAAGCATATACCCCAGGAAGCCTATGTGACCTTGGATCCGAACGCTACTCTCCGGATAGACTTTCAACTGGAGGCGAGGGTTGAACCTTACGAGGTCCACATCCTGATCGAGGGCCTCCCGGAGGGCCTCCATCCCAGGTTGAGGCTTGACGGGAGGTTCCATGGATACGCCTTGAACGGGAGCAGGCTATGGTTTAAGGGGGGAAGCATCCACGTCCTCGAGTTATCCGAGGTCATAGAGGGTTCCGTCAGGTTCATCCCGAGGGAGAACTTCCATATAGTGGAGGGGGGCGGCAGCGTAGTCTTCCAGTATAAGCGGCAGTTCTATATAGGTTCGGAGACGAACCCCTGGATGGCCGGCTGGTATGATGAGGGCTCCATTATCAGGCTTGAAGCCAGGGAGGTGATAGACCTGGGCAATGGGACGCGTCTAATATTCGATCGATGGATCAGGGATGGACTCGTCCTAAGGGATAATCCCTTACTCCTAAAGGTTGACTCCGCCTTCAGGATAGACTCCGATTATAGGCGGCAGTACCTTCTTACAGCGTATTCGGATAGGAGCAGGGTAATAGGCGGCGGCTGGTACGATGAAAACTCTACGGCCCAGGTCTCCATAATGGAGGTTGAAGTAGGGGTCATGCCCTTCAAGTATAGGTTTAAGGGCTGGCGGGGCGACGTGGAGGGCCCCAACGCCACATTGAGCATATGGATGGACGGCCCTAAGAGCCTCTACGCCGAATGGGAGAGGGTTCAACCCGTGGAGGTTAAGAGGCTCGACCCTGTCTATAAGGCCATAATAGGGATAAGCCTCCTGATCTCGGCGGCTAAGATCCTGGGCGGCGTCTTCGCCAAAGCCGGGTTACCTGACGTCTTAGGGGAATTGTCGGCGGGGATGCTCCTAGGCCCCCACGCCCTAGGAGGATTAACGATCAACGGGGAACCCCTGATAGAGTTGAACGAGTACGTTCTAGCCTTCGCCGAGATAGGGGCCATCCTCCTCCTCTTCGTAGCCGGCTTAGAGATGGGCTTCGGAAAGTTCAAGGAGGTAGGCGGGAAGTCAGCCGTCGTAGGCGTCTCAGGGGTCATGATTCCATTCCTCCTAGGCCTCTACATAATGGGGGTTCTAGGCTTCCCATGGAAGGTGAACCTCCTAGTGGCCGCAACCCTCACAGCCACGAGCATAGCGATAACTGTGAGGACGCTGGAAGGCGTGGGAAAGCTACATTCAGTCGAGGGATTCCTCATGGTAAACTCGGCCGTGATAGACGATGTACTGGGCCTGGTCGTATTAGCGGTGGTCACATCCATGGTCACAGCGGAGGCCGCACTTAAACCCTTCGACATAGTATGGCTTCTCTCTAGGACGATAATTTTCTGGATCATCCTCCTAGCCTTGGTTTTAAAGATCGCCCCCAGGATAGTGGGGGCAGCTGAGAGATGGAAGGCTAAGGGAACCGTGGAAACCTTTTCGACGGCCACATGCTTCGGAAGCGCGATAGCCGCAGCGGCGATAGGCCTCTCCCCGATCGTAGGCGCATTCGCGGCGGGGATGGCCCTGGCAGGCTCAAGGGTCATAGCGAGGATCAGAGACTACACCGAGCGGTTAAGCATACTGTTCTCGCCCATATTCTTCGCGGTCATAGGCGCGGAGTTCAATGTGAACGCGTTAACAATGGAGGGCATATGGGTGATCCTCCTCCTAACTGTAGTCGCCGTGATAAGCAAGCTCCTGGGATGCGGCATACCGGCGTCGATCCTGCTGAGAAACTATAGGAGGGGATTCAGGGTGGGCGTCGGGATGATCTCAAGAGGCGAGGTCGGGCTCATCATCGCAGGCATAGGCATAACCTCGGGCATCTTGAGCCAAAGCCTCTACAATGCCATCATAGTCATGGTAGTGAGCACGACGATAATGACCCCCATATTGCTGAAATGGCTCTACACGGAACAGGGTAAACCTCAGACGTGATGAATTACGGGTATGCCTCCAAACCCCTTCATGGCCTCGGCTCGGCTCCACCCTAGGCTTAAATGCCTCCAATCAAAGCATAGCACTCTAAAGGGCTATAAATTCCATTCGTGAACGTGATCCCGCAGATTTCATGGACCTGTACCCCGCTTCTCAGTATATTATAATCTATTTTAACATAGTTGAACAACCTCGACGTATAGGAATCGTGGCCAGCGGTGGCGAAGGGCAAACAGAGACCTCGTCCCTTAGAATTCCAACCCGCCCGACCTCACTTTAATGCAATATATAAACCATCTATCACTACTATTGGACGAGATGTAAGGGATAGGCGATGCACACCAAGATCTTCAAGGCAAAAATGGCGGGATATTCATTTAATTATTAATTAATTAAAATTTAAAATTAAATAGTGGAGGTTTAGAGGTGAGGGGTGTTTTGGGTTAATACTCTTCTTCCTCTTCCTCCTCTTCTTCCTCTTCCCACTCTATCCTTTTAATCAAGCCATTACACCTCTGACGGTCGTTTAGGGCGGTTGCCCGTGCTTCAGGGATGCCGCAGCTAATTTAAGCGTTTTCTAGATCCGTTTAAATATATTGGGAGGTGTGGGATGGCATTCCCCGTTTCAGGAAGTTCTATCTGGAATTAGCGCTTTCCACCCTGTATATTTGGACAAATATTTAAAAAATGATTTATAACCATGTTTTTCTAAGCCTATACCCCGCGATTACAGGGTTTTAATTACATGGTGGATTTTTAGCCGTATAAGCCAATTTCCCCATCTCCGACGTTGTTATAAATAGTTGATGCGAAGGGACCCGTCGATATAGGAGGGACGACCGATATTCCAAGGCTACCCCAACCACTGGGATTCGATGCCCAGAAGACATGGGATGCCAAACGGAAGTTTCAGGACGGAGACGGCTACCGGACGGACCTCTGCACCTTCCCGAGGAAGTTCTCCAGGATGCTGCTCCGCAAGTCTACCACCGAGTCAAGCTTCGACCTGTACATTCCACGTATAACCAGGAGGTCTGGTCTCTGATAGATGCCCACCTCCAGGGGCTCCATCCCCTCCTCTATTATGGATTCCCTCATAAGCCCCTTCAGGCGGCCTATATCGCCGCATGGATACTTCACATAAGCCACTACTTCATCGACGTAGTCATCCTCCCTATATATTAAGACGGGGTTATTCATGAGCAGCATATTGAATACCTGTAGAATCCTCCCCGTACGTATGCTGGGAAGCCTCTCCCCGTCTCCAACCTCTATCAGGCTGGTCCTGAATAAACCTATCTTGATGACATCGCCCTTGATTGGAGGGGTCGTAAACACTTTTATCCTCCGACCTGGCCTAACCTGTTTAACCACCCTTATGATCAGGCCCGCTAAAAGGGAGGCGATGTAATCCTTAACTATCCATGAAACACCTAAAGTGCTAGCCAGTATGCTTAGGATCACTAAGGCCTCCAAGGCAACTACCCCTAAACAATCCTTTACATGATGCGATTACCCGTCTCACCTGCTAATTAACCTGATGGTGGCAGACTGGATGCCTCTTATGCCCACTAAAAAGCTTGGGATGCTCTGAATCCCCCAACCCGGCTTCCCCCCTCCACGTTTAAGCCTTTGGCAACGATGAGCCGCCGGAATCCCGAGGAAGCCTCGACCATATACGGTTTAAAGCGCCCTCCAACCCTTTTTAACCCTGAGGTATGAATGGGATGAGCCTATAGGCCGTCTATACTAGTGGAGGAACCCTCCCGGATCAACGGCCTCTATTAAACAAGTTTAGGTGATCCATGAATAAATGGATGGTTAGAACTGAAGGCGGACGGTGTGGTCCGCAGGCGATCCCCTCCCCCCTCTAATATTGGTCTGCGAGATAAAAAAGGGAATATTAAAAAGGAGGGTTTCAATTAAATCCCTTTATGATGGGGGCGGATGGCTTGACTAAGACGCTTGTGGAGCTTAAGGCGCAGATCCCGGACCGTGAACATGTACGGAGGCTTCTAATAGATAACGGGGGCGAATACGTGGGCCGCTACCATCAGGTAGACACGTATTTTAAGGTGCCTAAGGGCCGCCTGAAGATCCGCGAGTTGATAGGCCTCAAAAAGGCCCATCTAATATTCTATGAACGGGAGGATGTGAGGGATCCGAAGGAGAGTAAGGTATGGAAGGTGAACATAGAGGATCCTGAATCTATGAAGGAGCTCTTATCCCAGATATTCCCCATATGCGCGGTGGTAGACAAGAACCGGGAGATATACATGTTCGACGGGGTTCAAGTCCACCTGGACAAGGTGGAGGGCCTAGGGGAATTCCTAGAGTTCGAGAAGGAGGTTTCAGAGGACCCTGAAGCGATAGAGGAGGGCCGGAGGAAGCTTGAAGGCCTCTTGGAGAGGCTCGACGTAAACGTGAAGAGCCTCCAAAGTAAATCCTACTGCGACATGGTCATGGAGGAAACCGCCAGATAGAGGGACGGGGGAGCCGACGGAGACTCGAACCTTCAGATATCCTCTTTAAGCCGTTGGACACCTCCAGCCCAAGATTGGGCTGGGGCGTATCGTGGAGTATCCGCTATGGTCCCGTGGCCAACATGGGCTTCAGATACTCCGCGTACTCTATGAACCTCCTATAGCTCATGTCGAGGGGGACTACGTGGTCTAACCCCGCTATGTATCCACCCGATTCCTTCATAAAGGATACTTTGGAGTCGACCTCGCTCCTCATGGCTTCTCCCCCCTCCGCCACCTTCCTCTTATCCAGGTTACCTGCTAGGAAAAGTTTCTCACCATACTTCTCCCTTACGAGCCTTACGTCCATGCCTGCGTTGACCTCGAGGGGCCAGAGGCCGGTGATCCCCGCCTCGACGATTAGATCCAATATGGGATATAGATTGCCGTCGCTGTCCATCATTACACGGTCGATCTTATTCTTATTGAGGAAGCCGATCACCCTCCTGTAATGGGGGAGGAGGAACTCCCTGTAAAGCCTAGGCGAGATATTTGGGCCATGCCTGGTCGCCAGGTCCTCCCACCAGAATACTATGTCTATCCTATCCTTTAAGGCTTCGACGGCGCCCCTGAGCCTCTCAATGTTAAAGTATTCCCAGTAGGATGCCATGTCGTGGATGAGCTCGGGATCCTTATAGAAGGCTAGGTTGAACTGGGGGATGCCCATTAATTCGGCTCCGAAACCGTAGAAGCCCGTTATATAAAGCATGGTTGAGCCCTCCTGGTATTCCTCGAAGAGGTTCAGATAGGCCTCTTTATCCCAGTCTAAGGGGTACCTCCTAGGATCATCCGGGTTCAGCCTCTCCTTATACTTCTCCCAGCTCTCCATATCCTTGACTGGGAAATCCACGAATTGAGGCATGGAATACCAGGAATGCTCCCCCTTCAGCTTCCTGGCTATGGCCCCGCTCTCCATGAGGTATTCCTGGTATCTCTCGGTCTCGCCGATCTTCCTATGCTTGAATCTAGGGATGGGCCCCCCATCCACCGGGACTATGAGCCCTCGTAGATTTATTGTTCCGAAGAAATCGTAGAGGTTGAAGCCCTTAAATTCAGGCCAATTCAGGAAGGTACGGGAGTGGCGGAGCCTCCATTCCGTCTCCACTATCCTGTGGGCGGGCAACCCTTCGGAAAGCCATCTCACAACCGTGTCGACGTAGAAGCTTTCATACCATGGTATGACGTCGACCTTCCTGAAGCGTATGGTGTTACGGACCCTCTCCCTCGGGGTCATGCCTCTAAGCCCTCCCACCGGCCGTCCACTCCCTGCAGAGGCCTACGCCTTGGACGGCGTCGGCCGCCACCCCGTCCACCCCTATCCTTCTCCCGAACTCCTCGGTTACAGCGTTTCCACCCAGAAGTATCTTCACCTTATCTCTTAATCCTGCCTCCTCAAGTTTTTTAACGACCAACTCCACCTCGGGTAGAACCGTGGTCAATAACGCGGATAAGCCCAGCACGTCAGGGTTCTCCTCTGAAACCGCTTCGATGAACCTTTCAGGGTCGACGTCAACCCCTAAATCGTAGACTTTAAAGCCGCATCCCTCCGCGAACATCTTAAAAATATTTTTACCGATGTCATGGATGTCCCCCCTGACGGTACCTAGAACTATGACGCCCCTCCCACCTGACCCTTCAAAGTTAAACCTCGAGGCCAGGGTCTTCATAGACTCCGACATCAAATCGGCCCCGTATAAGAGCTCGGAGAGGAAATACTCCCCCGCCTCGAACCTCCTACCCACCTCCTCCAGCCCCCTCCTTAAACCATCCTCCAATATCCTAGTGGGCGGGATCCCCCCTTCAAGGGCCTCCTGGATGAGCCGGCTGAGCTCCTCAGAGTTTAAATTTGCAAGCGCACCGGCGATCCTGCCGAGCAACTCCATCAACGCTGGGACGCCTCCCCAACGATCCTTAAGCCCTCATTAGATATAAATTTCTTTAGCGGGAGATACTCAGGAAAGCCGCCCACCATATGGATATGCCTCTTCTCCCTCTGAGCTGAGCCCTTTAGGATTCGAAATCCATGGTGAAAATTCCTTAGATAAATAGTTTAGGTTGGACAGCTCTTACCAGGGTTTTCAGCCCATACATGTATAGGTTAAATAAATTCTAACTCTCGACGCGTAGAGATATCGTCTTAAGGGCTTTAACCCCGCTTTTGGATATCGGGTATATCCCTATCAGGTCCTCTAATATGAGTAGGGTCCGGGCCAGTATGGCGAAGGCGAGTCCTATCTTAAGGTCGACGCCTAAAAGGTATAGGATGCCTACGATCCCTCCCTCCTGGAATCCCAGCCCTGAAGGCGTTAAGGGGATGAAGGAGAGGGCTGTGACCAATGGGTGAATCAGGAAGTAGCCTAGCCAGGGTATCCGGCTTATACCCAATGCTAAGCCTATGAGATACCATTCAAAGCCCTTAACTATCCAGGATGCTACCGTTAGCAGGGTTATCTCGTGGACCACGCCTTTCACCTTCACCGCCTCCACCTGAAAATCCGAGATCTTATCTAGGATCGGGGAGGCGAGCCTTCCCAGTAACGGTATCCTACATATGGATTCCAGGATCCTGCCGGCGTTCCTCCACCACATGGCGGCGGCTATCACCCCGCTTCCAAGCAGCATTAAGGCCACCCCTACCGTGGAGAGGATGAGGAGGCCCCGGGACAATTGAACCTGGGATGCAAGGTAGGCTATCGCGGCGGCGCCGCCGAACATCTTGACCAGGAACTCGATCGATTGGCAGCCGAGTATCGATGAGAGCCCCACGGTTACGGGAATCCCCTCGCCGTTCAAGAGTATCGGGACTATGAAGTATCCGGAGCGGGCTGGCGTGAAGTCGCTGGCTAACATGCCGCCGAACTGCGTTAGAAGCGCCCTCCAGAAGCCGATCCTATAACCCATGGAGCCTAGGACGCGGATCAGCCTGAAGGCGAATAGGAGGTTCATGGCGAGGTATGCGAGCAGACATAAACCTATATATAATGGGTGGGCTGAGGCCAGAGTGGATCCCAGCCCTTGCGCTCCAACGTACCATATGGCGGCTACCACTAGGGCCAGCCCGATAAGTATCTGTACGAGGAGCAGCCCCTTCGAATCCATCCTCAAACCTCTCCACATCCCAGCCTATTTATATGGGGAAGGCAACCCTCATATACGATGCATCCACCGATTAAAGGCTTCCAATAAATGAGGAATATTTAATATTAATGATTTATCCTCTTATGCGGAGGGGAAAGAATTAGATCGCCTCATCCCAGGCCTGCAACGAGGTCTTCCAGCCCGGAGGAGGCTCGAAGCCGGTGGGAACATGCCTTTCGTATATTCGGCGTTAAAGGAGTTGTCCGCGCATCATCCTAAAGCCTTAGCGGCGGCTTCGCTCATCGCGGGATTAGTCCTCGGGGGAACCTTAAGGAGTAGATGGGCTGCCTTCATAATACTAAGCCTGGTGGGAGGTTTCCCCGTAGCAATATTATACGGGGAGAGGATAGGCCTCCCCTCATATGCCTCGTGCATACTCGTGGTGATGATCGACTTAGCATTAGCCTTCACCGCCCTAAATATCCTTCGCAGGCTCGGGGAGCATGGCAGGATGGGATCCTACCTGGGGAGGCTGAGGAGCCGATACATCCCCTTAGCCCATGGAGGAGATAGCTCTAGGCTGTGGAGGCTCGGCTCCGCCGGGGTGATCGTCGCGGCCACGATATTCATAGGATGGTGGCTCCCAGTTATAATCTCCTACTTCCTCAACCTCGAGTTGAAGGATGCTTTAAGACTCATCGCTTTAGGGCTGGCTTTAGGAGGCGTACTGGCGTGGGGCATATACGCTGGGCTCGCCATCGCGGTGTCCAGCCCAATACTTTTAGCAGCGGCCTTCCTAGCAATACTGATGATCCTAGCCCAAATATTTAAGGTGATGATGGGTGTAAAGGGAAAACCCTATAAGGAGAGGATTCGCCGATAAGAGGGTATAAGGGAGGCAGATGCATGAAGGGAAGGGATAGAGTTCTCCCCTGAAGCCCTAGAAGCCCTTAAAGGGTTAAGGACACACTCCACGCCTTATAGACGGGATGCCTTCTCCCCGAAACCGGTCGGCTATTATTCTCCAGTCCATATGGGAGGTTTCAGCCTTGGCTTGGAGGAGATTTCTTAGCGGATGGGGTGTGGTGAGCCTTCCGGAGAGGGTTATGTTCCTGGATACGACCTTGAGGGATGGGGAGCAGACTCCGGGCGTTGCTCTGCTTCCGGAGGAGAAATTGGAGATAGCCAGGCAGCTCGATCTTCTAGGCGTCGACATGATAGAGGCGGGCTTCCCAGCTGCTTCCAAGGGGGAGCTTGAAGCCGTGAGGAGCATAGCCCGGGAAGGCTTAAAGGCGGAGATAGTGGCGTTGGCCCGATCCGATAAGGGGGATATAGAGCTCGCCGCCTCATGCGATGTGGACTGCATCCACACCTTCATAGCTACGAGCGAGATCCATTTGAAGAAGAAGCTCAAATTATCTAGGGAGGAGGTATTAAAAAGGGCTGTTGAGGGCGTGGAGCTGGTGAAAGCGCATGGGTTGAAATGCGAGTTCTCAGCGGAGGACGCCACCAGGAGCGACTTGGACTTCCTAGTTCAAGTGTATCGGGCGGTCACGGATGCCGGGGCGGATAGGATAGATATACCTGACACGGTGGGGGTGGCGATACCCCGCTCGATGTATAATATTGTCGACCGGGTGAGGCGTTCCGTCAAGGTCCCGATAGCGGTTCACTGCCACGACGACATGGGTTTAGCCGTGGCTAATTCCCTCGCCGGGGTGGAGGCGGGCGCGGAGGAGATCCATGCGACCATCAACGGGTTGGGTGAGAGGGCGGGTAACGCGAGCCTCGAGGAGGCTGCCCTAGCCTTATATGCTCTTTACGGCGTTAAAACCGGCTTGAACCTAGGGGAGATATACCGTACGAGCCAGCTGGTCTCCAAGCTTACGGGGGTCAGGCTGCCCCCCAACAAGGCGGTCGTAGGGGATAACGCGTTCGCCCATGAGTCGGGGATACATGCCCACGGGGTCCTCTCCTCGCCTGAAACCTATGAGCCTCTCCCCCCGGAGCTTGTAGGGCATAGGCGGAGGATCGTCGCGGGGAAGCATGCGGGCCGCCATGGGATCGAAGCCATACTGAGGGAGATGGGGTTAGTTCTCTCCCCGGCGCAGCTGGATGAGGTCGTCTATAGGGTTAAGGAGCTGGGGGATAAGGGGAGGAAGGTCTCGGAGACGGATCTCCTCTACATAGTTGAGACGGTGGCGGGTAAGATAAAGCCTGAGAAGAGGCGGATAAAACTTAAAGACTTAATAGTTGTCACGGGTGATAAGACGACGCCGACGGCTACCATCCGCCTAATAATAGACGGGGTGGAGTATAAGAACTCGGATTTCGGGGTTGGACCCATAGACGCCGTGATGAAGGCTTTCCAGGGCATTATGAGCAGCGTCGCCAACTTTAAGCTGGTGGACTTCAAGTTGGACGCGATAACGGGGGGGAGCGACGCCCTCGCGAACGTCTCCGTGAAGCTCGTGGATGATATGGGCTTGATGGTCTCCGGTAAGGGCGTGAGGGAGGATATCGTTATGGCGGGGGTGGAGGCGGTTATCGACGCTGCGAATAGGCTTTTGAATATAAGGTCTACGCTGCAGGAAGGTCGAAATTCACTCTAATAATCATTGATTTATACGTGTTTAAACAGAATTTTTTTTATCTATCTTCGATGCCTTGAATTCAAAGTTAGAGGACAACAAAGTTTATTAACGATTTACTTATCGAGTATACTGAACCCACAGAGGCGGGAAAAACCGGAAAACCAACTATGGAAGGTATGGAACATGGGCAAAAAAGTAGTATGCCCCGAATGCGGAGCCGAATTCGAGGTGCCGGACGACGTCATGCTGAGAGAGGTGATAACCTGCCCGGACTGCGGCCTCGAACTAGAGGTCAAGGAGATCCATGAAAGCGACGTCAAAGTCGAGAAGATAATCCTTGAAAGGGAGGACTGGGGTGAATAACGCTGACGGCGGCCCTCGGCCTAATATACGATAAGATAAGACCTGAGGAACGCATGCTGATAGAATCGGCTAGGAGGAAGGGGATACCCCTAAAATTATACGATGCCGAACATAACTATTTCAAGCTTACCGACACCGATGAAGATTACGAGCAGACCATCCTCCAAAGATGTATGAGCTACTTCAGGGCGCTGCACCTCACAGCCTTCCTTGAGGGCAGAGGGGTCAGGGTTGTAAACTCGTTCCAGGCGGCCGTGATCTGCGGCAATAAAGCCCTCACCTCTATAGCGCTGGCTAAGGCGGGGATCCCTATTCCAAAGACTATGCTGGCGTTCACGGAGGAGGCCGCCCTGGGAGCCTTAGATGAGCTCGGCTACCCCGCGATCCTCAAGCCGGTGATAGGGAGCTGGGGAAGGCTGATAGCCCCCCTGAAGGACCCCGACTCGGCCAGGGCCTTCATAGAGAACAGGGAGTACATGTTCCCCATCTACCAGGTATACTATCTACAGGAGATGATCGAGAAGCCCGACAGGGATATCCGATGCTTCGTAATAGGCGATAGGGCGGTCGCCGCGATATATCGATATCCCGCCCCAGGAGACTGGAAGACCAACGTGGCTAGGGGGGGAAGGGCTGAGCCGTGCACGGTCACAGGGGAGCTGGAGGAACTCAGCGTAAAGGCCGCGGAGACCGTCGGCGGAGGAGTATTCGGGATAGACCTCCTGGAGAGCGAGAGGGGACTACTCGTCCACGAGGTGAATTACACCACCGAGTTCAAGTCCACCGTCAACGCCACGGGCGTAGATATACCCGGCCTAATCATAGATTACGCGTTGAACCTCGCTAAAAGGTGAAGTGGAGGAGGGCTGAGCTGACGGTTAAGATAGGGGTTGTAGGGGCCACGGGATACGTGGGAGGGGAACTCCTGAGGCTTCTCTTAAACCATCCCATGGCCGAGTTGAAAGCGGCCACGTCCAGGGCATACGCCGGGAAATATATATTTAAATTGCATCCGAACCTTAGGGGTAGAACAGACCTGAAGTTTACGCCGCCCAACCTCGAAGCGATCGCCTCGGAATGCGACCTCGCCTTCACGGCTACCCCCCATGGAGCCGCGATGGATTACATACCCTCCCTCCTAGAGCGAGGCGTCAAGGTGATCGATATGAGCGCAGACCATAGGCTTAGGGATCCAGAAGCCTACCCGAGATGGTATGGATGGACCCATAAACATCCCGAACTCTTGGAGAGGGCGGTCTACGGCCTCCCGGAGCTGCATAGGAGCCGGATAAGATCGGCTGCGCTGGTGGCCTGTCCAGGATGCATGGCTACAACCGCCATACTGGGGCTCGCACCCCTCGTCAAGGAGAAAGTGATAGATGAAGGACATATAGTGGTCGACTCCAAGATAGGATCCTCAGGGGCGGGAGCCAACCCCACACCCGCCTCCCATCACCCCGAGAGGGCTGCAGGGGTTAGACCATACAAGGTTGTAGGCCACCGCCACATCGCCGAAGTGGAGCAGGAGCTCAGCAGCCTCACAGCCTCCCCTATAAGAATAGCCTTCACCCCCCACGCCGTAGGCATGGTCAGAGGAATCCTATCCACCATCCACACGTTCACGGTGGAGCCCCTGGATAACCCGAGGGTCTGGAGGATCTACCGCTCCTTCTACAAGGATGAGCCCTTCATAAGACTGGTCAAGGACAGGGAAGGGGTACATCAACTCCCAAACCCCATGATACTCACAGGATCAAACTACTGCGACATAGGATTCGAACTGGACGACCATGCCTCGAGGCTTATAGTCTTCTCAGCCCTAGACAACCTGGTCAAAGGCGCGGCCGGCCAAGGCATCCAATGCATGAACATAATGTATGGATTCGATGAGCGGACAGGCCTCGAACACCCAGGTCTACACCCCGTCTAGCCAACGACGACGATTAGGATCATGGTGGTATAATATGCGGATGGTTGTGAAGCTTGGGGGATCCATATTCGAGAGGGCCATATCCAAGCCGTTCACGGAGGATGTGAAGGCCCTCCACGACCAGGGCCATAAGCTCGTGTTGATCCACGGCGGAGGAAGGATCGTAAGCGAGGTATCCCGCCGGATGGGTAAGGAGCCCCGCTTCGTAGTCTCCCCTAAGGGCTTCAGGAGCCGCTACACGGACGAGGAGGACATCCAGATATACTCGATGGTCATGGCGGGTAAAGTGAATAAGTCGCTGGTCTCAGCCCTCCTCAGCGGAGGCCTACCGGCCGTAGGGTTATCCGGCGTCGACGGGGGCATCGTCAAAGCCAAGCGTAAAAGGGAGCTCCTCATAGTCGACGAGGACGGGAGGAGGAGGATAATAGACGGCGACTACAGCGGCAGGATAGAGGAGGTGGACCCGAGCCTGATAAGCCTACTCCTCAGGGAGGGATACGTACCCGTCGTCTCACCCATAGCCCTCGGAGAGAACTATGAGCCGTTGAACGTGGACGGGGATAGGCTGGCGGCGTACATGGCGGGCGCCTTGAAGGCGGATACCCTCGTAATATTCACGGATGTAGAAGGGGTAGTCCTGGATGGAAGGGTGGTTGGGAAGCTCACCTATATGGAGGCGAGGGAGGTGCTGCCCAGGATAGGCCATGGGATGACGACCAAGATATACGCCGCCCTGGAGGCCCTGGACATGGGAGTCAAAGAGGTTAAGATCTCACCGGGTTTAAGGGAGAAACCTTTAACCGGAGCCTTAAAGGGCGAGGCTGGGACGCTGATAACCCATGCATGAGGGATCCGAGAAGGCTAAGAGGATAATGGAGAAGGAGGACAGGTACGGCGCCAACGTATACGCTAAGAGGCCTATAGTCCTAGCCAGAGGTAGGGGAGCCACATTATGGGACATCGATGGCGTAGAGTACATCGACTGCACGGGAGGCTACGGCACATGCATAGTCGGGTACAGCCACCCCGAAGTTGTTAAGGCCGTGAACAGGCAGCTGAGGCTCCTGACATCCTGCCACGGCTACGCCTACAACGAGACCCGGGCGGAGCTCCTAGAGCTGATAGCCGAGATATCCCCTAAGGGATTGGATAAGAGCTTCCTCTCCAACAGCGGGGCTGAGGCCGTGGAATGCGCCTTGAAGCTGGCCCGCAAGTACACCGGTAAGAGGAAGATCCTGGCGGCCATAGGGGGATACCACGGTAAGACCATAGGATCCCTATCCGCGACGTGGAACCCCAAGTATAGGAGGGGCCTCGAACCCCTCCTAGAAGGAGTCACCCACATACCATACGGGAGGGTGGACGACAGGGTCTACGGGGAGGTCGACGATGAGACGGCCGCCATAATAGTCGAGCCCATCCAGGGGGAGGGCGGGGTCAGGATACCTCCCCCAGACTATCTCAAGGCCCTAAGGGACCTATGCGATGAGAAGGGGATCCTCCTCATATTCGATGAGGTGCAGACAGGCTTCGGCAGGACGGGAAAGATATTCGCCTGCGAACACTGGAACGTAGCCCCCGACATCCTATGCGCCGCGAAGGGCTGGGCTGGAGGATTACCCATAGGGATCACCATATCCTCAGAGGAGGTCATGGGATCCCTGGGGAGGGGTGAGCACACCTCCACCTACGGGGGAAACCCCGTCGTCGCATCCGCAGCCCTGGCCTCCATAAGGGTGCTCCTCAGGGAGAAGCTCCACGAGAGAGCCTCAAGGCTCGGGACATATCTACTAGGGAAGCTTAAGGCGTTGGAGTCCAAGTACTCCATAGTGAGGGAGGCGCGGGGCCTAGGCTTAATGGCCGCCCTCGAACTCAGATTCGACGTATACGACGTCATAATGGGGGCTATGGAGCGGCGCATCCTAGTCCTAGACGCGGGCAGGAACGTGGTCAGGCTCCTCCCACCCCTCGTGATAAAGAAGAAGCAGATAGACAGGGTGGTCCAGGTCTTAGATGAGTTGGTAGAGGCTAAGGAGGATGGAATACGCGGTAAAACTGCTCGAGGAGATGCTCAGGATATACAGCCCCACGGGAGATGAATCGAGGCTGGCCGGATACCTGGAGGAGGCCATGAAGAGCCTGGGGTTCCAAGTCGAGACGGATAGGCTTGGAAACGTCCTAGGCCATATAGGGGGAGGGGAGGTGGAGGTCCTCCTATGCGGGCACATGGACACCGTCCCAGGGGAGATACCCGTCAAGCGCATAGGATACGACCTCTACGGTAGGGGAGCCGTAGACGCTAAAGGCCCCCTCGCGGCCATGATAATCGCCGCCCATAAGGCCGGCCTAGAGGACGTCAGGGGCGAGGCCGGGATAACGGTCGCATGCCTCGTGGACGAGGAAGGGGAGAGCAAAGGCGCAAGGGAGCTGGCCTCCAGGGGGAAGCCGCCCAGCTACGCCGTCTTCGGGGAGCCCAGCGGCGCCGACGGCATCATAATCGGATATAAGGGGGCCCTGAAGGTCCTATTAGAGGTTTCCACGGCGCCAGGCCACTCCGCCTCCCCGTGGCTCTACCCTAACGCCGTGGAGGAGGCCTTCGAGATATGGAGGCTCATCAAGAGGGAGCTGATCGGGTCGGGCAGCTACTTCAACTCGGTCACAGGCTGCATCACGAGGATAAAGGGCGGGGAGGGCTTCGGTAAAACCCCGGCGAGCTGCACGGTGGAGATGGACCTCAGGATCCCCCCGGGCACCCCATGGAATAGGATACGCGCCGCCGTAGAGGAGAAGGCCCTAAGCTACGCCGAAGGGAAGGAGAACCTCAGGGTTAGAGTTGACGGCGAGGATGGGGTGGACGGCTTCCTAGCGTCTAGGGATTCCCCTTTAGTTTCAGCCTTCTCCATAGCCATAAGGAAAGTTACCGGGAGGCAGCCGATCCTCGTGAAGAAGACAGGGACCTCCGACCTGAACATCCTAGCCCAAGCCTGGAAGATCCCTATGATAGCCTATGGCCCAGGAGACTCCAAACTGGACCATACGCTCGAGGAGCACTTGGACATCAGGGAGTACTTGGCATCGATAGAGGTCTTAAGGGAAGCCTTAAAATGGCTTATGAGAATCCATAAGCGAGATAAGATGCGGTGATATTAGAGCGATGGAAGAGGCTCTCCCTGCCGCTTATTATGGAAGTAACTCTTTTCGCTGCTCCAGAGGCTGCTGACCCTAAGCCCTTTAGAGACACACAAACAACATTTATATTTTAGAATATTTTAAAGCGAAAATCTTTATAAGGCTAGGTGATCTAGAATCTGACATGCTTCTACGTAGATGGTTTGGAGCGTTCACCTCGATAATTCTCCTCCTTTTAACCGTTTATTTATCTTTCAATGCGTATTATGGTCGTTCAGATACAGAATCTCCGCTCTTAAACGTTAAATTCAAATATTGGGTTTTAGATTCGAGCACTAACTTAACCAAGCCGTATTTTTGGGGCGTCGATGTAATCGAAGGACCCGGGGATAACGCGAGCATTCGTAAAGGATTTGCCGGCGGATGGAATGCTTTAGAGTTACAGGTTTATCAGGATGGAAAGGGGGACGAATATATATGGGCTACGATACATTTAAGGCAAGATCTAACTGGGGAGAGGGCGGAGAAGCTATTTCTCTCCAACGTGGGCATCTGGGTTTATCCCACCTTCAGTTATTTATGCGATGAAAAAACGAAGAACCCAGCTAACGCTTTTGGAGTAGAGGTGAACGATGGAATCCACATTCTATGGTTCATATTCTCAGATAGGAACACCGGTGTTTACACGCTGAATAATCATAGAATAGTAGTGATTCAAACGCCGTTAAATACGTGGTCATATAGGAAGATGAATATTTCAGCCGAGTACATAAAGGCGGGATGGCGTAAACCAAACTCGATTTCCTTCATACTTATGCTCGGCCTTACTCAAGCGGTGCCAGGGAAGAGGGTGGGTTTCTTTAAAGAGATCGATGTGGAATGCCCTCCCACTCCCCTACGAATCGATAATCAACTATCATTTATACGAGAACCGTGGGGCCCCACTTTTTCGCTCATAAATATCTTTACTATGGAGGCTATTATGAGAATGCCTGCTATAAGGCTTGAGGCTGCTCCCAAAATTAAGTGAAAGGTAGGTAACCGTAATGTTAGACTTTCCTCTTCCCTTAGAATTTTCCTTATAAGGTCTATATAGGTTGTACCGTAAGAAATGGAAGCCTGCACGTATCGGTCCCCACGGCTCACAACCTGGTACGCCGGTTCTACTTGGCTTCCTTCCAGCCAATTATTCCACGTTTCTATCAAAAGGAATTTGACTGGCGCATAGTAAAGTCTCATAAGGGCTTTAGCGAACTCCGAGGGATCTCTCTCCAACCTCGGTTCATCGTCATACTCCCAGTATCCCGGCGAGGCATAGGCTGCAAAGCCTTCATGACATTCAAACCTGTTTGACGGCGCGTATTGGAACCATGAGTCCGCATATTCCTTGACATGGATGAAGCCTGGGAACACCTTCAATAATACATAGAAATTATGCATCCTATCGCGGGCTTCTTTCCATTTTTCGGCGTAGGCGATGCCATCATCCTGATCCGCCATAACAAATATTACAAATTTCCCATTCAGGCGGAAGTAAGCCTCCGAGTTCCCAAATTCCTCCCCGATATATTGCAAGTCATCGAGTATCTCGTTAAGGCTGGGATCCCCTAGTTTCTCCTTCTCGTATAAGATGCACCATTTAGGCGTTTTTAAGGAGGAGTTTTTGCCTATAACCTTAAATATCTTTTTAAGCGTTTCATCTTCATAGCTTCCATATCCCCGCCAAGATGCGATGACGAAATCGAGCGTTGCCCTCTTCATCAGGGAGATCTGGCGTCCTATGATTTCTTCGTCGCCACTGTCATATAGCTGAATGGATGGATTAAAACCAGCAGACATGAGATCTGGCAAGTAATGGGAGGCCCAAGTCATCGGAGGATCATAGCCAGAAGCATTCCATCCATAATTGCGACCGTATGAAGGATAAAAAAAGGCTCCCAAATATCTCTCTTCATCAACCGCTATAACCTGTGGATGATGGAAAGCCGCAATTGCGATCAGACAGAGTAGAGATATGGCGCATTTAGATAACATAATTGAGAAATCTCTATTAGAGATTATAAATATTTGGAGGCTGCCCCATAAATGCTTTTTCGAGGTCGCCCAGACTCATTTCCTCATCTACGTCAACATGCAGCACCCTTCAAAGGATGTGGAGGCGCCTTCGCCAACTTAGCCGGGCCAAAGCAATCCATAGACGATATAAGCCCGGGGATTATGGGATAACCCAAAGCTTTTATTGTTACTTTCTAGGATTAATTGTTTCTAGGGAGGTATCGTCAACGCGACGAATATTATATAGAATTAATAAAAATAATAAAGACATATTATATGTAATCATTGTTTGTGGCATTTTTGCTAGGCTTATCTTTGCGCCGTTCTCCAGTCATGGAGACCTTGAAACTTTTTGGATCTCCGCCCAGCATTTCTTATTCGCAAAATTTGATTTTTATTACTTTATCCATACAAGGGCCGGGATGTGGGTTTATCCCCCACTATGGCTCTGGTTAGTCACCGGAGCCTACTTAGTTTCTTTCTCAACCACGGCCTACGATCCCTCCTTCCTCCTCTTAGTTAAAACGCCTATGATCGTTGCCGATGTTACCGTAGCATATGTGCTCTACAGCCTTCTTGGAGGAGATAAGGGAAGATTCGCCGCCGCCTTCTGGCTGGCTAATCCAATGTCCATCTTTATAACGAGCATCTTTGGCCAGTTCGACCCCTTGGTCCCAGCCCTACTAATCATCTCCGTTCTAGGACTAGAACGGGGCATGGTGGTTCCCAGCGCCGTAATCTATGGCAGCGCAATCATGACGAAGCAATACGCGATATTCGCTGCGCCGCTCTTAATAGCGCGCATACTCAGGGATAGAGGTAAGGGTGACGCCCTTAAATTTACGTCATTCCTGACCGCCACGGCCCTCTTAATCTCACTCCCATTTCTAATCTCCGGTTCGAGACAGGTTTATTTTAGAGAAATCTGGATGACCAGGTCCATCGTGGAATACGACGATTTGTATTGTCAATTCGCCGGATTGTTTCAATTCCTCTCCTGGCTACATGAAAGGTTCAAGATAGATACGCTACCATTTTTCAATCTAAGTTATCCAATGCTGTTCCTGACCATAAGTTTATCCACCGGTTTAGCGTTTAGCTGCAAGAGGATGAATTATATGACGTGTTGCCTAGTCTCAATGGCTGCATTCCTCACGCTCAGCTGGTATATAAACCCACAATATACGGTAGTCTTCATTCCGTTCATGATTTACGATGTATTGGCACATAATGCTTCTAAGCTTTGGTTGATAACTACATTGCTTCCATTCTTGTGGCCTCTATCCTCCAATGGGTTTGCCCCATACTTTAGGGGGACTTTTTCCATTCCAGCCCTTGGAGCATGCGGAGTTGCGATCTCCGCCCTAATCTTTTTCATCACCCTTTTTACATATATGTCGATATTAATCTCTAAATGTCTTAAGATCGCCATGAGGTGACGGAGTTATGGATCGCCAATTTATATCCCGCTTGACATTAATATTCATGGCTGGATTCCTATTTGCTGAAGGGCATCAAAACTGGATTAGAGGCAAAGTTTCCGTTCATTTAGAAGTATTAATCATGGTCCTAGTTTCGTATGGGTTTGCCTTCTTTCTCCTTATATTGGCCGGTCTCAAGGTTTGGGAGCCGAAACTTTTTGATGGAGCTTCCCTCTGTGCAACTATGCTCGTTATCATCACAAGCATCTACATAATGTCGATTATAGATTATGCAGGCGCCTATAGGACGGACGCACTCGCTTTCAGCCACTACGCCGCCATTCTTTACTTGAAAGGGCAAAACCCTTACGTCTCAGACCTTCAAGAGGCGCTATCCATATTCTCTGTCGATCCAGAATTCATAACGTTAACAGTTAATGGGGATATAATCACCTCGATGAACTATCCATCCTTACATTTCCTTCTACTAGCTCCAGCCGTAGCCCTCGGAATACCTGATATGAGGATCGTGCTTTTGATCTTTGAATTAGCCGTGATCGCTATACTTTTTCTTAAAGCCCCCGAGGGGTATAGAGGAATCGCCCTGATTCCACTTTTAGCCGGTTCAGATTTGGCCATAGGATTCACGAGCGGTTGCGTCACCGATTTCTTATGGGTACTACCATGTACGATAACAGCCTTATACTTGGAAAGACCTAAATTATCGGGTTTCGCTTATGGCATAGCATGTGCAATTAAGCAAACGCCATGGATCGTTTTCCCATTTTTGGCTATTTGGCATTGGAGGACTGCTCCTAAGCATCATAGATCGACTCGTTTAGGGGCCTTCTCGCTTTTCACAGCTGCGGGGTTCATTATCCCAAATCTCCGCTTTATCCTATGGGATTGGAGCTCATGGCTTACCGGGGTCTTGACCCCGATAACTGGTGGGCTTATCTTCTTGTCTAGGGGGATCTCCACCATCTCCCAATTTGAAGTAGTCCCGCTTCCTCCCTCCTTCTACTTAATATGCTTCATTGCGGTGCTTCTAACGTTAATCTTCAACTATTTCTATTATTTTGAATCGATGAAGGACTCCTTATGGATTCTTCCAGGGCTAGCTTTATGGTTCTCCTACAGGGCGCTCCAAAATTACTTTATATATTGGATACCCATGCTTGAAATATCCATAATTAAGATGTTTCTGAAGAGGAGTACGAAGCTTTGAACCGAAAATTCCCCGCTCTCGCTTCAATTTCAATTTTAGCTCTTACGCTTATCCTTTCATACTTTTCTTTATATGGTAAAGTTAAATACGAGCCGATATTTATCAATGGAGATTTTAAGTATTGGACCAAAGATTCTAATAACGGGAGAAAACCTTACTGTTGGCAGATAGATCGTTTTCAAAGCGCTAACGATTCAATCCTAATCTTCCCAGCAGAGGTGGATGGATTAAGGTGTCTTGCCATTGAAATCTATCAGGACGGTGAGGATGGAGCCTATCCATGGGTTACCGCACATGTTAGGCAGGAGGTGAGGGGTGAAGCGTTACGTTCCCTATTCGATTCCAAGATAGGTATTTGGGTTCACCCAAATTTTTCTTATGCTTTCGATGAGACCACTATGAAGCCTAAAAATGCTTTTGGAATAGAGGTGAACGATGGCGAAAACCTCATCTGGTTCCTGTTCTCCGATAAGGGCGAGGGAACCTACACGCTTCCTCATCATAGGATAGTGGTCTTGGAGGCCCCCTTAGGGGAATGGAGCTACCATGAGGTGGACGTGGCCGCTGAATACGGGAAACTTACACGCAAACAACCGAATTCAATATCCATCATACTATTAATGGGCGTGAGCAAGGACCTGCCGGGCAAGTACATAGGATACTTCGCCAATATGACTACAATTAAAAAATAATGCTTCTCGACTTAACCGTCTTCTATACTTGGACAGTAAAATCTTATGGAGTAGAAGGCTCGGTTACACGCTTATTTAGGCGTATACTTGTCGCCCCCTCTAATTGAGCCGAAAAGCATCTATTTATATATCAAATGGGGGGATAATAAATAATAGGGTATGCTGAGTAGACTCCTAGTTATAGTGGAGGGTTGAAGGTTTGATATCCGCCTGCGTCCTGATAAGGACTGGGAGTGGTAGGTTCGACGAGGTTTTGGAGGCTTTAAAGCAGTTTAAAGGGGTTAGGGATGCCTTCGCCACCCTGGGCCGGTACGATATAGCCGTCGACTTTGAAGCGGAGGATTGGCAGAGTCTGGGCGCCTCGGTTCTCCGGATGAGCCGTCTCGCCGGGGTGGTCTTCACCGAAACCCTCGTTGAGGTAAAGCCTTAGCTGAATGAGCTTGGAGTGATGAGGGTTGGTCAAGGCTTGTATCCTGATCAAGGTGGTTCCCACGAGGGTTGAGCAGGTCCTCGATAGGGTGAGGCGGCTCGGGGAGGCGAGGAAGGCTTACCCCGTTTACGGGAGATGGGATATAGTTGCCTTCATAGAGGTGCCCGAGTATAGGCGGCTTAGGGAGCTGACGGGCGATATCAACAGGCTTGAAGGCGTCAGGAGCACCGAGACGTTGGCTGAGGCTTAGGGAATGAGTATTGGACGGGCCTGCCGCGCCGCGGGATGGATAATTTTTAAATATATAAACCGATCTAAGACTAATCAATCCAGTTTAGGATAGATTCATATCGGCGACGGATCATCGTGGGAGGGGATGGTTTGGGTCTGGTGAACTGGGCTAGGAGGCGCAGCCCATGGCTGCTCCACTTCAACACGGGCGGCTGCAACGCGTGCGACATAGAGGTGGTGGCGGCTTTAACCCCCCGCTATGATGTGGAGAGGTTCGGGGCCCTCCTCATGGGGAGCCCGAGGCACGCGGACATCATGGTGGTCACCGGCGCCATAACCGGACAGGTTAAGAGGAGGCTGATAAGGGTCTACGAGCAGATGCCCGAGCCCAAGTTCGTGGTGGCGGTGGGCAGCTGCTGCATAAGCGGCGGCGTATACAGGGGAGCCTATAATGTGGAGGAGGGCTTGGACACGGTGTTACCTGTGGACGCCTACGTCTACGGTTGCCCCCCTAAGCCGGAGGCGATCGTGAAGGCCATAGCCGCCCTCCAGGATAAGATAAAGTCCATGGAGAAGCGGGTGGAAGAGGAGGAGGCCATAGGATATGAGTCTTAAGATCCCGGTGGGACCCCAGCATCCAGCGTTGAAGGAGCCTGAAAACTTCACCTTCACCCTGGACGGGGAATACGTAGTAGGGGTTGAGGCTCGCATAGGCTATATGCATAAGGGCGTGGAGAAGCTGATGGAATCCAAGAATTACATCCAGAATATACCATTGGTGGAGCGGATATGCGGGATATGCAATGTAGCCCACACCCTATGCTACTGCCAGAACGTGGAATACCTATATGAGAGGGAGATACCCCGGAGGGCCGAGTATATACGCGTGATAATAGAGGAGTTGAACAGGATCCACAGCCACCTATTATGGATAGGGATAGCGGCCCATGAGATCGGGTTCGACACCCTCTTCATGTATATATGGAGGGACCGGGAGGTGGTCATGGACCTTATAGAGCTTCTCACCGGGAACAGGGTATCCACCTCATCCAATACGATAGGCGGCGTCAGGAGGGACATAGACAAGGGCATGGAGTATAAGCTGAGGAAGGGCCTGGACATACTCGAGGAGCGAACCCGATACTATAAGAGGATAGCCTTGGAGGAGCCCACGCTCCTTGTGAGGCTTAAGGGCGTAGGGGTTCTAACTCCGCAGGAGGCCGTTAAATGGAGCGCGGTAGGCCCGACGTTGAGGGCCTCAGGGATAAAATCCGATGTGAGGATGGATGACCCCTACGCGGCCCACGACGAGGTGCCCTTCAACGTCGTAACCTACGATACATGCGACGTCTTCGGACGCCTAATAGTCAGGGCCGACGAGACCCTGGAATCCATAGAGATGATACGATACTGCCTGGACCATATGCCCGGCGGACCAATAAGGATAAGGCTTCCAAACACCCCGCCGGTAGGCGAGTCCGTGAGCCGCGTGGAAGCCCCCAGGGGTGAGGACATCCACTACGTGAGGTCAAACGGGACGGATAAGCCCGCCAGATATAAGGTCAGGGCGCCCACCCTGGGGAACATAGCATCCCTTGTGGAGATGCTCACCTCCAAGGGCGACTATCTAGTCCACATCGCAGATATACCCGTCGTCTTGGCGGGCATAGATCCATGCATGTGCTGCATGGACAGGACGACCCGGTTCATAGACCCTGCGAAGGGGAAGGGATGGACCTGGACCTGGGATCAATTAAAGGCTTACTCGAAGGAGGTCTGGAGGAGACGAGCTTAGAGGCCCGAATCCCGGGAACCCAACCGGCCAGTTAGAATTATATCGGTAATGGAGAGGAGGGGGTGAAGGTTCGAGTTGGCTATGAGCCCTGAAGCCTTGAGGCACCTCCTGAAGAAGAGGGCTACGATACTATATCCATATAGGGAGAGGGAGAAGGTTCATCTACCCGACGGGTTTAGGGGAGAGCTGAAATTCTACAGGGATCGGTGCATAGGATGCGCCCTATGCTCCAGGGTATGCCCCTCCGAGACCATAGAGATGGGCGAGGACGAGGGGGGGCGGAGGCCGATCTTCTACTTGGACAGGTGTACTAGATGCCAGCAATGCGAGGAGATATGCCCGGTACACGCGATAGAGCTCACCAAGGACTTCGAGACGGTGGGCTTCGATAGGAGCGAAAAAATAATAAGATAAAAAAAGCCGATTTTGGGAATAGATCCTATCGCGCCCCCGGGGTCCCCGCTGGAACGGAGACCCTTACGTAAGGGGCCTCCCTGCTCCTTTTCTTCACGGATAGCTTAACAGTCTGGGGCAGCTCCCCCTCTACATCCTCTATGGGCTTACACTCTAAGAGGCCGTTCCTGCACATCTCCTCTATCACTGTGTATCCTAATTCGGAGCGCGCTATCACTACGCACCATCCTTCGGGGGCGTCGACGGCCCCCACTGATATATCCGCTAATTCGCCTGTGAAGTCTTGGCATCTACTGCATCCCTGGATCAGGTATGGATCCAGCTCCCTCACAGGGCTTTCCAGGCTCTCCCGCTGCTCCCCCTTAAGGTATACCCTGAGTTTCCCCTTCTTTATGTCCAGTTTCCCCACCCGGCTGGGCGTCAGGTTCAGCCTGCCCTCTAAGTGGCCGGCTAATCCTTTATGGTGGAAGCTGTCCATGCAGAATAATCCTATGGCCAGGGAGACGCGTTCCCCCCTCTTCCTGTTCCCTTTAGGGGAGAAGGTCAACCTCCTTATCCCCTGAATCTGGCAGGGCAGGCCTACGAAGCCTACCTTGGCGTTGGGGTAGCCTAAATCAGCGTCCCCTAGGAGGCCCACGGACCCGCTTGGGGAATACTTCGAGCCTGCAGCCGAAAGGATCTCCTCCCTGCTTGAGGCCAGTATGGGGATGGGCTTTAAGGGATTCCCCGGATCAGATGCCGTGACGGCTGCCACGTCTATGAGGCCTCTCTCCAGCGCATAGATCAGCACGGCGGATACTACCCCTCCATCCTGGGCCACCTTCAGGATCTCACTGTCCCTGCTGCGCGCCAAGTAGGCTCTCCTCACGATACCTAGGGTTTCCCCAGGCTCCCTGGTCCTCCCAAAAATCTTCTCCTCATACTCATTGAATGGGAGCTCCACCCGGGGACAGCTATAGTAGCATAGCTCGCATAGTACGCAGATGCCCTTGATGGTGGGCTTCTCATCCTCCGTGTAATGTAGGATGTTTACGGGACACGACGCTATGCAGGTTCCACAGTACATGCATAAGCCAGTTCTCACCACTTCAGCCGTTAGGGATCCGAATATCTTGGGAGGTTTAGACAAGACCCTCATCCTCCATTCAACCAACGTTAAAAGTAATAGTTTTAAATATAAATAAAAGTATTTAACTTGCCCGCTTTCAAACCATTTATCAGGTGGTAACAGTGAGGCCTTTGAAGGGGCGCGGCGTCTTAGAGGCAAGCCTCGCAGCGGTGTTCACCGCCCTCGTAGCCGCCACGACCATAGCCGTGAGGATACCGGTGCCGGCTACTGGCGGGGACATAAAAATAGGGGGGGCCGCCGTCTTCGCGGCAGCCCCCCCCTTGG
>Ga0080004_1119692_pt1 | contig 30482 bp, 38 predicted proteins | sample WasSprMetagenome_FD_69207 | JGI IMG/M metagenome (GOLD analysis project Ga0080004, IMG submission 69207) | Sulfidic aquatic microbial communities from Washburn Spring, Yellowstone National Park, USA - WS (SPADES assembly) (version 2) | ecosystem: Environmental > Aquatic > Thermal springs > Hot... | reverse complement strand
GCTCTCTTCGGGGGCCTGATCGGTTTCCCGTCCCCCCTCTCGGGGCCTTGCCCAGCGGGGGCCGTCCCCCTCCCCCCTCGGGCCGACGGGATCATCCCGCTCTCCATCCCAGTGGGAGCAGCCGGCGGGCCCCTTCCCCCCGGTTAAAAAAACGGGAACTCACCTAATTCGAGGAAAACCGAGCACCCGTCAGGTTTATATCGGAGCTCTCCCAGAACCGAAGATGCTGAGGCTCTCCAAGCTTCAGGGGCTCAGGATCTACAACGACAAGGCGAAGTACGTGGGTTCCGTCTGGGACGTGCTCCTGAGCGACGAGGAGGGCAGGGTGGTGGGCCTGGCCCTGGGAAAGAAGGGGAACAGCATCCTGTCCATCCCCTTCTCCAACGTGCTCGCCATAGGGGACATCGTTCTGGCCAGGAGCGAGGCCTCGGTCAAGGAGACCCCCAAGGGACCCTAGCCCCTCAGCGCTCCCTTCCCGCGGAGGAGCGCAGGGGGAGGGGGATCACGGTCACCTCCATTCCTTCGAAGGTGGGATAGCTCTCCACCCAGAAGAACCTCAGCCCCTCCTCCACCTCCGAGAGCTCCTCCGCTATCTCCGGGGAGGTCTCCAGCCTGCCCCTCCTCCCGTTCACCGAGATCAGCTCGGGGGGGATCCCGTACTTCCTCCTCAGCCTCCTTCTCTCCCCCTCCAGCCTCTCCCTGGGGATTCCGGTGATCACCCCTTTGACCAGCAGACCCTCCGGGGTGAGGGCCTCGTAGGGTCTGGCCACCCTCCTGGCCCTCCTCTTCAGGCGGTTCCTGAGTTGCACCCCATCCTTCAGTCGGCTGGGGCAGTAGTGGAGGTCCAGCTCGGTGTTTTCGGAGGCCCACTCCAGCACCCTCAGGGCCAGCTCCTCGCTTCCCTTCACGGCCACCGAGGTGTCCGATTTGAGCCTGAAGCCCCTCCTCCTCAGCTCCTGGGAGTTGGTTTCGGAGAACTCCAGCTCGTTCAGGTTCACGAAGGAGCACCCCACCTCCTCCAGGTCCTTCAGGAGCCTGGTGAGGGTGCGAAAGCTCCCTGGCAGGGAGGGCAGCTCCACCCCGGTGTTCAGCCCCACCTCCACGGCCCTCCTCACGGGCTCCGGGCTCCAGGCGTGGAACCTTATCTCGTCCAGACCCTCCTCCTTCAGCCTCCTGAGCCTCTCCCTGGAGAGCTCCGTGCAGTAGAGATGCACGTGGTGCCCGGGTCCCAGCTCCTCCTTCAGCACCCTCAGGTAGCGCAGCAGCCTCCTGAACCGGAGGGAGGGGTCCCCACCCGTGATCCCCGTGCCCAGGGCGTCCATGAGCTCGGCCTCCTCCAGCAGCTCCCTGGAGGAGCGGATGGGGCGCTCGTTGGCGTAGACCACATCCTTCCCCCTCCTCAGGGAGGAAAGGGGGCAGTAGAAGCAGGAGAGGCGGCAGAGGCCCGTGAGGAAGAGCACCAGCTTGGCTCCCCTGACGCAGAGCCTGCACCCCTCGGGCATCTCCCCCACCACGAAGGAGCCAAACTTGGTCTTCCTCACGGCCACCTTCCCAACCTTTTAAATCCCCGCAACTTTAGAAGTGTTTGGATGCCGGTACCGGGGGTGGACATAGAGATTCAGAACATCGTCCTTTCCGTGGCCTACGAGGGGGTCACCTTCAACCTGGAGAGGCTGGCGAAGGTTCTGGACAACGCCAGGTATGACCCCGAGGTCTTCCCCGGCATAGCCTACAAGTCGGAGGATCCCCCCGCCTCCTTCCTGATCTTCTCCTCCGGGAAGATGAACTGCGTGGGGGCCCGGAGCATGAGGGATGCCAGGCTGGCCATCAAGAAGCTCACCCAGAAGCTGAAGAAGGCGGGGGCCAAGATAAAGTCGGAGCCCAAGGTGCAGGTGCAGAACATCGTGGCCTCCTTCGACTTCAAGAGGGAGTTCGACCTGGAGAAGATCTCCAGAACCTACGAGAACACCGAGTACGAGCCGGAGGTCTTCCCGGGCCTGGTCTTCAGGCTGGAGAAGCCCAAGGCCGTGGTCCTCCTCTTCGTTTCGGGGAAGGGGGTGTGCGCCGGGGCCAAGACCATGAAGGACATAGAGGCGGCGGCCAGGGCCATCACCAAAATCCTCAAGTAGGGTCTTCCCTTCCCCTTACCCAGAGGGAGGATGGAGCTCCGGGTTAAAGGAGGAGGCTCCCTTTCCGGGGAGGTGCCCCTGCAGCCCTCCAAGCTCTACACCCAGTTCCTCTCCGTTCTGGCCTTCCTGGGGGAGGGGAAGAGCGTGGTGAGGAGGCCCCTGGCGGTGAGGGACACCCTGCCCCTCCTGCGGGAGCTGGAGAAGCTGGGGGCCACCCTGAACAGGGGTTCGAGGGAGTGGACCATTTGGGGAAGGGGGGGAAGGGTGGAGCCCAAGGGGAACGTGCTGGAGGCGGGCAACTCGGGGACGGTCTTCGGGATGCTGGCGGGTCTCGCCGCCCTCTCCTCCGGGGTAGTGGTGGTGACGGGGGACGCCCAGCTCCGCCGCCGCTCTATGCTTCCCCTCCTCAGGATGCTCCGGTCCCTGGGGGGGGAGCTGAGCCCGACGGGGTCCGGTGGTACACCCCCCTTCATAGTCTTCGGGAGGGGCCTGAGGGGGGGAAGGGTGGAGGCGGAGCCCCCTGAGCTCTTCCCCCTCCTCCTCCTTTCCCCCTTCACGAGGGAGGGGGTGGAGGTGGAGGTGGAAGGGGAGGGAAGGAGGATGGTGGAGATGATGAGGAGGGCGGGGGCGAGGATCTCCGGCAGGGGGAGGAGGATCAGGATCTCCCCCGGTGAGCTGAGGCCAGGGGTCCTGACGGTGCCCCCCAGCTTCCACGCCGCCGCCCCCTTCGTGCTGGCCTCCCTCCTCACGGATTCCAGGCTGGTGTTCAGGGGGGAGGGTGAGGGGGAGGGCGTCTCCTTCCTGCGGCTCTTGGAGGAGATGGGGGTGAGAGTGGCGAGGGGAGGAGGGGGATGGAGGGTGAGGGGGGAGCCGAGGGGGGCCAAACTGGACCTCTCGGGTAGGGCCGAACTCTTCCCGTATGCGGCCGTTCTGGCCTCGGCGGCGGAGGGCAGGACGGTTTTCAGGGGCCTCTCCAGGGCCAGGGAGATGAAGTCCGATCGCCTCTCCCTGACGGTGGAGAACCTGAGGAAGATGGGGGTGAAGGTGGGGAGGGAGGGGGAGGGGGTGGTGGTGGAGGGGGGAAGGAAGCTCAGGGGGGCTAGGGTGAAGGGGGGTAACGATTACGCGGTGGTGGCGGCCTTCCTGGCGGCCGGTCTGGCGGCGGAGGGGGAAACGGTGGTGGTGGACGGGCCCAGGGCCCTCCGCACCTCCTACTCCGGCTTCCTCTCCCAGTGGAGGAAGCTGGGGGCGGAGGTGGAGGTGGGAGGGGCCTGGGGCTAGAGTACCTTTCCCAGCCCCAGGATGAGGGCCCAGTAGAGGTCACCGTAGAACAGGGCCGAGAGGAGGCCAGCCGCTAGGGAGGGGGCGAAGGGCATGCCCCTCTTCACCTTCAGGTGGTTCTCCAGCCTTCCCTCCGCCACCAGTCTCCTGAGCGCCCTTATCTCCGATCGGGTCAGGCCGGCGGCCCTCCTGGGTTGGGTGAAGAACCTCTCCCCCGCAGGGGAGGGCCTCAGGCCGAGAAGGGCCTCCTCCCGCAGGAGCTCTCCCCCCCTCTCGTAGATGTACTCGGCTGGGATCATCCCCTCCCTGAGCTCCGTGATTCTCACCTTCTCGTAGAAGGGATTCTCCCCCCTGAGGTAGCAGAGGAGGGCGTAGACCGCCAGCAGGGGCAGGGTTAGGATCACGGTGTTGAAGAGGATGGTGAGGGGGAAGAGGGGGAGGTCGGAGTAGGGGGGAACGGAGAAGGGGGGGGAGTGGATGGGGAGGAGGGCCCCGAAGGCCGTGAGGAGCTTCACGTCCCCTCCCGCCCATCCCCCCAGGTACCAGAGGAGGTAGGAGAGGGAGAAGGCCAGGGAGGCGCCCAGGATCCCGGAGAGGGCCTGGTAGGGATCCCCCTCCCAGAGGCCGAGCAGGAGGTGGAAGGAGATTCCCACCGCGATCATGGGGAGGGTGAGGGCGTCGGGTATGATCCTGTCCTTCCAGACGTCCGTGTACACCGCCACTGAAGCCGTGAGGACGGCCAGACCGGCGGGAAGCAGCTCCAGCACTTCCCCTCTCTTTCCTCTTCCCCTTTAACCCCATCGGAGGGTGGCTGCCTCAACCGCGGTCCCGGGGAGTTCAGATCCGGAACTTCCTCCTTATGAAGCTTCTCTCAAAGTGCATCAATTTCTCCGCGGGCACCCTCCTTATCTCCTTCAGGTGGGGGAGGAGAACCAGGGAGACGATCAGCCTCAGGATGCCCGAGAGCAGGAACAGGAAGAGGATGGGGTGAAAGCCCAGGTTCAGTTCCGCCAGAAAACCCCCCAGCGTGGCCCCCGCGAAGGTGCCCAGGCCGTTCAGGGCGTTGAAGTAGGAAAAGCACACGCCCAGCCTCTGCCTCGAGACCACGTCGTAAACGAAGGCGAAGGAGGCCAGGTCGAAGGCCGCCCAGGCGAAGCCGCTGAACATCTCGATGGTGAAGAGGTGGACGGGGTTGGAGGTGAGCAGCCAGAGGAGGGGCACCCAGGGAATGAGGAGTCCCCCCGCCCTCAGGGTCGTCAGCCTCCCGTACCTGTCCGAGAACTTCCCCCACCAGGGCATGCTGAGCAGCCTGGCGAAGGAGGAGGCGAAGACGATGAGCATGTAGACGCTGTAGCTGAAGTGGAGGTAGCGGAGCATGTAGACCGCAAAGAAGGGGGCGGCCAGGTTGACCGTGAAGGCCATGAGGGAGGCGTAGAGGGTGAACCTGCCGAACCGGTTGGGCCTCCTCCCCCTCCTCCATATCTTCTTCAGGAACTCGGTGAAGCTGAAGTAGTACTCCCTCTTCTCCTTGAAGGGGGGCTCGTACTGCCTGAGCAGGAAGTGCCGGGAGACCAGCCTGGCCGTCATCGCCAGGAGGAAGAGAATGGCAAACCCCAGGAAGACGTGCCCCCTCCCCTTCCAGGCATCCAGGAAAAAACCCGCGAAGAGCACCGCCGTCAGGTTGGCCAGCCCCGTGAGCCTGTTCCTCCTCCCGAAAAAGCGCCCCCTTTCCTCCTCTCGCACCAGATCCCCCATCCAGGAGGACCAGGCGGGGCGGACCAGCAGGCCCAGCGTGAGGTACCCGGTGTAGAAGACCATGACGAGGAGGGGCAGGACCGCGTTTCTGAGGCCGAAGAGGAAAACCGAGAGGGCCAGCAGGGCCATGGGGAGCCAGGTGAAGGCCTGGAAGAGGATGAAATCCGTGACCAACTTTTTCCTGCTTTTTCCCTCCATGAGCTTGGGCGTGGCGAGCTGCGAGAGGTTGGAGACCAGGTTGGGCACGGAGGTAAGGGCGCCTATTTGCTTCTCGCTGGCCCCCAGGGCCACCGCGAAGGGGGAGACGGAGTACACTCCCAGCCCCTCATTCACCGCCCAGGCCATCCCGTCCTTGATGCTGCACTCCAGGCTCCTTCTCCTCTCCTCCTCCCTCAAGTCCTTCCCTCCTCAGGGTTCGAATCTCTAATGAGTTCAGAAATTTAAGCCTGGGGAGGGAAGGGGTGGGATGAACGCGGTGGAGACCCTCAACCTCTCCAAAAGATACGGAAGCGGGGTCACCGCTCTCGACCGCGTTTCCCTGAGGGTCCCCAGGGGGAGGATAGTGGGCCTGCTGGGCAGGAAGGGGGCGGGCAAGACCACCCTGGTGCGCATCCTGGCCACCCAGCTGAGGCTCCCGGGCCGGGAGAGGAGGACCCCTCCAGGGACCCGTAGGGAGCCGACCAGGAGCCCGCGTCCATCAGGTAGACCTCCTCGGTCATCCGCAGGACCCTGGGATCCCGCGAAGCCTCCACTCCTCTCATCCCTTTCTCAACCTGCCCGGAAAGAGCGGTTGGTGTGTGTCGATTGGCCCGAGGTTCTCTTTCTACGCCCGAATTCTTTCGATGGCGCGGGACAGAATCGGGTCCGGCACGAAATACCGGCCCTCCTCATCCCTTTCCAGAAACGCGCCTTTCACGAGATTTTTTATCAGGTCGCTGAACAGGTTGTCCGCAATCGCCCTTCCTTCATCCCTCTCCAGCCCCGCCTTCAGGTCCGTCCAGCTCGCGCGGCGTAGACGAACGGAGCTTTTCAGGATTCGGAGGTATCTCTGGCGCGCTTGCCTTCTCAACTGCAGAAAATTCTCAAGCTCCTTCACCTCAAGCTCTGCCCCCTTCTCCACGGTTTCCCTCAGCACGTCCTTCGAGGGTCCCCCCCTCTCCACCGATCTGGATCCGAAAAGGGTGAGCCATCCCATTATCCCATCGAGCTCCCCCACCGCCAGCTCCACGAGGTCCCTGTCCGGGCTCATGCCCGCCTGTTCAAAACCCTTTGTAAGGAAATCCACCGCCCTCTCCCCGCTTATCCTCGGAACCCGAATCTCGGCCATCCCCCTCCCGTACAGGGGGGCATCTGGGCGGTGGACGCCCAAAAAGTCGTGGAGCAAACCGACCTGTGAGCCCGCAACCACCATCTGAAGGTTCCTCATCTCGTCATAGATGTAGGCCATCAGAGACTGCAGGCTGTATCCCTTGATCTTTCTGAACTCCTGCGCCTCGTCGATGAAGAGGACGAACTTTGTCCGATTTTCTCTGGCCACCCTGTCGAGGGAGTAAACGATGTCCAGGAGGTCCAGCTCCCTTTCCGGACGCTCCCACTCGAAGTGGATCCAGGGGGGCTTTGAGTCCACCTTTATCCATCTGATGCCCTCCAGGACCTCGAGAAACTTATCCCTCCATTTTTTCTGCCGCTCGATGGCTTCGTTGAGCTCCCTCTCGAGCAGCAGGAGCAGGCTCCTCACCTTTATCGCCGGAGCTTCCGCGAACGCCCTGCCGTTCAGCGTGAAATGGGGAAGGCCAGATTCGTTGAGCGCGGTTCTGACAAGCGAAGTTTTTCCCGTCCTCCTCAGCCCGACCACCCTGATGAGAGGGGCAGCGGCCCTGCGTCCCCTCAGCAGGGAGAGGAGCTTTTCAAGCTCCTCTTCAAAGCCGTAGAGGTCTTCCCGGCTGGACTTGGGCTCCAGGTCGAAGTACATTACTTACCCCCATAATCTGCTTACCCCCATAATCTATAAAAGCGTGGGTGTGGCTGAGTGCCGAGTTTCCCCTTCCGACCCGTTCTGACTCGACACGCGTCACAGGAGCATGTTCGCGTTATCCGGAACCTTCATTATGAAAAGCTCCCGGCCGGGGCAGCGCTTTCTCGCCCGGTCGAACACCTTCTTGGGATCGTCGCCCTGGGCCACTATCCTTCTGCCCACCGCGACCACCCACTTCCCCGCTTCAAGCCTCTCGCTGATCGACATGAGGTAGTCGAACTCCTCCATCCTCCCACCCTCCCCTACTCTGCCCTCTCTCCCCAAAAAGGCTGTTTTTGGTTCTCTCATACCTCTCACCCCCTTTTTTCCAATCTCAAACCCGGGAAGCCCCGCACCCAGAAGAAGATGTGGGTGCGGGGTGAAGGGAAGGGTTCACCGTCCCAACGACAGGGCGCCGCACGCTCGCCCCGCCTCCCGTAAAGGGCGGGGCGGAACTCCGGGTCTTTCAGGTCAGGAGCGGTTTTCGGGGAAGGTCGGGCCGAGGTACGGGGCGAAGAGGGATCTGAACCGGTCCCCTCAGACGTCCACGGGCTGGGGAGGTGGGCTCCTGCTCTTCCCTATGGGCCAGGGCCTCTCGTTGGTCACCAAGTAGAGGTAACGGTAGACCTCGTAGACGTAGGCTATGAAGCGGTTGGTGAACTCGGCTATCCCCTTGTGCCTTCTCCCCAGGATGAGGGCGTGGAACCAGTGGACGAGCACCGCCAGGGCCGTGATGAAGCCCCAGACGGCCAGTATGATTCCGTAGACGATGGCCAGGGGGATCCTCAGGAGGGCCTCTAACCTCTCCCCCATGCTATCAATCCTTTATCCCGGCCAGGTATTTAACCAGTTCTTTCTTGGAGTCGAAGTCGTAGGTGAGGAGGATCAGGATCTCCTCCATGATGGGGAGCCTCCCCCGTGAACCCCCGCTATGGCCATCACCCCTCCCAGCGAGGAGGCCAGCATGTCGGAGAGCATGCGGAAGCAGCGGTGGATGTTCTCCGCGGGAACCCCCTCCCTCCTCTTTATGTACTTCTCCAGGTACTTGCCCGTCTCCGGATTGAGGAAGTCCCCCTCGAAGGGAAGGGTGGCGGGGAGGCCACCCGCTATCTCGGTCAGGATCTCCAGCTCCTTGTACACGTTGATCCCCGCGTGCCTCCTCCCCATGTTCACGTAGGTCATGTTGGGGAGGAAGGTCCCCGAGGGGTGCTTTTCCCCCGTGACCGCCGCGGCTATCCCCGCGGCGTAGACCAGCTCCGCCACGCAGGCCAGCTCGGCCAGCCTGGAGCGCACGTGGGGCTTGTTGGCTATGCCCTGGTAATCGGCGGTGAGGGCCGCGGCCCCCATCACCAGATCGGTGAGGGCGGGTTGATGTGGGTGAAGCGGTTGATGGGCCTGCCGTCCAGGTGGGACCTGGTCACGATGAGGTCCTTGAAGTTGGGGTTCTCCGCCAGGTCAAAGGTCTTGGAGAGGATGTTCAGGGAGGGCCGGAGGAGGGGGTCGTCCCTTTCCACCAGCTTGCCGTCTATGTAGACGTTCTTCTTCATCCGGCGGAGCGCGTTCCGGTACTCCTCCGAACTCCTCACGCAAGAAGGGGTTCACCGCCCCCCTATAAACTTTGCTGCAGGCGGGAGCCTTACCCTAGAGCTGGTTCACGGCCAGCACGATCAGGTCGATGAGACCCAGGATCATCCCAAGGGGAACGGCCGCCCTCATCACCGCCACGAACTTGGGCAGGTCCCCCTTGAGACCCAGCCTCCCCAGAACGGCGAAGACCACCAGGAGGTACAGACCGCTCACCAGCAGCAGCACCGTGGTAGCGTCCATCCTATCTCCTCCCTTCAGGGAGGTCTTTAAAAAGCTTTTTGGCGGGGGGAGAAAGCTACCTGATGCTCCACCTGGTGCTGGCCGACTGCGAGCTGGAGAGGGTCCCACCGGAGATAGCGGATCACCGGGTGATCAGGTGGTGGGCCAGGAGGAGGGGGAGGAGGCCCACCGAGCTCCTCCTGGACTCCAGCCTCTTCTACCCCGCCCTGCGCAGGCTGGAGGACGGGCGGAGGAGGGGTAGGCCGGACATCGTGCACCGCTGCCTTCTCCTCGGCTTGGACTCCCCCCTGAACAGGGAGGGCCTGCTGAGGATTTACGTCCACACCCGGAACGACGAGGTGATAGAGGTGGATCCGGAGACCAGGCCCCCCAGGTCCTTCAACCGCTTCGTGGGGCTGATGGAGGAGCTCTTCCTGAGGGGGGAAACGGAGGGGGGCAGGCTGAGGATGAGGAGGGAGAGCCTGGTGGACCTGCTGAGGAGGGTGGGGGCCCCCGAGATCCTCGTGATGGACCCCGCCGGGGAGCCCAGGCTCTGGAGGGATCTCTACCGGGGGAGGGAGGTGTGTGCGGTGGTGGGGGGCTTTGCGGAGGGGGGTTACCTCTCCGACTTCGGCGACCTCCCGGTGGAGAGGGTTTGCGTGGACCCGGAGCCCCTCCCCTCCAGCTCCATCGTGGCCAGGCTGATCTTCTCCTACGAGGAGAGGGAGGGGGTGCAGGAGAGGAGGCTGGGAAGGAAGTGAGGGAGAACCACAAGGCGCTGGCCCTGGAGAGGATAGAGAGGCTGGTGCAGCTGGCCGAGGAGGTCTGGCCCGAGGACCGCGCCCTGTCCAGGAGGTACCTGGAGCTGGCCTGGAGGCTCAAGCTCCGTTACCGGGTCAGGCTCCCCCCCCACCTCAGGGGGAAGTTCTGCAGGAAGTGCAGGACCCTGCTGAGGCCGGGGAGCTCCTGTAGGGTGAGGGTGAGGTCGGGGAGGGTGGTGAGGGTATGTCTGGAGTGCGGGCACCTCACGCGCGTGCCCCTCAGGAGGGGGAAAGGGCGATAGGATTAATAAGCGCGGGAGGGGAGACGGAAGAGATGTCCGTTAGAGAGGTTCCCCCGCATCTCCTCATAGCCAGGACGGCCGAGGAGCTGAAGAAGCTGGAGGAGGTGAAGCCCCCGGAGTGGAGCAGGTACGTGAAGACGGGGGTGCACAAGGAGAGGCCACCCGAGCAACCGGACTGGTGGTACATAAGGGGGGCCTCCCTCCTCAGGAGGATTTACCTGGAGGGGCCCGTGGGGGTCTCCAGGCTGCGCGTCCGCTACGGGGGGAGGAAGAAGAGGGGGAGCGCCCCCGAGCACTTCAGGAGGGGAGGAGGGAAGATCCTGAGGACCCTCCTGCAGCAGCTGGAGAGGGCGGGGCTGGTGGAGAAGAAGGACAGGAAGGGTAGAAAGGTCACGAGGAAGGGGGCGGAGTTCCTGGAGAGGCTTGCGGAGGGGCTGAAGGGGGGATAGGGTGGAGGAGGAAGCGGAGCTGGAGGAGATAAGGAGGAGGAAGATGCTGGAGCTGCAGGCCCAGCTGGAGGAGCAGAGGAGAAGGGAGGAGATGAGGAGGGAGCTGGAGGTCCAGAAGAGGCTCCTCCTGCAGCAGATCCTCACCCCCGAGGCCAGGAGCAGGCTGGCCAACCTGAAGATGGTGAAGCCGGAGTTCGCGGAGGCCCTGGAGCTGGAGCTCATAGCGCTGGCCCAGTCGGGCAGGCTGAGGGCCCCCCTGACGGATCTCCAGCTGAGGGAGCTGCTCAGGAGGCTCCAGGAGAGGAGGAAGGAAATCAGGATAAGGAGGATCTGAGTGAGCCGGAACAAGATCCTGTCCGTGAAGAGGAGGCTGGGCAAGGCGGGGAGGAGGACCAGGAGGGCCCCCATCTGGGTGGTGGTGAAGACGAGGGGGAGGATCAGGGACAGCGTGAAGAGGAGGCGGTGGTACCGCTCCAAGCTGAAGCCCTGAGGAGGAGAGCATGCCCGAAGAGAGGATATACGTGATCCCGCTCCGGGAGGTCCGGGAGAAGGCCAGGTACCGGAGGGCGGCCAAGGCCATGGAGCTGATCAGGAGCTTCCTGGAAAGGCACATGAAAACGGACAGGGTGAAGATAGACGAGAGCCTGAACCGGAAGGTCTGGAGCAGGGGGGCCAAGAAGCCCCCCTCCAGGGTCAGGGTAAGGGCCGTGAAGAAGGAGGACGGCTCGGTGGAGGTCTTTCCGGCGGAGTAGGGTGGAATGCCCTTCTTACGCCTCAACCTGGGGAGGACCCCCTACTTGGGCGTCTTCTGCCTGGTAACCGACAGGGTGGCCCTCTTCCCCAGGCACGTGAAGCTGGACGAGGAGGAGCTGGAGGAGAAGCTGGGGGTGCCGGTGGTCAGGGGGGAGGTGATGGGCTCCCCCCTCTTGGGGGTCTTTCTGGCCGGGAACTCCAGGGGCATCGTGGCCCCCCACCTGCTGGGGGAGGAAGAGGAGAGGAGCCTGAGGGAGGAGGGGGTGGAGGTCCACAGGATCCCTGGGAAGCTCACCGCCCTGGGGAACCTCCTGCTGGTCAACGACAGGGGGGGACTGGCCAGCCCCTCCCTCCCACCCAAGACGGTGGAGGAGGTGAGCTCCGCCCTGGGGATTCCCCTGGAGAGGGGAACGATCTCGGGGCTGAAGACGGTGGGGAGCGCCGGCGTGGCCACGGACAAGGGGGCCCTCCTGCATCCGGATGCCACGGAGGAGGAGGTGGAGAGGGTGAGGAGGGCCCTGAGGGTTCCGGTCTCCAAGGGAACGGCGTGCGATGGGGAGAAGTACGTGGGGATATGCGTGGCGGCCAACTCCCACGGCTTCTTGGCCGGAGGGCCCACCACGGGGGCGGAGCTGGGGGCGATAGAGAGGGCCCTTTACCATCCAGAGGGGTAAGGAGGTGGCACAGGACTAAAGCTCCGCCCAGCTTGCTCACGCCTAAATTCACTCACCACTCGCTCCCTCCTTAGTTTGATCCGTGAGGCAATCCGCAGCTCCAGGAACATAGGGGAGAGACACTCCCCCGCCCACTGGTGGATGAAGCCCGCGATGGAGCCAGAAAGAATTCCATGGTCTGGAAAGTAATATAGGGGGAGCGTGGGAATAGGTAAGATGCCCGAGCTCACGGAGAAGGAACGGGAGGAGCTGGAGAGGTCCCTGCTGGAGCTGGACAGGGGGGGAGCCCTGCTGGAGGCCATGAGCAGGCAGGTGGCCCTCCTAAACGCCTCCCTCTCCGAGCTCTCCCTGACCATGGAGACCATAAAGAAGCTCAGGGAGGCCCCGGAAGGGGCGGAGATCCTCACCCCCATAGGCTCGGGCTCCTTCGTCAGGGCTAAGCTGATGCCTCTGGAGAAGGTCCTGACGGGGGTGGGGGCGGAGGTGGTGGTGGAGAGGACCCCCGAGGAGGCCCTGAAGCTCCTGGAGGAGAGGTCCTCCGAGGTGGGGAAGGCCATCCAGGACCTCAGGGCGGAGATGGCCCGCCTGGCCCAGAGGATGGAGGCCCTCAGGCCTGAGGTGGAGAGGCTCCTTTCCAAGGCCAAGGAAAAGTGAGATGCTCGAAAAACTTAGGGAGAAGCTCCGCAGGGTAAAGGCGAAGCTCACCAAGAAGCTGGAGGAGAAGGCCTCCGCTCCCCCTCCGGAGGAGAAGCCCGAGAAGAGGCCCTCCAGGCTTTCCCCCAAGCTGAGGGTCAAGAGGGCCCTGAAGAAGGTGGCGGGGGTGGAGCTCTCCCCCTCCGACCTGGAGGACATCCTGTGGGACCTGCAGGTCTCCCTGCTGGAGAGCGACGTGGCCGTTCCCGTGGCGGACGAGATCCTGAGCAGGGTGAGGGGCAAGCTGACGGGGAGGAAGCTGGGGCTGGGGGAGGATCCGAAGAAGGTGGCGGAGGCCGTGCTGGAGGAGGCCGTGAGGGAGATCCTGGAGCCCCCGGAGAGGGTGGACCTGCTGGAGAGGATCAGGGCCAAGAACGAGAGGGGGGAGCCCGCCGTCCTGGTCTTCTTCGGCATCAACGGGACGGGCAAGACCACCACCATCGCCAAGCTGGCCAAGTACCTGCAGGACAGGGGGCTGAGGGTGGTGCTGGCGGCCTCGGACACCTTCAGGGCGGGGGGGATAGAGCAGCTGGAGACTCACGCCAGGAGGCTGGGGGTGGAGCTGGTGAAGCAGAGGCAGGGGGCGGACGCCGCCGCGGTGGCCTACGACGCCATCTCCCACGCCAGGGCCAGGGGCTTCCACGTGGTCCTGGTGGACACGGCGGGGAGGATGCAGACCGATCGGGACCTGATGGACGAGATGAGGAAGATCGTGAGGGTTACCCAGCCGGACCTCAGGATCTTCGTGGGGGATGCCCTCACCGGGAACGATGCCGTGGAGCAGGCCAGGTCCTTCAACCAGGAGGTGGGAATAGACGGCTCCATCCTCTGCAAGATGGATGCCGATGCCCGAGGGGGGGCGGCCCTCTCCATCACCTACGTCACGGGCAAGCCCATCCTCTTCCTGGGAACGGGGCAGGCTTATGAGGACCTGGTGGAGTTCAAACCCGAGCTGATCCTCAGATCCCTCCTGGAGGAGGACTGAGGTCCCTCAGCCCCCCTCCTCCTCCAGCTCCCTCAGCCTCTCCCTGTAAACCTCCTTCAGCCTCCTCCACTCCTCCTCCGAGATCTTCCCCTCCCTCCTGAAGGTGTCGAGCCTCTCCATCATCCTCCTTATCCCCTCCGCCCTTGAGACCCTCCTCTCCACCCGGGCCCGGGGGGGCCTCCCCCTCCTCACCCCCCTCGAGAGGAGGAGGTGGAGGAGGGAGAACCAGCCCAGGAAGAGGAGGAGGGTGGAGAGGGCCGAGGTAGCCTCCTCCCCCCAAAAGAACCTCAGGGAGAGGGAGGCGTTGTTCAGGCCGTGCATGAGGATGGTGGGAACCAGGTTGCCGGTCTTGGCGTAGACCGCTCCCATCCAGACGAAGAAGAGGAAGGCCGAGCCGAACATGGTGAGGCCCGAGGGGCCCAGGTCCAGGTACCAGAGGTGGGAGAGGGAGTGGAGGGCGGAGCTCAGGAGGACGGCCCTGGCGACCCCCAGGGGGAGGAGCTCCCTCAGGATGAAGCCCCTGAAGACCACCTCCTCCGTCAGGGCCACGGGGAAGAAGGAGGCCAGCGCGAAGTAGGCGAAGTACCAGGGGGGGAACTGCTCCTTCATCCTCTCGAAGACCTCCTCCCCGGGGTCCTTCCCCACCAGCCTGGCCGCCGTCTCCCCGTAGATCCCCAGCAGGATGGAGAAGAGCAGGAAGAGGGCGAAGAGCCAGGTGAGGCCGGGCAGGAGGCCCCTCCTCCTCACGCCGGCGGAGGACCAGAAGCCTTCCCTCCTGGTGAGGTGGAAGACCAGCAGGAGGGGGAGGAGGTAGCCCAGCCAGTCCCCCAGCAGGGAGAGGGCGAGGCCTCCCCTCCCCAGCCAGCCTGAGATCCCCATGCCCGCGAAGCAGGCGGACCAGACCGCCAGCACCGCCCCCGGGCGCTTAATCCCTCCCACGCAGCCCCTCCAGCCTCTCCCTGAGGATCCTCACCACCTCCCTGGGATCGGCCCTCCCCCCGCTGGCCCCCACCACCTTTCCCGTCAGGAAGTTCAGGGCCTCCTTCCTCCCCCCCAGGTAGTCCTGCACGGCCTCCCGGTTCTCCTCCAGCACCCTTCCCACCAGCTCCTCCAGCTCCCCCTCCCGCAGGGGGGAGAGCCCCAGCCTCAGGAGGATCCTCTCGGGGTCCTCCGGCCTCCTGACCAGCTCCCTCAGGACGAGTTCCCCCTGCTCCCTGGAGATCCTCCCCGACTCCACCATCTTGAGGAGGGAGAGGAGCTGCCCCGCCGAGAAACCCACCTCACCCGCCCTCAGCCCCAGGTAGTTGAGCACCTTCTTCAGCTTGGTCCTGAACCAGTCGGCGGCGAGGAGGGGATCCACCTCCCCCGCCACCCTCTCGAAGAGGTCCGCCAGCTCCCTCTCGCTCGTGATCACCCTGGCGGCCTGGAGGGGTATGCCGTACCTCTCCACCAGCCTCCTCTCCCTGAGGTGGGGGGGCTCCACCATCCTCCTCCTCACCTCCTCCACCAGCTCCTCCCCCAGCAGGATGGGGGGGAGATCGGGGTCGGGGATGTACCGGTAGTCCTCCTCCAGCTCCTTGGCCCTCATGGGGACGGTGATCATCTGGCTCTCCAGGTAGGCCCTGGTCTCCCTGCTCACCCCCTGCCCCCTCCTGAGCCTCTCCGCCTGTCGCTGGAGCTCGAACTTCAGGGCCCTGTAGGCCCCCTTCACCGAGTTGATGTTCTTCACCTCCACCCTCCCTCCCCCCTCCAGGCTCACGTTCACGTCCGCCCTCATCGCCCCCCCCGCCTCGGGCCTCACCCTCCCCGTGTACTCCAGCACCCTGGTGAGGAGGCGGAGGAAGCGCCTGGCCTCCTCCGGGGAGCGGAGGTCGGGCTCCGTCACGATCTCCACCAGCGGGATGCCGGAGCGGTTGAAGTCCACGGTTCCCGAGACGGGATCGTACTGCCCCGGGTCCTCCTCCAGGTGGACCTCCCTTATCCTCACCCCCTCCAGCACCCCCTCCACCGCCAGGGGGACGCTGGTGCGCTGGTAGCCGCTGGGGAGATCGGGGTAGTCGTAGTGCTTTCGGAGGATGTGGAGGGGCTCCCCGGTTCTTACCCTGCACCCCAGCATGAGGGAGATCTCCACCGCCGCCTCCACCGCCGCTCTGTTGGGCCTCATGGGCTTGGCCCCCGGCATGCCCGTGCAGATGGGGCAGACGTTGGTGTTGGGTGGAACCTCCGCGTAGTTGGTGGGGCAGTCGCAGTACAGCTTCCTCTCCGTCCTCAGCTGGAGGTGCACCTCGAAGCCTATCTTCACTTCCATGCCTCCGCCTCCAGCGCCCTCATCACCCTCAGGACCTTCTCCTCCCCGAGGGGAGGGCCCTGCACCTGGATCCCCACCGGGATCCCCCCCACCTCCCCTGCCTTCACCACCCCGGCGCAGATGCCCGCCAGGTTGGCGGGGACGGTGAGGTAGTCGTAGGCGTACATCTCCAGGGGGGAGAGCTTCTCCCCCAGCCGGTGGGGGAGCTTGGGCACGGTGGGGCCCACCAGCACCTCCACCCTCTCCAGGGCCGAGGACAGCTCCCTCCTTATCAGGGCCCTGAGCTGCAGGGCCCTCTCGTAATATTTCCCCCGGTACTCCCTCCTGCTTATGTAGCTCCCTATGGCTATCCTCCTGAGCACCTCCTCCCCGCACACCTCCTCGATGCGCTTCCCGTACTTCCTCCCGTCGTATCTCCTGGTGGCGGAGAAGAACTCCACCGAGACGATGAGGTAGTAGGCCGAGAGGGCGTGCTCCAGGTGGGGGATGGAGACCTCCTCCACCCTGGCCCCCAGCTCCCCCAGCAGCTCCACCTTCCTCTCCACCACCTCGTTGATGCGGGGGTCCGTGAGGGAGGAGAACTGGGGGCAGACCCCCACCCTCATCCCCCTCACCCCCTCCTCGATCCCCGGGTAGGACACCCTCTTCACGTCCAGCATCATGCCCTCCCCCGGGTTCTCCCCGGCTATGACCTCCAGGAGGAGGCGGAGGCCCTGGACGTCCGGGGCCAGGGGACCCACCTGATCCAGGCTCATCCCCAGGTCGATGAGGCCGTGCCTGGGGACCAGGCCATAGGTGGGCTTCAGCCCCGCCACCCCGCAGTGGCTCGCGGGGTTCCTTATGGACCCACCGGTGTCCGTGCCCAGGGCCAGGTCGCAGAGCCCCGCCGCCACCGCCGCCGCGCTCCCGCTGCTGGAGCCCCCGGGGATGTAGCCCGGGGCGGAGGGGTTGTCGGTGGGGCCGAAGGCGCTGCTCTCCCCGCTGGAGCCGCAGGCGAACTCGTCCATGTTGGTCATCCCCACCACCACCCCCCCCTCCCTCCTTATCCTGGCCACTACCTCGGCGTCGTAGGGGGAAACGTAGTCCTCCAGGGTCCTGGAGGCGCAGGTGGCCTTCAGCCCCCTCACGTTGAGGTTGGACTTCACCGCCACCGCCAGCCCCGAGAGCCTCCCCCCCTCCCCCCTCCTCATCCTCCTCTCCACCTCCTCCGCCTCCTCCCTGGCCCGGGGGTTCACCTGCAGGAAGATGTTGAACCTTTCGTTCAGCCTCTCCACCCGCTCCAGGATCCTCTCCAGGTTGTCCACCGGGGAGAGCTCCCCTCCCCTGAGGGCCTCCAGCTTCTCTAGCGTGCCCATCCGGCCGCCTCCACCCTCAGGTTGCCCTCCTCATCCTTGGAGGGGGCCAGCGATAGGAACCTCTCCCTAAAGGCCTCCCTTTCCTCCGCCGGGGAGGGCTTTCCGTCCTCCCTGAGGGGCTGGTGGATCTCCCCCGGGCCGTAGCTCTCCTTCTCCACGGCGAGAACCTCCAGGCTCCTGGAGAGGGCCTGCAGGATCTCCTCCGCGCTCCTCTCCACCTCCCTCCTCCAGTCCTCTCCCCGGGCCTTCATCGAAGCTCCGTCCTCAGAGGATTAAGGCTTGGGGATGACCCAGAAGTCGCAGTGCTCGTCCCCCTGGGAGACGCACCTTATCTCCTCCACCCTGAACTTCCTCCCCGTGAAGACCTCCGTCACCCCCGCTATGAACCCGGCCAGGTAGTGACAGGCCTTGGTGCCCGTCTTCAGCCTCTTGGAGATGAAGGTTCCACCCTTGAACCTGAAGATCCTCTTCTCCCCCTCCTTGAAGAACTCTATCTCCCCCGCCCCCGTGCACTCGAAGAAGGCGTTCGAGTACTTCACCTTCTCCCTTATGTCCTTCCCCTCCAGCTTGAACTCCTCCATCATCCACCTCCCGGCCTTCCTCCCGCAGCCCAGCCCTATCTCGTACAGGAGGGAGTAGGGGAGGCCCGTCCTTATGTCCCGGGGAATCACCTCCTCCACCTTCCTGCCCATGTGCAGCATGCAGCAGAACCACATCTCGAAGGCCTTCCTCCAGTTCTCCGTGAGGTACTTCCTCATCTCCTCGGTGGCGGCCTCCATCCTTTTCCCTTCCCCCTCCCTTCTATAATAGCTTCTCGCCCGGCCTCAACTCTAAAAGTGGGCCTCCCCACTTGAATGGGATGAAGAGGGAGGCGGAGTTCTGGAGGCCGGAGGGGGAGGGGGTGAGGTGCCTGCTCTGCCCCAGGCTCTGCCTCATCCCGGAGGGGAAGACGGGCTTCTGCGGGGCCAGGAGGAACGAGGGGGGAAGGCTCTACACCCTCATATACGGCTCCGTCACCGCCGCCAACCCCGATCCCGTGGAGAAGAAGCCCCTGCACCACTTCTGGCCCGGCTCCCTGGTCTTCTCCCTCTCCAGCGTGGGCTGCAACTTCAAGTGCGACTTCTGCCAGAACTGGGAGCTCTCCCAGCTACGGCTGGGGGAGGTGTACCTCAGGGAGATGTCCCCCGAGCAGGCGGTGGAGGGGGCGGTGGAGACGGGATGCTCGGGGATAGCCTTCACCTACAACGAGCCCTCCATCTGGTGGGAGTACTGCCGCGACGTTTCCAGGCTGGCCAAGGAGAGGGGCCTGTACACGGTGATGGTGACCAACGGCTACCTCAACCTTCCGGCTTGGGAGGGGCTCTCCCCCTACCTGGACGCCGCCAACGTGGACGTGAAGGCCTTCACGGACCGCTTCTACCGGAAGTTCCCCGGCGTCCCCAGCCTTAAACCCGTGCTGGAGAGCTGCGAGTGGCTGGTGAGGAGGGGAAAGCACCTGGAGGTCACCTACCTCCTCATCCCGGGGGAGAACGACGATCCGGGGGAGATAAAGGGGTTCTGCAGGTGGGTGAGGGAGGGGCTCTCCCCCGACATTCCCGTCCACTTCAGCAGGTTCTTCCCCCACTACAGGCTGAGGGAAAAGAGCCCCACCCCCCTCAAAACCCTGGAGAGGGCCAGGGAGATAGCGAGGGAGGAGGGGCTGGAGTTCGTCTACCTGGGAAACGTGGCCCTGCCCGGGGCGGAGGACACCCTCTGCCCCTCCTGCGGGGAGCTTCTGGTGGAGAGGGCGGGCTTCACCGTCCTCAGGTACCGGCTCAGGGAGGGGAGGTGCCCGCGCTGCGGGAGAAAGATAAGGATGGTGGGGGAGTTCAGGGGAGGGTGATGGAGACCTGCGACGTGGGAAGCCTGCCCGTGCCGGGCGACGAGAAGAGGCTGGAGGAGGGGAGGAGGAGGTACGCGAGGGGGGAGGGTGGGGAGGAGGCGGAGTACTTCGAGCGCCTGGTGGTCTCCTCCTTCCTGGACAAGGTGAGGTGCGGGATAGACCTGCCCAACTACCCCCAGTTCTCGGACATGATCTCAAGCTTCCTGGAGCCCATGCGGGGGGTGAGGAGGAGGGGGGAGGGGTACGTGCTGGAGGAGGAGCCCTCCCTCAGGCAGGGGGAGGAGGTCCTCCCGGAGGTGAAGGCCCTCCTGAGGAATTCGGGCCAGCTGGGGGAGGGCAGGATGAAGGTGTGCGTTACCGGCCCCTACACCCTCTCCTCCCTCTTCCCGGGATGGGACGAGAGCCTCTTCACCCTCCTCTCCCGTCCCCTGGCCAAGCTGGTCTCCCACAACCTCCCCCGTGGCAAGGGGCTGAGGGTGGAGCTCCTCTCCTTGGACGAGCCCGTCTTCGGGGTGGACGATCCCAGGCTGGACAGGGGCTCGGAGGGGAGGGAGGTCCTGCTGAGGGCCTGGGAGGAGGTGCTGGGGGCGGCGAGGGTGAAGGGGGTGAGGACCCTCCTCCACCTCCACAGCACCTCGGACGACCTCTTCTGGGAGCTGGAGAACCTGGACGGGGTGGAGTCCCACGTGGAGGATCCCCTCTATTCCTCCCCCGAGACCCCGCGCCTGCTGGAGAGGAGGGACAAGTTCCTGAAGGTCAGCGTGGCCAGGACGGACTTCGACCGCCTGGTGGAGAGGAGGGTGGGGACGGGGGAGAGGGTGGGGGAGGTTTGGAGGGGAATAAGGGAGGGGAGGGTGAGGGCGGAGGAATACCTGGAGGGAGAAGAAGAGATGGGCCTCAGGCTGAGGAGGGCGGTGGAGAGGTTCGGGGAGAGGGTGGCCTACGCCGGGCCGGAGTGCGGGCTAAGGGGCTTTCCCACCTACGAGAGCGCCCTGGAGTGCCTGAGGAGGGTGGCCCGGGCCGTGGGCCCCTTCCGGGAGGGAAGGCCTACCCCAAGGCCTCCCTCAGCTTCCTGAGCCCCAGCTCCGCCAGCTCCCTGGCCCTGGCCTCCGTCCTGGCTTCCGCGAAGCACCTGAAGATCGGCTCCGTTCCGGAGGGTCGGAGGAGGAGCCAGCCGTCCTCCGTCTGTATCTTCAGGCCGTCCGTCCTGTCCAGGTGATGGGAGGAGAACTCCTCCTCCAGCCTCCTGAGGACCCTCTCCTTCAGCTCGTTGGGGCAGGGAACCCTCTCCTTCACCTGGAAGTAGAGGGGAAGGGTGGCGTCGAACTCCGAGGTGCTCCTACCGCTCTCCGCCAGGGCCTCCACGAACTTCAGGGAGGTGAGGATCCCCTCCCTGCACCTGGACCAGTCGAAGAACATCACCCCCCCGTTCTCCTCCCCTCCCAGGTCCCCCCCGTTCCTCTTGAACTCCCCCACGATCTCGGGCTCCCCCACCCTGGTGCGCACCACCTCCCCGCTCAGCTCCCTGGCCACGTCGTCTATCACCGAGCTGGTGGCCACGGGGGTGATGATCCTTGGCCTCCTCCTCCCCCTGAGGTAGTGCCTGGCCACCAGGGCGAAGACCCTGTCCCCCATCAGCACCCTTCCCTTCTCATCGGCCACCACCGAGCGGTCCGCATCCCCGTCCAGGGCTATGCCCAGGTCCGCCCCGGTGGAGGCCACCGTGCGGGAGAGGAGGGTGAGGTTCTCGGGGAGGGGCTCTAGCTTCCTGGAGGGGTAGGTCCCGTCCAGGTAGTCGTTGAGGGAGATCACCTGAACGCCGAGCTCGGAGAGCAAACCCGGAACCACCAGGGAGCCCACGGCGTTCCCGCAGTCCACCACCACCTTCAGCCTCCTCTCCGGGGGCCTCACCCTCTTCAGCACTTCCTCCCTGTAGGGACCCAGGGCGTCCGCCTCCTCCACCCTCCCTATCTCCCTCCACCCCACCTTCCTCAGCCTTCCCTCCTCCAGCAGCCTCTCTATCTCCCCCTCCCTCTCCCTGGAGAAGCCGCTTCCGTCCTCCTCCCAGAACTTCACCCCGTTGTACTCGGGGGGGTTGTGGGAGGCCGTGATCATCACCCCCGCCGAGCACCGGAAGTGCCTGACTCCGAAGGAGAGGACGGGGGTGGGGACCATCCCCAGCCTCAGCACCCTGCAGCCCCCGCTGGTGAGGCCGGAGATCAAGGCCTGCTCCAGCATCTCCGAGGAGGTCCGGTTGTCCCTGCCCACCGCCACCTCCCCCCCGTTCCCCAGGTGGGTGGCCAGGGCCAGGCCCAGCCTGTAGGCCAGCTCCGGGGTGAGCTCCGCGTTGGCCACCCCCCTGACCCCGAAGGTCCCGAAGAGCCTGGGCATCACTAAGGTTGAGTTGCTCTCCTTAAAAGGGGCTTGAGGCTAGCCGAAGAAGACGGTGGCCACCTCGTACAGTTTCGGATCCACCGTCTTCCTCTTCCCTATCACCTCTGCCAGGGGAACGGAAACGATCCCCCCCCCGCGCAGGGCCACCATGTGGTCGAACTTACCCTGGTGCACCAGGTCCACCGCCGCCACCCCGAACCTGGTGGCCAGGATCCTGTCGAAGGGGGTGGGAGAGCCCCCGCGCTGGAGGTGCCCCAGCACCACCACCCTGGTCTCCATGCCCGTGAGCCTCTCTATCTCCCTGGCCAGGTAGTACCCCACCCCTCCCAGGGTGACGTGGCCGAACTCGTCCACGCTCTCGCTGTAAACTATCTCCCTGCCCCCCCTGGGCTTGGCCCCCTCCGCCACCACGATGAGGCTGAAGTTCCTCCCCCTCTCCCTCCTTCTCCTCAGGTACTCACAAACTTCCTCCAGCTCGAAGGGCCTCTCCGGGATCAGGATGACATCCGCTCCCCCCGCCAGCCCGGCGTGGAGGGCGATGTGCCCGGTGTACCTGCCCATCACCTCCAGGATGATCACCCTGTGGTGGGCCTCGGCGGTGGTGTGGAGCCTGTCCAGGGCCTCCGTGGCTATGGCCACGGCGGTGTGGAAGCCGAAGGTGTAGTCCGTTCCCACCAGGTCGTTGTCTATGGTCTTGGGAACCCCCACGCACCTCAGGCCGCAGTCCGCCAGGCGGTGGGCCACCCCCAGCGTGTCCTCCCCTCCCACCGCCACCACCGCCTCCAGGCCCGCCTCCCCCGCCCTCCTCACGATCAGCTCCGGACCTCCCTCCCTCTTGAAGGGGTTGGTCCTGGAGGTTCCTAGGATGGATCCTCCCCTGGGAAGGATGCCGGAGACGGAGTTCAGATCCAGGGGAAGGAAGGACCCCTCCAGCAGCCCCCTCCATCCGTCCCTTATCCCCACCACCTCGTCCCCGTGCTGCAGCCCCCTCCTGACCACCGCCCTTATCACCGCGTTGATGCCCGGGGCGTCCCCTCCCCCGCTCAGGATCCCTATCCTCATCCCGCCGCCCTCCCCGAACTGCCGAAGAGGCGCATCTTCTCCCTCACCACCTCCTTCATGGCCTCCCTGGCCGGACCGAGGATCTTCCTGGGGTCGAACTCCCCCGGGGAGGTGGCCAGGACCTCCCTGACCGTGGCGGTGAAGGCCAGCCTCAGGTCCGTGTCTATGTTCACCTTCGCTATCCCCAGCGAGATGGCCCTCCTCAGGTGCTCCTCGGGTATCCCCTTGGCCCCCTGGAGCTGGGCCCCGTACCTGCTGGCCTTCTCCACCGCCCAGGGGGGGACGCTGGAGGCCCCGTGCAGGACCAGCGGCACCTCCACCCTCTCCCTGATGAGCTTCAGCCTCTCGAAGTCCAGCCTGGGCTCCCCCCTGAACTTGTAGGCCCCGTGCGAGGTGCCTATGGAAACCGCCAGGGAGTCCACCCCCGTGAGCCTCACGAACTCCTCCGCCTGAGCCGGATCGGTGAGGAGGGCCTCCCTCTCCTCCACGCTTTTCTCCTCCATTCCCGCCAGCCTTCCCAGCTCCCCCTCCACCGAGACCCCCCTCGGGTGGGCCAGCTCCACCGCCTTCCTGGTCAGGTCCACGTTCTCCCGGAAGGGGAGGTGGGAGCCGTCTATCATCACGGAGGTGAAGCCCGCCTCCAAGCACCTGGAAACCGTCTCCAGGTCCTCCCCGTGATCCAGGTGGAGGGCGAGGGGGACGGGTAGATCCTCGGCCACCGTCCTGACGGCGGTGGCCAGAAGGCGCAGCCCCCCGTACCTTATGGCGCCTGGGGAGACCGCCACGATGACGGGGGACCTCTCCTCCACCGCCGCTCCCGTCACGGCCCAAAGGCCCTCCAGGTTCTGGATGTTGAAGGCGCCCACGGCGTATCCCTCCCTCCTGGCCCTCAGCAGGAGCTCCCCCCCGGCGACGAGCATCCTTCTCCTTGGTTCGGTCGGATAATATAGCCTAGAGGAGGCCCCTCACGGCCCTCACGAACTCCCTCATGAGCCCCTCCTCCTTCACCCCCGGGGAGCGCTCTATCCCGCTGGAGACGTCCACCCCGTCCGGCCTCACCTCCTCCACCGCCCTCCTCACGTTCCGGGGGTTGAGCCCCCCCGCCAGGAAAACGGGCTTCCCCAGGGCATCCCTGATCCTCCTGCTCACCGACCAGTCGTGGGTTTTGCCCGTTCCTCCCCCCAGCGGTCCCTCCGTGTCCAGGAGCACGTAGTCTCCCACCCTCTCCGCCTCCCTCGCCCTGGACAGGAGGGAGGGCTCGTCCGGGACCGGGGGGACGGGAACCGTCACCATCAGCTCCCCCCCCGGCCTCCTCAGCCTGGAGAGGGGGAAGAGGGGGTTCACCTGAACCACCTCCGGCTCCAGCTCCCGGTAGACCTCCTCCACCTCCTCCGGCCTCCCCGGCCTGAGGACCGCCACCCTCTTCACCCCCGACCTGACGCGCTCGAAAAGCCTCCTGGCCTCCTCCACCGAGACCCTGCGGGGGGAGGAGGGGACCAGGTTCACCCCCACCAGGTCCACCCCCAGCTCGCAGGCCCTCTCCACATCCTCCGCCCTCGTGAACCCGCACATCTTTATCAGGATGCCCATCCCTTCCCCTCCCCCTCCGGAAGAAGAAAGCTTAGGTTTTCCTCCTGGTGGCCCCCTTCAGGGACCTGACGAAGTCCGAGATCCTAGGGAGGGTGCTCTCCGGCTCCTCCAGCCTCTCCGAGTAGATCCTGGCGATGGCGCTCCCCACCACGCATCCATCCGCCCCCGCCCGAAGGAGGGAGGCCACGTGCTCGGGCCGGGAGATCCCGAAGCCCACCAGGAGGGGGAGGGAGGTCAACCTCCTCACCCTGCCTATGAGCTCCAGCGTGGAGGGCTCCAGCTCCTCCCTGGCCCCCGTCACCCCCTCCACCCCTATCACGTAGAGGAAGCCCGAGGCCTCCCCCACGATCCTTCCCAGCCTCCTCTCGCTGGTGGTGGGGGTCACCTGCAGGATCAGGTGGAGGCCCCTCCTCCTGGCCTCCCGCAGGAGCTCCCCCGCCTCCTCCACCGGCAGGTCGGGGACGATCAGGCCCTGGGCCCCCGCCCTCCTGGCCTCCTCGCAGAACTCCGCCAGCCCCCTGGAGAAGATCAGGTTGTAGTAGGCGGTGAGGAGGACGGGAAGCCTGAGACCCTCCTCCCTCAGTCCCGCCAGCGCCTTCAGGCAGTCCCGGGGGGTCACCCCCGCCGAGAGCGCCCGCTCGCAGGACGCTATGAAGGTGGGTCCGTCCGCTATGGGGTCGGAGAAGGGTATCCCCAGCTCCAGCAGGTCGGCCCCGCTCCCCGCCAGGGTCCTGAGGAGCCTCAGGGAGAAGGAGGGTGAGGGGTCCCCGAAGTAGACGTGGGGCATGAGGGCACCTTCTCCCCTCCTCCTCAGCTCACCCAGGGTGGCTTCAAGCTCCATAGAGGTGCCTCATGATGGTCTCCAGGTCCTTGTCCCCCCTTCCGGAGAAGTTCACCACCACCACCTCCCCCCTGTCGAACTCCTCGGGGTGGTTGAGGAGGAAGGCCAGGGCGTGGGCGGTCTCCAGGGCGGGGAGGAGGCCCTCCTTCCTGCAGGTTATCCTCACGGCCTCGAAGACCTCCCGGTCGAAGGCGTACACGGGCTTCACCCTCCCCACCTCGCACAGGTATGAGATCTCCGGGCCCCTCCCCGGGTAGTTCAGCCCCGCCGCCCTGGTCTTCGAGGGCTTGACCTGCCCGTGCTCGTCCTGGAGGAGCTGCATGAGGGCCCCGTGCAGGACCCCGGGCCTGCCCAGCTGGAAGGCCGCCGCGCTGTTGTCCGCCTCCAGGCTCTCCCCTCCCCCCTCCACGAAGTACAGCCTCACCCGCCGGTCCTCCAGGAAGGGCCTGAAGGCCCCCAGGGCGTTGCTCCCCCCGCTCCCGCAGGCCACGATGGCGTCGGGCAGCCTTCCCTCCCTCTCCAGGATCTGCTCCCTCAGTTCCCTCCCTATCACGCTCTGGAGGGTGGCCACGATCTCGGGGAAGGGATGGGGTCCTACCGTGGAGCCCATGAGGTAGTGGGTGGTCCTGCTGGACCTGGCCCACTCCCTGAGGGTGTCGGAGACCGCATCCTTCAGCACCCCGGAGCCGGTGGTGACCGGGGTCACCTTGGCCCCCAGCAGCTGCATGCGCTTCACGTTGCTGGCCTGCCTCTCCATGTCCTTGATCCCCATGAAGACCTCCACCTCCAGCCCCACCACGTTGCCCGCCATGGCCGTGGCCAGGCCGTGCTGCCCCGCGGCGGTCTCCGTGATGAGCCTGGTCTTTCCCATCCTCTTGGCCAGGAGGGCCTGCCCCAGGGTGTTGTTGAGCTTGTGGGAGCCCCCCGTGACCAGATCCTCCCTCTTCAGGTACACCCTGCAGCCGGTCAGCTCGCTCAGCCCCCTGGCGTGGTAGAGGGGGGTGGGCCTGCCGGCGTAGTCCCTGAGGAGGATTCCCAGCTCCCTCTGGAACTCCGGGGAGGGATAGAGGCGCTCGAAGGCCTCCTCCAGCTCCTCCAGCGCCTGCACCAGCACCTCGCTCACGTACCTCCCCCCGAAGCGTCCGAACCTCCCCTTCAGGGCCATGCCCCCACCAGCTCCCTGACCTTCTCCTCCACCCTCTCCGCTCTCATGAGGGCGGTACCCACCAGCACCGCGTGGGCCCCCGCCCTCAGCATCCTCCTCACCTGCTCGGGCGTCTCTATCCCGCTCTCGCTCACCAGCGTCACCCCCGGAGGGACCAGGGGGGCCAGCCTCTCCGTTCTGGAAGGGTCCACCTCCAGGGTGTTCAGGTCCCTGTTGTTTATCCCCACCAGCCTCGCCCCGGCCGAGAGGGCCAGCCCCATCTCCTCCTCGTCCGTCACCTCCACCAGGGCCTCCATCCCCTCCTCCTCCGCCCTGCGGAGGAAGGAGGGAAGCCTCTCTCCCAGCACCGCCGCCAGCAGGAGGATGGCATCGGCCCCCAACTTGGAGGCCTCCTCGATCTGGTAAGGATCCGCCACGAAGTCCTTGCAGAGGAGGGGAACGGGGAGGTCCGAGAGCTCCCTGAGGAACCTCGGGTCCCCCCCGAAGTACCTGGGCTCGGTGAGGACGGAGAGGGCCACGGCCCCTCCCCTCACCATGGCCTCCGCCAGCCCCCTCCTCTCCTCCGGGGAGCGGAGCCTCCCGGCGGAAGGGGAGGAGAGCTTCAGCTCCGCTATCAGGGCAACCCCCCTCGCCCCCCTTATCGCCTCTATAAGGCTCCTCTTGGGCCTGGGGGGAGAAAGGTCCTGGAAGGGCCTCTCCCTCTTCCTCCTCTCCACCTCCCTCTCCACCTCCGGCAGGATCCTCCTGAGGAAGCTCATACCCCCAGCCCCTCCAGCCTTCCCGGGTCCCCCCCGGTGGCCCTCACGAACTCCCTCAGCTTCTCCAGGGCCCTCCCCGAATCCAGGGCCTCGGCCGCCCTCTCCATTCCCTCCCTGAGATCGGGGGCCCTTCCCCCCACCAGGAGGGCGGCCGCCGCGTTCACCAGCACCACCTCCCTCCTCGCCCCCCTGTCCTTCCCGGACAGGATCCCCAGCAGGATCCTGGCGTTCTCCAGCGCATCCCCTCCCGCCAGCTCCTCCGGCCTGGCCCTCCCCACCCCCAGCTCCTCGGGCCTCAGGGTGTAGCTGACCACCTCCCCCCCAACCAGCTCCGACACCCTGGTCTCCCCCAGCGTGGAGAGCTCGTCCAGCCCGTCCCTCCCGTGGACCACCAGCGCCCTCTCGCACCCCAGCCTCCCCAGCACCCTGGCCAGCTTCTCGGTCAGCCCCTCCTCGAAGACCCCCACCACCTGCCCCTTCGCCCCCGCCGGGTTGGTGAGGGGTCCCAGCACGTTGAAGACCGTGCGTATCCCCATCTCCCTCCTGACGGGGGCGGCGTGCCTCATGGCGGGGTGGAAGAGGGGGGCGAACATGAAGCCCACCCCCACCTCCTCGATGCAACCCTTAACCCTCTCGGGCGGGAGCTCTATCACCGCCCCCAGGGCCTCCAGCACGTCCGCGCTCCCCGCCCTGCTGGTGACGGAGCGGTTGCCGTGCTTGGCCACGGGCACCCCCGCCCCCGCCGCCACGAACATGGCGGCGGTGCTTATGTTGAAGGTCTTTATCCTGTCCCCCCCCGTCCCGCAGGTGTCCACCAGCCTGCCCCCCACCCTGGGGTTTATCCTGAGGGAGTGCTCCCTCATCACCCTGGCGAAGGCCGACAGCTCCTCCACCGTCTCCCCCTTCATCCTGAGGGCGGTCAGGAAGGAGGCCACCAGCGCGGGGGGGGCCTGCCCGGAGATCAGGTACCCCATCGCCTCCTCGGCCTCCTCCTCGGTGAGGTTTCGGCCCTCCACCACCTTCTCCAGCGCCGACCGCAGGGGGTTCACCCCACCACCTCCAGGAAGTTCCTCAGCATGGTCTTCCCGTGCTCCGTGAGGATGGACTCCGGGTGGAACTGGAGGCCGAAGACGGGGAAGCGGGCGTGCCTCAGGCCCATGAGCTCCCTCAGCTCATCGTCCGTCCAGGCCATGGGGAGAAGCTCCGGTGGAAGGCTCTCCACCACCAGCGAGTGGTAGCGGGTGGCCTCGAAGGGATTGGGCACCCCCCTGAAGAGCTCGCTTCCGTCGTGCCTTATCCTGGAGGTCTTCCCGTGCAGGATCCTCCTGGCCCTCCCTATCCTCCCCCCGAAGGCCTGGGCGATGGTCTGGTGCCCCAGGCACACCCCCAGGATGGGGACCTCCCCGCAGAACCTCCTCACCACCTGCAGCGAGATCCCCGCCTCGGAGGGGGTCTTGGGCCCGGGGGAGATCACCAGGGCCTCGGGCCTCGCCCTCTCCACCTCCTCCAGGGAGGAGCGGTTGGTGAGCACCACCGGATCCGCCCCCAGCTCCCCCAGGTACTGCACCAGGTTGTAGACGAAGGAGTCTATGTTGTCTATGACCACCACCCTCACCCTCCCACCCCCGCCGCCTTCAGGAGGGCCCCCGCCTTGTTCTTGGTCTCCAGGTACTCCTTCCATCCCCTGGAGTCCGCCACCACCCCCGCCCCCACCTGCAGGTATCCCCTATTTCCCTCCACCACCAGCGTACGGATGGCGATGGCGAAGTCCGCCGTTCCCGGGTCGCCGGGGGAGGAGGGGGGACCGAAGACCCCCACCGCTCCGGCGTAGATCCCCCTCCTGGTGGGCTCCAGCTCCTCGATGATCTCCATGGCCCTCACCTTGGGTGCCCCGGTTACGGTTCCGGCCGGGAAGGTGGCCCTGAAGGCATCCAGGGCATCCCTGTCGGGGCGGAGGCGGCCCACCACGTGGGAGACCAGGTGCTGCACGTGGCTGTACTTCTCCACCCTCATGAACTCGGTCACCCTCACGGACCCGAACTCCGAGACCCTCCCCACATCGTTCCTGGCCAGATCCACCAGCATCACGTGCTCGGCCCTCTCCTTCTCGTCCGACCTGAGCTCCTCCTCCAGCCTCCCATCCTCCTCCCCCCGTCCCCTCCTCCTGGTCCCGGCTATGGGCCTCACGCTCACCTCCTTCCCCTCCACCCTCACCTGCAGCTCGGGGCTCGACCCCACCACCGTGCGCCCGGGGAAGTCGAGCATGAAGAGGTAGGGGGAGGGGTTCAGCTCCCTGAGCCTGAAGTAGAAGGGCTCGGGAGGAGGAGGGGGACAGAGCTCCATCCTCCTGGAGAGGACCACCTGGATGGCGTCCCCCTGGAGGATGTACCTGCGGGCCTCCTCCACCCTCCTCTCGAACTCCCTTCTGCTGAGGTTGCTCCTCACCCTGCTCCCCCCCAGCTCCCCCTCCGGCCCCCTGCCCTCCACCCCCTCCATCTCCCGCAGGATCCCCTCCGCCCCCTCCTCCTCGCCAGGGAGGAGGTTCACCGCGTAGATCCTCTCCCCCCTCACCCTGTCGAAGACCACCACCCTCTCGGGGAGGATGAACTCGAGCTCCGGCTCCCCCAGGTCGTCCACCGCGTGATCGCCCAGCTCCACCTGGTACCGCACGTAGTCGTAGCCCACGTAGCCCACCACCGGGCGCAGGTACCTGTTCCCGGGAGGGGAGCCAGCGAACATCTTCTCCCTCAGGAGCTCCAGGGGATCCCCCCCCACCCTCCCCTCCTCCGCCAGCTCCCCCCTCCTCCAGAGCCTGAAGCACCCGTCCTTCACCACCAGGTGGAGGAGGGGGGAGTAGCCCACCACGGAGTACCTGGCCAGCTCCCCAGGTCCCTCGGCCGATTCCAGCAGGAAGGAGGGCCCCAGCTTCCCCCTCACCCCCAGGTAGAAGCGGGCCGGATCCAGGTATCCCTCCCTCCGAAGCAGGAGGGTTCTTCCGGTTTCCATCCCCCACTCTTCTTTATTGTATCTTTTAATACTTTATAGTACATTTTTGTTCAATACATAAACCCTTTAAGCCGTATGCTTTTGCTTTAAACAAAATGGGAAGGGAGGTGAAAAGAGTGGCCAAGAAGAAGAAAGAGGAGAAAAAGAAGCCTGAGGCTTCGTCGGCGCCCAGCACGGCCCAAGCCCCAAGCTCGTAGCGGCAAAAATCCGCCTCCTTTTTATTTCTTTTTGTTTCCCGTTCGGAAGGGGAAAACTTCCCAGAGGGGAAGCTTGAGGCTTCTGCTGGAGCGCCCCGGACCCCTCCTGAGGGGTAGGATGCTGGACAGGGTTCTGAGCTACGTAGTCTTTGATCGACATACGCAGCTCTGGGGAATCACCACGCTCGAACCCCTCGAGGGTTCATCGGGGTTCCCATCACGCTCCTCCCCCGTCAGGGCGAACCCTCCCACGACCCGATCGAACCATCTCGGGTCGTGGGGAAGTCCCTCCATCTGAAGGTAGAGGTTCACCGCCGCGTTC
>Ga0080004_1147896_pt1 | contig 30493 bp, 40 predicted proteins | sample WasSprMetagenome_FD_69207 | JGI IMG/M metagenome (GOLD analysis project Ga0080004, IMG submission 69207) | Sulfidic aquatic microbial communities from Washburn Spring, Yellowstone National Park, USA - WS (SPADES assembly) (version 2) | ecosystem: Environmental > Aquatic > Thermal springs > Hot... | reverse complement strand
AACTGCTCCTTTCGAGGCATTAATCTTCCCACATCTGGAGCAGGTTTTTGTTGAGTTTTTTGGGTTGAGAAACATAATATTAGATTTATAACCAAGAAAAGAGGTTATAGTTTTCCAATTTGTTGTTGCTATTCTTCTATTATGCTCTTTTGAATAATTAAGCATGCTTTGTTTTCTTAAATCTTCGAATCCATGAACAAAATCTTTGAATTCTTTTGAGATTTGTGTTGTTAGTTTATGAACAAAATCTTTTGCTCTATTCCTTTCTCTTTTTGAATATTTTGCTAAAACTTTTTTGATTGATGGTTTCTTTGCTGCTTTTTGCTGCAATCTTTTTCTTTTTAATTCATAAACTCTGTGGATGTGGAATAATTCTGTTAAATCTAATTTAATCCAACCAATCTTTGGGTTAAAACCATCAAGACTTTTTTCATTACAATCCCAAGCAATTTTGCCTTTCAGCTCTTTCTTTTCTTTCTTCGCTCTAAAGGTTATTGTTAAATATTTTTCATTAAGTATTAGCTCACCAATATTACCTTTTGCTCTGCTTAGAAACCAAGCTTTTGAGATATCAAACTCTAGGTATTGCTTATTTGGTTTTATACTTACTATTATTTTTCCATTCCTAAAACTATAAAGAGTTTCTTTTATTCTAACAAACCTTTTCCTTGCGATTGGTTTGTTTTTTGTTCTATCTCCTTTTATATAACTTCTTCTCCAAGATTTTATTATAGCATAAGCTTGTTTTATCGCAGAATCGACATAATGCTTTGAATAATTCCAATCTTTCATTAACAAATTTCTTAAGTAATGATGTTTGAATTCCTTATCCTTTGGGGGTTGCGATGGTATCAATCTTCTTTTTCCTTCTTTATTATATTTTTCAACCCAAACTATTTTGCTCCAGACTTCATCTATTGCTTTTTGCAATAAAAGCCTATAAGCTTCTAGGAAATCAGTAACATTATAGTTATGCTTTATGTTGTAAGCTCTAGTTTCGTATAACTCTTTTTGCATTTCAACTACCTTTCTTTTGCTTTTCTTTTTCCTTAAATGGTAGTATTCTTATCTCTTCGTCTTCAACATCCAATATTACCTTCTTTTTATTCTTTCCTTTTAGCCAAAAAGAGGGAACTATTACTACATAACTCGTTCCAAGACGTATAAGAGTTTTTTCAATTTTCATTTTCTCTAATTATAATATACATAGCTTATATATAAATCTTTCTATCAGTTTTGTGTTTTATACTTTAAATTTTGTTTTGATATAAATTTTAATCGATTTAAGTTTACTTAAGACTATTTATTTTGAAACTGCTGTTTACGGCAAAAAGGAAGTAGAAGAAAAACCGAGAAGTAGGTTGTTTTCTTTTTTATTTTTATTTGTTCTTCCAAAATTTTTGTAGAAAAATTTATAAAGGGGTTCTTTGAAATAAATTCAATGCAAAGATTGATAAGATTATTAATTCATGCTTATTCTTGGAATAATTGTCTACTTCTCAAGCTATCTCCAGGTATCATCTCTACATTTAATATGCCATGTTAAGGTCCGATGATACCTGGTTAAAACTGTTTGAGGGTCTTAACATGGTTGGAATAATTTTAAGCGAGAAAAGATTTTATAGGTTCTTCACACAGTTTTTCGGGAGAAATAGTTTTATGCTTCTTAAAAGGTTGTCAAAAGAAAATAAGCTTAAAAAGCTTGAAAATTCAACAAAATACAATTTGTTCAAGCTAATTAACCTAGGAATAATAGAAAGAAAAGACCATGTATTTATTCCAAAAATAAAAATTTCAAAAGAAGTTGAAATAGAAGAAGAAGTGTTAAGATGCATAGTAAGAAACTTAAACGATTCAGCTAAAGCATTGTTGTTAACGATTTACTTAAACCAGGATAGTGGCTGCATAAGGCCAAGCTCGCTTTTCAGAGAAATGAGTAGAACACATATAATAGTAAGAAAGTACTTTACTCCAAAAGAGCTTATAGGAAAAAGTCAAACAGCATTATGGTATAATCTAAAGAAGTTAGTAGCTGCTGAACTAGTAAAGTTCGGTGAAGAGGGAATAAGAACAACAAAGCTAGGAAGCGAAATAGCAAAGATCATAGAAGAAGAGTCAAACTTTGAATTAAAAAGAGAAAAAGTGCTTGCTTAGCGATAAGAATTAGATTTTGAAAGAAATTCTGTGAGCTCGCATGCTCCTGGACGAAGCTTGTAATTTTTTATTTCTTTCAAAGAAACCCACTTAACTTTTGCTACGTCGCTACCTGGTTTTATTTTTCCTTTTTTATAACTACACTCGTAGAAATGAACGATTGCATTCTCTTTTTTAAGATCTAGAGTAAGCAGTGGTTTAACAATAAAAACATTTAAATTTGTTTCTTCTTTTACTTCTCTCTTAAGTGCATCCTCAAGCGATTCATCTGCTTTTACCTTTCCCCCAGGAGGCCCCCACATTCCTTCGTGAGTGTGACCTTTTGCTTGTTGAACCAAAAGAATTCTGTTTTTATCTTTTTTATTTCTAATAACCGCACCAACAATAATAAGGGACATTTTAAGATGTTCCTTTTTCTGCTTCTTTGCTGACTTCTTCTTTGCTTTCTTTTATAACTTTTGGAAGAACTATTGGTTTAATCTCTTCCTTTCCAGGAATCTTTGTTCCTGGCAAAAGAATCTTTACAGTTACTCCAATTGCACCGTATTTTGGATAAGCAGTATAGCTTGCAATTCTTGGAAGTTTTGCTGGTTCTCCAGCTTTTGGCATGTAGCCAGCGATTATTCTTATTTTCTTTGCTCTTGCTCCTTTCGCTGCAAGCTTTCCAGCAGCTGTTATCTCGGCTCCCAGAGCTCCAGCTTCTATTATTTCACGAAGAGCAGAATAGATTACTCTTTTAGCATTCTTTCCCATTTCTAAAGCTCTAACAATGTTCTTTGCAACTATTCTTGGTTCAAGTCTTGGTTCCTTAACTTCTTCTACGCTTATTTGAGGATTTTTTATTCCAAAATTCTTTTTTATTTTTTCAGTTAATTCATTTATGCTTGCTCCTTTTCTTCCGATGACTTTTCCGGGATTTGTAGCATAAACAATTATTCTTGTTACCATTGGTGTTTGCTGAATCTCAACTCTTGAAAATCCAGCTCTATCTAGCTCTTTTTCTAAGAATTTATGAACTTTGTATGCTTTTAAGTTTTCTTGAATGAAGTTTTTCTCAGTTACCATCACTTTTCACCTTTTTCATTCTTCTTTTCCTTTTCTTCGGCTTTGGTTTCTTTTTTCTCTTCTTTCTTTTTAATTTCTTTTTCTTCTTTATTTTCAGCTTCTTTTTCTTTTAATATTATTTGAACAAAAGAATATTCAAGGTTGCTATATCTTGGTCCTCTTTTTGGATTTGTTGGCTTTCCAGCTCTTCTCGGTCCTTTTGGAGCTATTCTCTTTTCTATTCTATGTTTATTTGCAACAGCATAAGCAACATAAAGGTTATCTTCATTTAGTCCCAAAAACTTTGCATTTGCAATCGCATCCTTAAGCACTTTAGCAACTATTTTTGCACTTTTTACGGGATATCTTCCTTTTTTACCGCCAAGCTCTCTTCTATGACCAAGCTTTTTGTTATATCTTGGATAAGGAATTGGTATTATCTTTTTTGAAGCAAGCTCAAGAAGTGAAAGTGCTTCTTTTGCATTCATTCCACGAATAAAAGTGCATGTATTTGCTAAATCTTTGAAGCTTGCATCTATGTTTTTAAGCTGGGCTTTAGCAATTTTTTCATCTTTTTGAGGTTGATAAGCATAAGCCATAGCCATTCTATCACTTTGCAGCTATGAATTTTGTGCTTCTTGTTGCTCTTATTCCTGGAGCAGAGTGTATAACTCTCTTTGTTGTGTGTGAGAACTCTCCAAGTCTCCTTCCAATCATATCTCTTGTTATTGTAATAACTTCAAACTTCTTTCCATTGTAGACTCCAAATTTTAGGCCAACCCATTGTGGCAGAATAACTGCTTCTCTTACATGTGTTTTAATTATCTTGTCTTTTTCTTTTCCTTCTTTCTTTATTTTTTCTACCTTCTTTATTAACTTAGCATAATCAAAATTCTTTCCTTCCAAAAGTCTCTTTAGGGCTCTTCTTGCTCTTGAATCAACAAGTTTTGAAAATTCTTCAATGCTTAATTTTTGAAGCTCTTCTTCTGTTAAACCTTTAAACGTAAAAACTTTTGCCATTATCTCTTCCTCCTTCCAACTCTTCTAGCAGCAATATGCCCGTGCTTTGCACCTGGTGGAGCATTTCTAGAAACACAGCTTGATTTACCACGGTGGTGCTCTTTTCCACCGAACTTTGTTTTAACCAACCTATTCTTTGGCCACATTCTATTCAAAGCTCTCATTCTATAATAGTTCTTTCCTGCTTTCATCAATGGTGCTTCATCCCTTCCACTACCAGCAACTCTCCCTATTTGAGCTCTACATTTTGGATTAAAGATTCTAATTTGCTTTGAAGGGAGCATTACTTTTACTCCGTCTTTTTCATGAGCAATGACATAAGCTGCACTACCGGCTGCTCTTACTAGCTTTCCACCATCCCCCGGAGTAATTTCAATATTATAAATCTCTGTACCATCAGGAATCTTCTCAAGAGGAAGAACGCTTCCTAGAGTTGGCTTTGCATTTTCAGAAATCTCTATCACGCTTCCTGTCGAAATTCCCCTTGGAGCAAGCATTAGAGCTTCTGTGTTATTCTCAAATTTAACCTTCATTAAAACTCCTGTTCTTTCGGTTGCCTCAACGAAATCTTCAACATAACCTTTTCCTTTCAAATTAGAATAATCAAGTTTAACCTTAAACCTATGACTAGGTCTTTTGAAAGCAGGTCCTCCTTTCCCAAACCTTTGCTGGATTGGTGTTTTCATAATTTCACAATAGCTTCAACTTTAAAGCAATATCCTCAGCCTTAAATTCTTTCTTAAGCTTTATAAAGGCTTTCTTTCCTTGTTTCGTTCTTGCTACGTTTACTCTTTCTACTTTTACTCCAAATAATTTTTCGAATTCTTCTTTTATATCTTTTTTTGTAGCAAGGTCACTAACTATAAAAGTTATAGTATTGTTTTTCTCTATTTCACTAATCGCTTTTTCTGTTGCAAGAGGATATAACAATACTTTCATATTTCTCCCTTTATTTTTCTTATCTCTTCAAGCTTTATATTTTTTAATGCTTCTTCAAGCTTTTCTATAGCTTTTTTGCTCCATATTATTATTCTTGGCTCAGCATTTGGAGCTATGAACATAACTCTTAGTTGATCAACACTACAAGCTCTAACTCCAGCAATGTTTCTTGCTGCTTTTATAATTTTTGCATCTTTGTTTGATGCAACGATTAGAATTGACTTTTTGTATTTAACAATCCTGCTTGTTCTTCTCTTCTTTTTAAGCTTTGGCTCTGGTTTTAGCAAACTACCAAAACCAAGAGAAGCTAAGAAAGAATAAACTTCCTTTGTTTTTGAAAGGTCTTCGATCTTTGAATCAACGACGATTGGAAGAGGAATTGTGGATTTAGCTTTAAGAGAATAAGCAACCGCATGCATCAAAGCAAGAAGATATTCTTTCCTATTCATTCTTTCGATTATCTTTTTTTCAACTTTTGGAGGATGGGCTCTCCTTCCTTTTACTGCGCTTGGTATTCCTTTAACATTTCCCATTACTCCTCCTCCAAGCTTTTCTCTTGGAAGCCTTGCCTTTCCACGATTCTTTAAGCTTCTATATGCCCCTTTTCTTCCAATGTATTCTGCTGTTGTTTGCATTCCAGCAAGTGGAAATCTCCCTTGTGGTTGGAATAAATAGCTTCTCTCAGCTAAGAACGCCCTTTGGATAAGCTCGATATTTGGCTCTAACTCAAATATCTTTGGAAGCTGAATTTTTTCTTCTTCTTTTGCATCCAAGCCTAAGACTTTTACTTCCATCAACCCACGCTAATTAATTTTGGTTTTTTAACTTCTTTTACTTTTGCTCTTATTGCCTTTCTAATTCTTATAAGCCTTTTTGCAGGACCCGGAACAGAACCTTTTATTAATATATAAGTATTTTTTACTATTCCGTAGTTTTTAAATCCTCCTTCTTGGGCCAACTCTTTTGCATCTCCTATCTTTAAAATTCTCTTGTTATATTCCGTTCTTCTATGGAATCCCATTTGTCCTGCCATTGGAACAGTATAAAGAACTCTTGCAGGATGCCATGGACCAAGAGTTCCTACGTGTCTTATCTTTCCTGTTGCTTTTCTTCTTTGTTTATGAACACCAAATCTTTTCACAGGACCTTGCCAACCTTTTCCTTTTGTTACTGCGGTAACATCAACATATTCTCCTTCTTTAAAAACATCGCTTGGTTTAATTTCTTTTCCGAATATGCTTAATGCATACTCAAGCTTCTTATTTATATCATCTCCACCAATAGCAACTTCAAACTTTTGTGGTCTTTTTCTTCCAATTGTTGTTTTTGAAGGATCAATAAATAAAAGTGCTCTAATATCACTTATCTTTTCCTTTTCAAAGAACTTTTTAATTTCGTCGATGGTTGAAATTCTTTTTATATTCAGCTTCTTTGCTTGCTCACTATAGAACTCTTTAACTGTCCTTGCTCCATAAGCATCTTCAGAATAAAATCTTAAACCATACACATAAACTGGCGGAACTTCTAAAATTGTGCAGGCTTCTCTCTTTTCCATTCCTTTTGAAGGAGATTCAGTATCGTCTATAAGCATTGCTTTTGTCATTCCAACTTTGTAAGCTGCAAGACCAAGAAGGATTGGTGTAGAAACCTTTGGCCAACTTCTTATTCTTTGAACTTCCTTTTTCGCCCTTTTTCTTGGCCAAAAAGCCATCGAACCATGTCTTGGTTCATACCACTTGCTCATTTTATTCACCAAAGATTGCTCCGAAGCCTTTTTCGGCGTTTTCGGCTTGCTCCTCTAATTTTTTTGTTATTTCTTCTTCATCCTCTTTTTTTAATCTTTTTAGACTTTTAATTCTTTGCAGTTTTTTCTCAGCCTTCTCAAAAAATTCTGGAGGAGCATCAATAATAAGCAAGTAATCAAAATCTTTTCCAAACTCCTTTCCTTCTCTTATTTCAACACCTTGTCTAACAAAGATCACATCAAAAAACTCGTCGTTTTTCTTCATTTCCTCTATTTTTTCAAGTGGAACATTTTGAGTATAAGGATCAAAAGAAATAAGATTTTTAACCTCTTTTAGCTCGTCCTTTGAGAAAGAGTAAACTCTCTTCATTCTTTCACCCTTCTATCAACTTGGCATTTATCGTTCCTTCTCTTCCTGGTCTGTTTAAGACGATTGCTTTTCCAAGTTCTGTCTCAATTATTGCTCCTTTAGTTATTATGTTAAGCCTGAAAAAGTTTCTATTGTCTTTGGTTTCAAGTACGTTTTTTATTTTAACTTTTTTATAACCATCCTTTGTTAAAACGTTTGCAAAAACAGCCTTTTTAAGCTTGATTTTTAAAACTCCTCCTTTACCATATTCCTTCTTTCTTTCTTCCTTATCGCTAAGCTTTGTTTGTGTAAAGTATCCTCCTTCTTCGTATTTTCTTTTTATTGTTATTCTTCTATACTTCTTACCGCTACCCGTTTTGGCTTCCAGAGATTTTCCGTGATACTGTTTACTCATGAGTGAAATAAAATCACCTACATAATTTTAGTGAATTTTAGTTTAAATACTTTTTGAAATTTTAAAGAAGAAAAATTTGGAAAAGTAGGAGAAAAAAAGAAAAACTAAAAATTTAAAAAATAAACATGGAAAAAATCAAAAAACTTGCAAGGCTTTTGGTTGATTATTCAACAAATGTAAAGAAAGGGGATAGAGTTCAAATTGTATGTGACTATCCCGCAGCACAACTTGCTCTTGAGATTTATAAATACTCTCTCCAGAAAGGCGCAAACCCATGGATAAAAGTAGACATTCCTGGAAGAAGGTATATCTTTTATAAGTATTCTCGAAAGCAACAATTGCTCTTCTTTCCTGAGCATGAAATGTTTGAAATAAAGCATACCGATGTTTACATCGCTCTCAGAGCTCCAACAAATGTAAAAGAGCTTGCAAATATAGATCCGAAAAAGCTCTCAGAACATATGAAAACCTTAAAACCAATAACTGATTGGAGGGTTGAAAAAACAAGATGGTGCTTGTTCTATTATCCAACAGAAGCACAAGCACAAGAAGCCAGAATGTCTTTAAAGGAATATGAAGATTTCGTGTTTAATTCTTGCTTCTTAGATTGGAAAGAACTATCTAAGCAAATGCAAAAGATAAAAAACAAATTGGAAAAAACAAAGGTTGTAGAAATCTTCGGAGATGAAACAGAAATAAAATTTAGTGTTGAAAAAAGAAAAGCTGTTGTGGCTGATGGAAAATACAATATGCCAGATGGTGAAGTTTTCACGAGCGTTGTAGAAAACAGCACAAACGGAGAAATTTATTACGAAATCCCTGCGGTATACATGGGAAATGAAGCAGAAGGAATAACACTAAAGTTTAAAAATGGAAAAGTAATAGAAGCAAAAGCAGAGAGAGGTGAAAAATTCTTAAAACAGATGCTTTCTACAGATGCTGGGGCAAAAAGGATCGGTGAGTTTGGAATTGGATTAAACTACAAAATAAAAAAAGCCGTAAAAAACATCTTGTTTGATGAAAAAATTGGGGGAACGATACACACTGCGCTAGGAAATGGATATAAAGAAACGCTTAGTAAAAATGAATCTGCAATTCACTGGGATATAATCAAAGATTTAAGAAAAAATGGCGAAATATATTTCGATAAAGAACTGGTAATGAAAAATGGAAAGTGGTTAATTTGAACACCGAAGAAACTATTTTATATATTTTAAAAAATTTTAAAGTTATAGCCGTAGTTGGGTGTTCAAGAGATGAAGCTAAAGAGGCTCATAAAATTCCAAAATACTTAAAAGAAGTCGGTTATAAAATAATTCCGATTAATCCAAATGCGGATTTCATTCTAGGAGAAAAAGCTTATCCGAGCTTACTTGAAGTGAAAGAAAAAGTTGAAGTGGTTGATGTTTTTAGACCCGCAAAGGAAGCCTTAGAAATTGCAAAACAAGCAAAACAAATCGGAGCAAAAGCTGTTTGGCTTCAATCTGGAATAATAAGCAAAGAAGCTGAAGAATTTTGCAAAAGTAACGATATACTTTTTGTAGAAAATCGTTGTATGATGGTGGAGCATTCTAGATTAAAAAAAGAAGGAAAAATTTAGTGGACTCAGCGGGATTCGAACCCGCAGCCTCCTCCACGCCAAGGAGGCGCTCTACCATTGAGCTATGAGCCCTTTTTATTATTTTGTTTGATAAATTTAAATTAATTTTACTTCTCTATTCTTCGTATTCCACCTTCTCTTTTTTGAGTAAGTTGTGAAAGAATCTGAAGAAGTTGTTGTTCGCTTAATTTTGTTTTTAATCTTCCAGTGTTAACCAACTGTATCAGTAAAGCTATAACAGCATCATAAAGCTCAGGATTCACAAGTCTAACGTTCATCAATCTTTCATAAGCCTTTGGATCTAAGTAAGTTCTAGCTATCTGCTTTTTTTGTATTTCAAGTTGTTGCTTTCTTTGCAATTCTCTTAATTTTTTTTGAAGTAGTTTATTGTAATCTTCTTCTTTCTCATCCATTTTTCTCAACCAAATTATGCTGCATTTGATTTTTTAATCTCATTACTAATCTTATCCAAAAAAGACCTTCCTTTTGGAGTAAGTTCCCTGCCCTTTTTTGTCGTTCTTACAAAACCAATCTTTTCAAGTCTCTGAAGGGCCTTTCTTATTATGTTACCACCAGCTTTTCTATGCCTGTGGGGAGCAACACCCCTTGATTTTCTACCACCATATTTGTGTCTAAGTCTAGAAACACCAATCGGACCATTTATATAAAGATATCTAAGAAGGGAAGCGCATCTAATATACCAAAAATCTTCTTGTTGTGGTGGTCTTTCAGCGTGAGAACCGCTTTTAACAAAATATACCCATTCTGGTGGCTTCAATTCTTCAAACTTTTTTAATTCTTGGGCTACTCTTTCTATCAACTGTTGAGCTTCTACATCATAAACACTCATTTAATCACTCTATTATTTTGGAAAAAAGCTTTTATAAACTTTCTATTTGAAAATTAGAAAGTGAAAAAATGAAAGAATTTCAAATATTAGAAGATGAGAAGGAAAGGCTTGTAATACTTTTCAAAAATGAAGAGCCAAGTTTTTTGAATCTTCTAAAAAGCAAGCTACTTGAGCAGGACGAAGTAAAATTTGTTAGCGTAGAAAAGGAACACCCGGAAATAAATAATGTAACACTTAAAATAGTAACTACTTCTGCAAATCCAAGAAAATGCTTAGAGAAAGCTCTGGATGAAATCGAAAAGGAAATAGAAGAGATTCAAAAACTTTTTAAGTTGTAGTTTTATGGAAATTAAAAAAGGTGCTAGGATAATAGCAATAGATGACTTCCCTATAAAAGGAAAAACTGTTCCTGTCGTTGGTGTTATTTTTAGAGAAAATAACTTAGAAGGCGTAATAGCTTCAAAAGTTAAAAAAGATGGGAAAGATGCTACCAACAAAATAATAAAAATGATAAGAAATTCGAAATTTAAAGATCAAATAAAAATAGTTGTTGTTCATAGTTTGATGCTTGCTGGTTTTAATGTTGTAGACCTAGAAAAAATTGAAAAAAGTTTAGATGTTGTAGCCATCGCTGTTGAAAAAACAAAACCAAGCAAAACAAAAGTAAGAAAAGCACTAAAAAAACTTGGGTTTGAAGAAAAAATCAAGGTAATAGAGAAATTTGAGATAGCAAAAATTAAAGGCTTTTTTGTGCAGGGATTGAATTTAGAAGAAAAGTTGAAAATTTTAAAGGATTTTGATATAATTACTCCACTAAGAGTCGCCCATAAAATAGCTACAGGAATAGGCAAGGGTGAGTCTGATGGAAGGCTCTAAGAAAGTTAAAAAAATCTCTCTATCAGATATTTTTTTCTTACTTGGATTTCTTTCTATTTTAATTTATGTGTTTTTACGCGTAGAGTTTCTACCCATTCTTGTTTTTGCCTTTTTTGTCCTTAGCATTTATTTTGATATAAAAGAGGGTGTTAAAAAAAGTGGAATATTTGGATATCTTAAAGATTTTCTAATTAGTATTTTGATAATCGTATGTTTTTGGATAATATCAATGATCATATTACAAACTCCTTCACCGTATAATGCTGTTGCAAGTTGTAGCATGTTACCTGAGCTTCAAAGAGGGGATGCAATAGTGCTTAGAAAGGTTAATATAACAAAAGTTGCACCAGTTGTTAATGTTGATACTTCTTTTATACAAGATTTATTTTCGGAGTTTGAGAAGCAAGAGGTGTGTGCTGCTTGCAATGAAACAATTTGTTCTATTGCACAAGTACCAAAGAATTCAAGATTTGTTGTATACTCCTACAAAGAAAAGAGAATTGTCCAACCAAAATTAAATATAACATGTGGAGAATGTACAAAAATCTATTCAAATGGAAGTATAGAAAAAATTCCGTGTTTTAAATTTGTTACAATAGGAAATAGGAAAATATATCCGGAAAAAAATAATTCAATAATTGTATATGAAACAAGTAGCGAGGACTTTATGCAAGGTCCAATAATCCATAGGGCTGTTGTGGTTCTAAATGCAAGCAATAACTACTTTGTACTCACAAAAGGTGATAATAATCCAAACCTAGATTTTCAATATGGGGTAGCCCCTAAGAATTCAAGTAGCATTATTGGTGAAGAGATATTTAAAATTCCAATTTTAGGATATGCAAAACTTTTTCTATTCGGACAATTCTCTGAACCTTCTGGATGCAATTTTGTAATAAAAAGTTAGAATTTTAAAATTTAATGGGTATAAATTATCATGGAAGAAAAAGAAAAAAAGAAATATTTGCTAATTATCTGTGTTGATGTAGATAATGATTTAGAACAAAAAACTGGTATTAAAGGACCTGTGATTGGAAGGGAAAAGAATTTTGAAGCTGCAACGAAATTAATGCTTGCTGACCCGGAAGAAGAAGATGCTAACACGATGTTTGCGGCTATAAAGGTTTTTGATGAAATTAGCAAAACTAAAAAAAATGTAGAAATTGTTACTCTCACAGGAACTCCTGGCTCTTATACTGCTGGCTTTGAAATAGGAAAACAACTCGATTCAGTTCTTGAAAAAATACCAAGCGATTCTTGTATTTTTGTAAGTGATGGTGCAAGCGATCAAACAGTATTGCCAATTATCCAATCCAGATTAAAAATAGAAAGCGTAAGAGTTGTAAGTGTAAAACAAGCTAAAGGTGTTGAAGCTACTTATATAACTCTCGTAGAAAAACTAAAAGAACCACATTTTGCTAGGATATTTTTTGGCATTCCTGCCCTTATTTTATTGCTAATAACTATAAGCTACCTATTTGGCTACGGTCTTATTTTACCAGGAATTGTGTTGGGAGTTTATCTTTTAATAAAGGGTTTTGGGATAGAAGATACTTTAATTAGATTAGTAAAATCATTTGCAATAAGCACAAAAAGAGTTAGCTTTGGTTTTTATCTTCTTTCGCTTATAATTTTGTTCATAGCTTTTGCTGTAGGAATTTCTAGCTTTTATACTTATTTAAATCAGGGTGGAATACTTGCTTTGGGTTATGCTTTAAAAGATTTTCTCTTCTTGATAGGTTTTGTATTACTCTTCTTTGGAGCCGGAAAGCTAACCGATATTTTCCTAAGAAAGCAGGAGTTAAACTTACCTAGAATGCTTTTTTTCTTAGGAAGTTTAGGGATTACTTGGTTTGATTTTTATGCACTTTCTCTATGGATCATTGCAAGAATTTACTTTTATCAACTTGTAGAAAGTGTACTTTTGTCCGTTGTTATCCTTTATCTTATTCATATCTTAACAACAAACCTTACTAAAAAAATTTTAAAAGAAAAAAGAATTGTTGGAAAAGAAGTTGTAGATAAGACTGGGGCAAGAGTGGGAAAAGTTGTTGGAATTAATATAATTCAAGCAGTTCTAAAGATTGAAACTTCTTTTAGAACGATAATCGAAATACCATTCGAAAATATTATTAATGTTGGTGAAAAAATAGTTGTGGAATTGTGATAAAATGATAAAAAAAGTAAAAACTGGGATAGAAGGTCTTGATGATTTGCTTTATGGTGGAATACCAGAAGGAAACCAAGTATTCATAGTTGGTGGTCCTGGAACCGGAAAAACTCTTCTGTGTAATGAATTTCTCCTCCATGGTGCTGAAAACGGTGAGGCTGGTCTCTTTTTTACCTTAGAAGAACCAGCGAGTTCTGTAATAAGAAATGCAACTGAAACTTTTTCATCCCTTCCTTTTAAAAAATACATCGATCAAAATTTGATAATTTATGTGGACGTACCGATAGAAAAGGAAGAATACAGCATTGGAAAATTTGCCCAAAAACTCGAAGAAGAAATAAAAAGAAGCGATGCAAAAAGAGTCGTTATCGATTCTGCTACGCTAATAAAACATCTTAGCACAGATATACTTTCTTATAGAAAAAGCATGGTGGGGGTTCTCCAAAAACTAAGATCTTTTAAGGTAACGAGTTTATTCACGGGCGAGTTGAATACGCTTAAAAGAGAAATTGCTTTTGAACCCGAGCATTATATAGCTGATGGGTTAATAAGTCTTTATAACATTCTCAGCGATTCTAGAAGGTTTCTTGCTCTTGAAGTTTTAAAAATGCGTGGAACCAAACATAGTAAAATGTTTGTTCCTTTTGAAATAACCCCCGAAGGAATAAAGGTAAAAACCTATGAAAGATAAAAAAAGTAAAGAAGAAGTAGAAGCAGAAAAATTTAGGAAAGCAATTTATCTATTAGCAATTTTCATTTTGCTTTTTGTATTTTCAAGCATAATTTCGCATTTTTTTGGAAAAGGAAGTGGAATAGAGAAATGTAAAGCAATAATACTTCAAAATTTTAGAGAAGACTGTTTTCAAAAAGTTGCTGCAGAAACAGGAAATATTTCAATCTGTAACTTAACTCTCAACAAATATGAATGCTTAACTCGTATTGCAATATTGCAAAGGAATATTTCGATTTGTAATGTTGTTGGAAAAGACTGCGTGGCTCTTGTAGTTAATCTAGTGAATGAAAGTGAATGTATAAAGTTAAACCCGGATTTAAAAGATTACTGCTTGTTCAAAAAAGCTATGAACAGCACAAACGGATCACTTTGTAATCAGATAACAAATTTTACTCTTCAAGAACTTTGCAAAAAAACAATTTTCCAGAGTCAACTTTCAACATCTAAGAATTTTTCAATCTGTAAAAATCTTTCTGGTTTTGAAAAGCTTATTTGCTTGGAAATTGTTGCAAGAAATTTGAATCTTTCTACTATACCCTCGGAATACGTATCTGGTTTCAATTATTCTTTACCTTCTCTGAACATTTCAGAATCAGAACTAAACAAACTAACAGAAAATTTAAAAAATCTTTCCTTAATTTATACGGCGATATCTACAAAAAACTTAAGCATTTGTGCAAACCTTCCAAGGAATCAATCGTTTGCATGCTACTTTTTATATGCTTTTAACTCTACAAATATAAGTGTTTGTAATTACTTACCACAAGAGCTTGCTAATACCTGCAAACAAATGGTAACATTCTATATTACTAGAGGAAGAATATAATTTTATTTTTGAAATTCAAAAAGGAATAATGAAAGAACTTTTTGGAATAGTTGAAAAAGTAACAAATAATGAAAGCATTATACTCACCGAGGACGGTGTCAAAAAAGTTTCAAAGATTTTAAATGAGGGGGATGTAGTTAACCTAGAAACTTTAGAGAGAGTTGATATAAAAAAAGAAGAAATACTAAAAAGATTAGAAAATAAAATTGAAAAAGAAATAGAAGAAAAAGCAAGCTTTAATGAATTTGAAAAAGAAATTTTAAACAACGTTGAATTTTTTAAAAAAATAAAAGAAACTGCAAAATTTATTAAGCTTTCTATTTTTGAACAAAGAGATTTCATAATAAGATTCCATTCCGATGCTGATGGTGTTTGTGGTGCTCTTGCTATAAAGTCTTTAATGAATGAAGATTATTTTGGAAAATCCTTTTTTATACCTCAAAAAGCTGCTTGTTACTCAGAAATTGAACTAGAAAATGACAACTTTCTCTCACTTTCCTTAAATAGGCCTATTCTCATTTTTATAGATTTCTCACCAAATGAAAAGATGTTAAGCCAAATAAAATTTGAAACAATTATTATAGATCACCACCCGACAAGTATTAAAACTTCTATAAATCCTTGGAACTTCGGTATGGATTCTAAAATTACCGCGGGTTTGCTTTGTTGTATCATAGCAAAATTAGCAAGTAAAAAAGAGTTTGACCTCTTAGAAAAAATTTCTCTTCATGGTGATAGAAGCCAACTTTTAAAAGAAAAAGAAGAAAAATTTCTTAAAATGGCCATAGCTATTGATTTTTTAATAAGCAAGAAAAATATTTCTAGCATAGAGAAAATTTTGAATGACGAAGGAAGAATGTATGAAGAATATAAAGAAGCAAAAAACCTAATAGAAAATGCGTTAACCTTAGCTAAAAAATTTGAAAAAGTAATAAAAGTTGGAGAGTACACCATTTATATTCTTAATCTTAAAAAACAAAAAACATATCCACAACCCGGAAAACTCGTTTCAATTTTTCACGAAGGATTGAATGATGAAAAGGCGGTAACAATCGGAATTTCAAAAAATGCATTTTCTGTTAGAGTTGGAAAAGAGGTATTAGAAAAGACGGATGTTTTTTCGATTCTTGGAGGTATTGGTGCAAGCTTTGGTGGTCATAAAAATGCCTTTAGTGTAAAATTAGACAAAGAAAATATTGTTCTAAAAAGGTTTGTAAAAGAATTACAAACTGCTTTATCAAAATAAAAAATATAAACAGTAAAAATTAAAAATAAATTTGAAGCCCCTTCGTCTAGTGGCCAAGGACGTCGGGCTTTGGACCCGAAGACACCGGTTCGAATCCGGTAGGGGCTATTTATTTTTGAAATCTCAAAAGATAAAAATCTAAAATGAGAAATAAAAATGCAAGATGAAGAAACGAAGTATTACTCAGAAAAATGAAGAGAAGAGGGTCAGCTGATTGCACTTTCTTTTTCTACCTGGAGTTTTGTGGTAAAGTCGTCAACAGTGTATTTAAATTCTGAATCATCTTTTATTACCTTTCTTTCTTTTAGCACTTCTCTCGCAAGCAGATAATAAACAAGCGCTAAGGAGGACCTTCCCTTGTTGTTCACGGGAATGATGAAATCAACATATTGTGCGCTATTATCTGTATCGCAAAGTGCAACAACAGGAATATTCATCAACCCGGCTTCTTTTATAGCTTGTTTTTCATTTCTAGGGTTACTTACTAAAAGTAACTTTGGCTCTACAAAGTTTTTGTTGTTTGGATCTGTTAAAGTTCCTGGTACAAATCTACCTTCTACTATTTTGCATCCAACTACTTCTGCAAATTTCTTTGCTGGTGTAATTGCATAAATTCTTGATGCTGTAACCAAAACTTCTTCTGGTTTATAGCTCGCTATTAGCTTCGCGGCAAGTCTGATTCTTTTATCGATTTCTTCAATGCTTAGAATGTTTATTCCGTCTTTTCTAGTAGAGAAGATAAATCTTTTCATTCCTGGCATTTTGAATTTGGTACCTATATGAACTCCGGCTTCCAAATATGTTGATTTACTAACTAAAAATTTCTCATCCTCTTTATCTTTTTCCATGGCGGTCATTTTTACTTTTAGCAAAACTTGTTTAAAAATTTTTGGATGCTCATCAATTTATCAAAAGAAAAAATATAAAGAATTTTTCAGAAATTTTTAACATGTCTCAAAAAGAATTTTATATGGAAGAGCGATATGTAGAAAATTTTAGAAAAACCGCCATCTTAAAAAATGGCTGTTTGGAAGGGTTTTCAGTTGTTGAAGAACGAGGAGTAGGAATAAGGATTCTAAAGGATTCTAAGCTTTTCTTTTATTCTACAAACGAAATGAAAAACAAAAAAAAGATAATTAAAGAATTAACAGAAACAAATTTTAAAAATGTAAAAGAAGTACATTTCTCAAAAGAAAAACCAAACAAAGCAAAATTTGCAATAAACCAAAAAAAGAAAGTAGAAGATGTAGATGAAAAGGATATTTTAGAAATTTTAAAGGTGGTAGATTCGATCTTTGTTGAAGAAGGAGTCAAAAATAGATTTATCACTTTTTCTATTAGCAGTAAAAGACAGGAATTTCAAAACAGTGAAGGTAGCAAAATAGTTTCATATATTCCAAGAGTGATTTTGAGTTATCTCATTACAATAAATGAAAGAAGAAGCATACAAAGATATAACGACATTGGCTTCTGTGGGGGATTGGAAAAAATTTCCTCAAAGATATTTGATAGCATCAGAGAAGAAGTAAAAGAGTTAAAGGAAGTTTCAAAAAAAGGGAAAAGGATTGGAAAAAGTAGGATGAATGTTGTGTTAAGTAGTGAATTAACCGGAATCGCGGTTCATGAAAGTATCGGTCATCCAACAGAAGCTGATAGAATCTTTGGTAGAGAAGCCGCACAAGCTGGTGAGAGTTATATAAAACCAAACAACATTAAAATGAAAATAGGTAACAGCATGCTAAACGTAGCAGATGATCCAACAATACAAGAATATGGATTTTTCTTGTATGATGATGAAGGAGTAAAAGCAAGAAGAAAAATCTTAGTAAAAGAAGGAAAAGTAAATGAATTGCTATTAAATAGAGAAACCGCATATGAATTAAATACTAGAAGTAACGGAAGTGCGAGGGCATCTTCTTACAGAGTCGAACCAATTGTTAGAATGAGCAATACTTTTCTATTACCGGGTAAAAAAAGCTTTGAAGAATTGCTAGAAGAAGCAAAAAATGGGATATTCATAAAGACATTTATGGAATGGAATATTGATGACTTAAGAATAAACCAAAGATATACCGGTGGTATCGCATATCTCATTAAAAATTCAAAAATAGAAGAACCCGTGATATTTCCGGTAATAGAAACTACAACTTTTGATTTTTGGAATAGTTTGAAAGATGTTGGAAAAGATTTAAGTTTTAAAGCGGCTACTTGTGGAAAGGGTGAACCTATGCAAGATATTCCCGTAACAACCGGTGGTCCTTCAATCCTACTTAAAAACGTGAGAATATGGAGCAGATAGATGAAAAATTTGCTAAAGTTATTTTTAAAACCATGGAAAAAGAAGTATCTGATTTGATAGTTTTCGAAGAAAGAGAAAAAAAGAAAGAGGTAAAGTTCTTCAATAACAAAATAACAAAAACAGAGTATTCAAGTAGCTTTAACATAGATGTTTTCTTTACAAAAGAAAAGAGAATAATGTTTTCTAGAATTCCAACGGAAGATATAGAAAAAGCAAAGAAATTTTGTAAAAAATTAATCGAAATCTCAAAAATTCTTCCACCAAAAGAAGATTTTTATGGTATAGCAAGTAAAGGTTTTAATTATAGAAAAATATCAAATTTTGACAAAAATATTGCTAATGGTGAAGGGTTAGAAAAGGTAGAAAACGCTATAGAAATGGCTAAAGAAAAAGGAAGAGCAAGCGGTATTCTTTCCCTTAAAACAATCTCTCATTTCCTTATCTCTTCGGGGGGAGCAGAAATCGAAGAAAAACTCACAAAATACTATTTTTCTTTTAGATTTATAAAAAAAGATTATTTTACAGCACACAAAGCGGTTTGTGGGGCTTTTCTTAAATATTTAGATGCTGAAAAGGTTGCAAATGAAGCCATCGAGCTTACAAACTTAACAAACAAAATCTTAAAAGCTAAGGCTGGAAGGTATTTTACTATATTTGAACCCCTTTCATTTTCTTCATTTGTATCAAATTTCGCATTTGCTGCATCAATATTTGATGTAGAAGCTGGACTTTCATTTTTAAAGGAAAAGCTCAAGAAAGCAGTAGCTTCTGAAGAAGTCTCTATTATAGATGATCCATTGCTTAAAAATGGTTATAATTCAAGAATTTTTGATGATGAAGGTGTAGCTACAAGAAAGAAATTTATAATAAAAAATGGAATACTAACTACTTATCTTTTTAACACTTCTTACGCAAAAAAATATAAAACAAAAACTACTGGAAATGCTGGCTTAATAGAACCTTCCCCCTTTAACCTAGTAGTAAAAGGAAAAAACGAAAAGAATAAGGAAAAAATTATTGAAGATATTAAAGAGGGAATTTGGGTAACAAATAATTGGTACACCAGATTTAATAATTATGCAACTGGTGATTTTTCAACTTTACCAAGAGATATGCTGCTTTATATAAAAAATGGTGAAGTTGTTGGTGCATTAAAACAGCTAAGAATAAGTGACAATTTGCTTAGAATGTTTTTGAATATTAAAGCAATTGGTAAGGAAAAAGAGCAAGTAAGATGGTGGGATTCTCCGCTTCCTGTAGTTTCTCCAATTGTTGGAATAGATAATGTATTCTTTACTTCAGTAAGATAAAATGAGCTATGGGTTTTATAGCATTTATAAAAAACTTAGAAAACATTTTGGTTTTCAAAACTGGTGGCCAGCAAAAACAAAATTTGAAATAGTTGTTGGCGCTATACTCACACAGCAAACTTCTTGGAAGAATGTAGAAAAAGCAATAGAAAACTTAAGGAAATCTGGTCTTCTCAACGAGAATAAACTTAGAAAAGCAAGCATAAAAGAAATTGAAAAAGCAATAAAAAACGTAAACTTTTACAAAACTAAAGCTAAGAGACTAAAGGAGATTGTTAAAAATTTAAATAGAATAAGAAAAGAAAAGGAAGAAAGGAGAATAAAAGAATCTTTACTAAAGTTGGATGGAATTGGATATGAAACAGCAGAGGCTCTAATGCTTTATTATTTTGGTTTTCTTGATTTTGTTATAGATGCTTACACTATAAGAATTTTTGAAAGAATTTTTGAAAGAAAATTCAAAAGAAATGAACTTAAAAAATTAATAGAAGAAGAAATACCAAAAGATCTTGAGCTTTATAAGGATTTTCATGCCCAGCTTGTTGAGCTTGGAAAGAGATATTGTAAAAAAGAACCAAAATGTGAAGAATGCCCCTTGAGAAAAATATGTAAATTTGGAAAAAATAAAACTTTATAAACTTGTAAGAAAAGTTTAATAATTAAAATACCAAATAAAGAAGTCATCTTTATAAAAAGTTGGTAGTTATAATGAAAGCAGTGATTCTAGCAGCGGGAAAGTCTTCGAGATTTTGGCCGTTAAATTATCGCCACAAATCTCTTTTTTACTTAATGGGAAAACCGTTGTTATATTGGAATCTTTTGGGTTTAGAAAAAGTAGGAATAAAAGAAGTAGTAATAGTTGAATCTCCAAGGAGAGATGTTGAAAAGGAAATAAAAAAGTTCAAATTTAAAAATTTAAAAATACACTATGTAATCCAACCCAAACCAATTTCCACTGGAAATGCGCTGTGGCATGCAAGAAATTTTTTAGATGAAAATTTTTTCCTTTTAAATGGTGATGTTTTAAACTCTGAAGAAATTCTAAAAGAAATGTTTAAGAAAATAAAAAAAGGGGAAAAATCAGTAATAGCTGGTCAAAAAACTAAAACCCCTTGGCTTTTTGGAATAATGGAGTTAAGAAAAGACCGAATAGTCAAGATTATTGAAAAACCAAAAAAGGGTGAAGAACCATCAAAAATTAAAAATGTTGGGGTGTATTACTTAGAACCAAGCTTCTTTTCTTATTACAAAAAAGTTAAAAAAGGTCCTGCAGATTTGATAGATGCGCTTTCAGAATATATGAAAGAAAAAGAAGTAAAATTAGCTTTAATCAAAAAAGAAGAAAATAAAACACCCGCGTTCTTAAAGTATCCTTGGCATCTATTTAGCTCAAGAAATTATTTGTTTGAAAAATATCTAAAGAGAAAAATTGAAAGCGTAAAAATCTCAAAGAATGTAGTGATTAAAGGAAAAGTTTACATTGGAAAAAACACGAGAATTTTAGAAGGAACAATAATCAAGGGACCTTGTTATATTGGAGAAAATTGTTTTATTGGAAACAATTCTATAATAGAAGAATACACAAACATCGAAAATAACGTAACAATTCACGCCTTTAGTAAAATAAAAGGAAGCATAATTCAGAAAGCCTCCTGTGTTTATTCTAGCTATGTGATAGATTCTATAATCGGTGAAGAAACTCGGCTTGGTGAAAATGTAAAAATTTTAACTACAAATAAGAATGGGGAAGAAATTTTAAGTGAAGTAAAAGGTGAAATTGTGAACACTGATTTAAAAAGTTTTGGGACGGTAATTGGAAAAGCTTCTGTTATCGGAACAAAAGTAGAGATTCTTCCTGGTAAATTTATAGGATCGAATTGTAGAATTCACCCAAATAATAAAATAGAAAAAAACATTAAGGATAATTCTGTCTTAAAATAACCATAATTTTTTCCTTTTGAGTTAATAATAGCGTTTATAAATTCTACTTACAACTTAGGTAGGTGATATTATGGCCGAGAGAACTAAGGTATCTAAGCTAGAAGAAAAAGTAGAAATTGTAAAAACAATTGCCGAATTACCTCCAGAAAAACTAGAAGAACTTGGAAACGAAATTTACATTTCCGCAAAGGAGTTTTATAGGGCAGAACCAACAAGGCTATCAGCGCATGATATAGCTGACTCGATAAAGTATTATGGATTTCTAAAAAAGATAGAAACAAAAATACCTTCAAACTCTTTAGAAGCAGAAGCTATTAAAAATGAGAAAGAAAAAACTTTTAGAGAAATCATAAATAGAATTCACTCTCTCAATAGTGAAGAGTTAAAGATACTTTCTGGCGCAGTTAGAAAATTTAAGGGGGAAGAAAAAGAAAAGAAAGAAAATGACTGGATAGAAAGGGCAATTCGCGACTTTGAAGCATGCTATTAGTTAGTAGCTCTTGAATTCTCTCCACTTAACTTTTTTTCTTTCTTTTTATAAAAATTGAACAACACCAATTAAAAGATAAAATTAAAAATTTCTCATCCAAAAAGAAAAATATGCTTTCAAAAGAGAAGTTGAGAGAGGATTTTTCAAAAGATTATAAGAGATTTTATGAAGTAGAACTATTTAAAGAGCTAGGCTTTGAAAGAAAAAAATGTAGCTGCGGAAAATACTTTTGGAGCTTAGAAAAAGAAAACTGCGGAGACCCAGATGAACATGGAACAGAATATTCTTTCTTTAAAAAGCAACCTGAAAAGGTAACCTTTGATGAAATGTGGAAAAAGTTCTCAGATTTCTTCAAAAAAAGAGGACATGAAGAAATAAGTAGATACCCCGTAGTAAGTAGGTGGAGGCCAGACCTTTACTTTACTATTGCTTCAATTCAAGATTTTCAAAGGATAGAAAAAGGAGTAATGGATTTTGAGTATCCTGCAAATCCACTTATAGTACCACAAGTATGTCTTCGTTTTAATGATATTCCACACGTTGGTTTCACTGGAAGACACTTAACTAGCTTTGTAATGGCTGGCCAACATTCTTTCAATTGGCCAAAAGAAGGTTACTGGAGAGAGGAAACAATAAGACTGGATTACGAGTTTCTAACAAAAGAATTAGGAATTAAAAAAGAGGATATAACTTTTATAGAAGATGTTTGGGCAATGAGTGATTTTTCTGAATTCGGTGCTTGCTTAGAAGCATTCTCAAATGGTCTTGAAATCGTTAATGCTGTGTTCACAGAGTTTAGCTACTTCAATGAAATAAAAGAGTTGCCAAAAAAGGTCGTAGATGTTGGGTGGGGATTTGAAAGAGTAGTTTGGTTCAAAAATGGAACACTTTCCTTGTTCGAATCTATATTTCCAAACACATTAAAAAAGCTCAACGTGAGCTTTGATAAAGAGCTATATGAAACCTTTGCAAGAAAGGCTTCTACTCTTGGAGAAGAAGCAAGGATTGATGCAAAAACTCTTTCAAAACTTTTAAACAGAGAAGAAAAAGAAATAGAAGAAGGATTAATGCCTTTGCTTTCTAGTTTTGTAGTGCTTGACCATATAAGAACTCTTCTCTTCGCTATTTCGGATGGTGCGCTTCCAAGTAATGTTGGGGGAGGTTATAATCTAAGGCTTTTATTGAGAAGGGCTTTCGCTTTAGCTTATAGATATGGATTTGATATTTATGATTTAATTCCAAGAGTAGCTGAAGAATCTAAGCTATTTTCAGAGCTAAAAGAAAACGAGGAAGAAGCCAGAAAAATATTCGAAATAGAGGAAAAGCGCTACAATCAAACAATAAAAAACGCTCAAAAAAAGCTTGGTGAGATATTAGCTAAGGGCTCGTTAACAAAAGATGAAATAAAAACTCTCTATCAAAGTCACGGAATAAGCTTAGAAATGATAGAAGAAGAAGCGAAAAAAAGAAATATCCAAATCCAACTTCCAACTTATGAAGAAATAATACAAGCAAATGAAGTTGAAAAGGAAAAAGAAGAAGTTTATGATGTTCCAAACATTGAAACAAAAATTCTTTGCTATACCTCTTCAAGAGCAAGAGCAAAGGTTATTTTCTCAAAAGGTAATATGCTAGTATTAGATCAAACTCCATTTTATCCAGAAGGTGGGGGACAAGAAAGTGATAGGGGAGAAATCTTTAATGAGCAAAAAAGAGCAAAGGTTTTGGATGTTAAAAAACAAGGCTCAACTGTAATTCATTTTCTTGATAAAAATCCTTTCAAAGAAAATGAAGAGGTTGAATGCGTTGTTGATGAAGAAAGAAGAAAAAGACTTAGAGTACACCACACCGCTACTCACTTAATAAGTACTTCTTGCAGAAAAATTCTTGGAAAGCACGCTTGGCAGGAAGGAACTCTAAAAAGCTTTGATAAAGCACATATTGATATTGCACACTTTGATAAGCTAAGTGAAGAAGAGGTTAAGAAAATTGAAAAACTTGCAAATGAATTTGTAAGAAAAGGACTAAGCGTTAAAGCAAAAGAAATGGATAGAAAAGAGGCTGAAGAAAAATATGGATTTGTTATTTACCAAGGGCACGGAGTACCAAGCAAAAAATTAAGAATAATAATCATTGGGGATGAAGATAATCCTGTTGATGCTGAAGCTTGTGGGGGTCTTCATGTAAGTAACACTAGCGAGATTGGAATAATAAAAATAATTTCAACAGAAAGACCTCATGATGGAATAGTAAGAATAAATTTTGTTGCTGGAGAAGCCGCAATTGATTATTTTGAAAAGCTCAATGCAAGAGCTAAGAAAATCTCTGCTTTACTTAATGTAAGTGAAGAGAAAACAGAAGATGAAGTAAAAAGGATTATTGAAGAGAAAATTGAAAGAGAAAAACAGATAAAGAAAGAAAAGAAGGAAATTGCTGAAGAGATTGCAAAAATAATAATAAATGAAGTAAAAGACAAAGAAAAAGAAATCCTTGAGTTAGATTTTGATAAAGAAATCTTAAGAGAGATTGGCAATCAAATTGTAAAAGAAAAAAAGGAATTGTGTTTAATACTTAAAAACAAAAAGAACGAAGTTATTTGCATTTGTGGAAAAGAATCAAAGTTTAACGCTATCGAAGAACTTAAAAAAATAAGTGGTTTTGTTGGAGGAGGAAAAGAAAAATATGCTGAAGGAATAATAAAAGGTGGAAAGAATGCTTAAGGAAATTCTCGATTCTTTAATCTATGTATTACCAGCTTATTTTGCAAACAGCTCGCCCGTTATTTTTGGTGGTGGGACTCCTATAGATTTTAATAAAAAACTTTTTGGTAAAAAAATTTTTGGAACCCATAAAACATGGAGGGGCTTCTTTTCTGGTTTAATAATTGGAACAATTATTGCTGGGATAGAATCACTCTTTCTTGGAAAAAGCTTCTTATTCGTTGGTTTTTTCCTAGCATTGGGTGCTTTAATCGGTGACTTATTTGGAAGCTTTGTAAAGAGACAAATGAATATAAAAGAAGGAACGGATATTGAGGTTCTTGATCAAATTCCGTTTATAGTTTTTGCATTAATATTTGGTAAAGTTGCAAGCGACATTTTTGGATTTTGGTTTCTTTCGACTTTTCAAATTATTTTTGTTTTAGTTTTTAGTTATTTTATACATAAATTTGTAAATTTTGTTTACAAGAGGTATTTTCCATGGATAAGAGGAGCATTAAAGTAATTTGTTTTGGAACTTTTGATTTTTTCCATCCTGGGCATTTATTCTATTTGCAAGAAGCAAAAAAATTAGGAAACTATTTAATAGTTGTTGTAGCTAATGATAAAACAGTTGAAAGAATTAAAGGAAAAAAGCCATATTTTGAGCAAAAAGAAAGACTAAAATTGATAAAAAGCTTAAGAATCGTTGATAAGGCTGTTCTAGCTAAAGAAGCAAAAACTCAAGATGAGATGTTTGAAATTTTGAAAAAGGAAAAACCAAAAGTTATTGCTCTTGGCTACGATCAAAAAGTAGATGAAAAAGCTTTGAAAGAATGGTTGAAAAAGAATAGGATAAATGCAAAAATAGTTAGGATTAAGCCTTACAAACAAGAAGTGTTTAAATCTTCAAAAATAAAAAAGAGTTTAGGAATAGATTGAAATAACAATTTCTCTTCTTCTTGGCCTAGTATCAAAATCGATCAATACTATTTGTTGCCATGTTCCAAGAAAAAGTTTTCCATTTATTATTGGAACTTGCAAAGAAGTCTTAAGCAAAGTTGAACGAAGATGACTATGCCCATTTTCATCATTCCAAGCTTTATTATGCTCGTAATTGCCTTTTGGCAAAATTTTGTCCATAAAATTCTTAAAATCTTTTAACAAACCTTCTTCATATTCAATCGTTGAAATCGCCGCTGTAGAACCTTTAACAAATATTGTGCAAATACCATCCTTGATCTTTGAATTTTCAACTTCTTTTTCAACTAGCTCAGTAATATTTATTATATCGCAATTTCCTTTCGTATCAATGGTTATTATCTTGTGCTTTATCATCTTCACACCTTATCAAATAAGTAGCTCTATAAACTCTTTTCCCATTCCTCATTCCAACAAGTGAAAAAGTTACTTTTGGCTTTAATTCTAAAGCTCTTATAACCTTTTCAAGCTCTTTTCTATTTCCAATAAGTAAATCAACTCCGTTTTTATCTTTTATTTTTTGAAGAATATAGGTATTCCTTAAGTTTCTTTCTATCTCTTTTTCAATTTTCTTAACCTCTTCTTCATTTCCTCGCAACTGCACCTTAGCTTCGTAGTACTTGGCTGATTTTAGCAAATCTTCTAAACAAAGAGTTCTTATAAATTTAATTTTTATTTTTGCTTCAACTTTTGAATCATCGATATAAATAAAACCAGAAGCAATATCATTTCTTAGTTCTTTTAATTCAAACTTAAAACCAATGTTTTTTGAAATTGCTTTTTCTAAATTCTCTTTTGATTCTTCAACCCATTCACCACTTACTTTTATTTTTCCACATTTTCTACATTTTTTTATTTCTGCAGAAGTAGGAAGTTTTTGCTTTGCTCTTTCAAGATAACAGTCTTTACAAAATTCCCCTACAAATTCTACTTCTTTACTACTTCTTCCGCAGATAGGACAAAATTTTTCCACGTTTCTTTTTTTCTTTTATATTTTATAAATCTATTCCGAATCCTTCCATTCTCTATTGATTATTTCATAAATTCTTTTTGCTTTTTCTTTTCCAATTTTTTCAACTTGCATTAATTCTTCGATGCTCGCGTTTGCTATTCTTCTTATACTTTTAAATTTTTTCAAAAGGTTTCTTGCAATTTTTGGCCCAACTTCTGGCAAAGATTCTAAAACAAGAAGTTGCCATTCTTCTTCAGTATATGCTTTTTTTGTTCCTATAATTCTTGGCTCATTTTCTTTTTCTTCTTGTTCTTTTTGTGCGATTGTTTTTAAAATATAAGCACTTTCTTCTGGAGTTTTTGAAAATAATACTTGAACTTTAAATTCAAGAAAACATTTTATTATCGCTCCGATTATTGAATTCGGTTTAAGTTTATGCTCATAGTTTTCTTTTTCTTCAATTAGTAAAAATGGCCTTTCAAAGCTTTTTGAAAGTCTTTCCATTTGCTCAAAAAGCCTATTATTCATTATACTATTTTCAAAATCCTCTATTGTTTTTCTTTCAACACAAACTCTTTTTGAAAGTATAAAATCTCCAACAGGAAGTTGAGAAAATTCTAGCTCAACACCATATTCTTCAAGAATTTCTATTAGTTCAAAGTTTCTTTCTCTGTTATCAATTATTATCTTGACCATGATCAGAAAACTTTCTAACAACAACAAAGGGAATTAAGCCTTTTTCAAATTCTATCTCAGCTATTTTTAACGGGTCTATTTCATTTGTTTCTATCAAAGGTGGTGCACCATAAGCAATTTGTAAAGCTCTTGCACCAATTATTTTTGCCTTTTCATAACGAGTATAAGTTTGTTTTCTCATAATCATCACTTAAGCAGAACACTTATAAGCTTTATTAAGCTTGGTCTATCAACAATAATTTTTATTAATTTTTTAACAACAACATCATACCTTCCATCTACAACTTTTTGAAGGTCCTCATCGTTTAATGCATTAAATATCGTATTCAAATCTTCATCGCTCATTTTTTCTAAAACCTGTCTAAGCTTTAACCTGCTTTCAAAAGTTTTCTTTTCTTTCTTATCCCACTCTTTCTTATATTCTTGAAGGTATGAAAGGTCTTTATTTTGAGTAGCATAAATTCCAGCAACTCTTCCAGCAATGCTTCCAGCTTTCATTGCAAGTGCCATTCCCCCACCATGAATAGGGTCAACTTGGTGGGCTGCTTCTCCAATTACCATTAGATTCTGTTTTACAAGCTCATCTATATACATTGTTACGGTTATTATTCCACCTTTTATCGCTACTGTTTTTGCATTTTCAAACCTTTCTTTATAAGCTTCTAAGAATCTTTTCAAATAAACTATTGCATTGCCATAAAGTCCTCCTACACCAACACCAACGTTTGCAGAATCCTTTCCTTTTGGAAATACCCAAGCATAACCACGAGGAGCAAAATAGTTTGAAAAGTAAATTTCAATAGCATCTTTAACATCAACACCAACCATTTCATACTCAATTCCAAAATCTGTTTCAGCAAGAGTAGCGAGAGAATTTATTCCTGCCTTTCTTGCGATTAAGCTTTCACCACCATCAGCAGCTATTATAACCTTAGCATTTGCTTCAAATTTTTCGCCCATAGAATTCCCAATAACTCCAACGAATTTTGAGCCTTCTTTTTTTAAGTCGTCGATTCTGGTTTTTACTAGCACTTCTGCCCCGGCTCTTGCAGCCTCTTCTACTAAAAACTTATCAAACTTCTTTCTATCTATAACATAACCTCTCGAAGTTTCGTTTCTCAGCTCAAGCTTTTTTCCATTTGGACCATATAGCTCAGCTGCATTTATATAAGCATCTATAGCCTCTCTTGGAACTTTGAAACCTAGCTCCTCTTCTATACCTGCTCCTAATCCTTCTCCACATCTTACTGGAGCCCCTATTTCTTTTCTTCTATCAACAAGCAAAACCTTTGCCCCTTGGGCGGCTGCTTCTTTAGCAGCGAAAGCTCCGCCAGGACCTGCGCCAACTACTATAACATCATAATCATAATTCATTTTTATCACTACTTTTCTTTCTTCTTAATCGCATTCATAGGGCATGCCTTAGCACAGATCATACATTCAACGCATTTTGTAGCATCTATTTTTATTATGTTTTCTTCAAGAACTATCGCCATTTTTGGGCAAACTCCAACGCATGCCCCACAATAAATACACTTATCTCTATCTACTTCAACTACCACATATAAGTTATGCTTAACAAATTTAAAAATTTTATCTTTTTTCCCTTTTTCTTCTAATGTTGTCTAATAATTAGTTAAGCTTGGATTAATTTTGCAATAAAATTATTAAGGAAAAGAATCATAAATTTTTTATGGAAATAGATGAAATATTAAAAGAAATTGGTTTTACTGAATACAAAGCAAAAATTTATAAGACACTTCTTTTTTTTTGTTACAGCAACTCCAAAGGAAATTGCAAAAGAAGCAAATATCCCTGTTACAAAGGCCTACCAAGTCCTTGAAGAACTTGCAAAAGAAGGATTTGTGGTTGTTTTACCTGGTAAACCAATAACCTACAGAGCACTTTTACCATCTTCCACAATTTTACCATTCCTTGAAGAGAAAATCAAAAAAATTAAACTACTTGAAGAAGAAGCAAAAAAATTAGAAGAAAAACTTTCTTTTAAGTCTTTGCCTAAAAAAGAAATTCTGTTTTTCCAAGATTGGAAAATCATAGAAAAAGTACTATTACAAGATATGAATGATTCAAAAAAGGAGATATTGCTCTTTCTTAGGTTTGGAAAACCATCACCAGCGATCTTGAAATTGCTAGAGAAAAAAATAAAAAGTGGTGTTAAAGTAAAAGTATTGGGTCCTTATACAAAAGAAAGGGAGTTACATGTATACCAATATAAAAAAATAGGTTGTAATTCAAAAGTTATCAAAAACCTAAACTCTTTACCACTTTCACGTTTCTCGATTTATGACGGTAAAGTAGTTAATCTCTCTTTCTTCTCACCACTTAGAAAGAGCGTATTTTTAGTAAGAATAGAAGAAGAGACAACTGCAAAATTATTTGAAATGATTTTTTCAAAACTTTGGGAAACTGCTCAGGCTCTTTAAATTTTTATCTTTAAGATAATAAAAAAATTTAAAAACAATCAACTTGCAAAAATTTCATGAGTTTTGTAGAGTTTTTAAGAGAAAACACTTCGGCACCCGTTGTAGTTCTTCTTGGAGGAAAGGGAACAAGGATGAGATTACCATACAAGTATATTGTTGGAAAAAAACAACTGCTTCCACTTTATTTTAATGAAGATGGTGATCCAGTTCCCGTATTTGAATCAAACTTTGAAATTCTACTTGAACTTGGTTTCAAAAAATTCTATTTTTTAATTGATAAAAAGGATAAAGAAAAAATGTATAACTACTTCACGGAGAAATTTGGAGAGAAGGCTTCAATAATTTTATCTTCACAAAATCAAAAGGAAAAAAACGAAGAAAAACCAGTAATTTATTTGATACCCCTTCCAAACAAAGGAGTAATACCTACCCTTCTTTCAATGGAAAGATATCTTAAATCCGAGGAGAGTTTTATTTTACTTGGTGGAGATGTATATTTTGGAATAGAAAAAGGAAAGGTTAAAAATGAATTAAAAAGGGCCATTCTAGAAGGAATTAAAAAAGTTAAAGAAGGGGCTATAAGATTCGATATTTTTGTTAAAAAAGAAAATGAGATCCTAAAAGAAGAGATACCAGAAAATTGGTTTAAAATCAAAATAGACGAAAATAAAAAGGTAATTACTTCTTCTGCTGGAGAAAGTTTAATCATTACGGG
>Ga0080004_1076407_pt1 | contig 30509 bp, 36 predicted proteins | sample WasSprMetagenome_FD_69207 | JGI IMG/M metagenome (GOLD analysis project Ga0080004, IMG submission 69207) | Sulfidic aquatic microbial communities from Washburn Spring, Yellowstone National Park, USA - WS (SPADES assembly) (version 2) | ecosystem: Environmental > Aquatic > Thermal springs > Hot... | reverse complement strand
GGCCTTATGAGAGGGCTCTCAAGAGGGTGAGGCGTCTGCATCGTGAGCTTTCTAGGAAGAAGTTTTTGTCTAAGAATTGGTTTAAGGCTAAGAGGCGGTTGGCTAGGGCTTACGAGCATCTTGCGAATCTCAGGAGGGATTTGTACATGAAGGTTGGCAAGTATCTTGCTATGAAGTATGATGTGGTGGTCATGGAGGATATTGATGTGAAGAAGCTCGTTGGTAAATCTTATAGGAAGTTGAGGATGAGGCTTTATGATGCGGCTTTTGGTGAGCTTAAGCGTATAATTAAGTATCAGGTGGAGAAGTATGGTAAGAAGTTTGTTCTGGTGGATCCTGTGAATAGTTCGAGGGAGTGTGCTAGGTGTGGTTTCATCGTTGAGGATTTGGGGTTGGATGAGCGTGTGTTTGTGTGTCCTGTGTGTGGTTGGGTGGTTGATAGGGATTTTAATGCGGCTCTTAATGTTTTGAGGAGAGCGGGGTGGGAGGCATCCTTACAGCCTGTGGAGCTCCGCCCTCTACCCCTGGTTGTAAGCTGGGGGCAAGGTGGGGCTGCGAAGCAGGAAACTTCGCCCTTCAGGGCGAAATAACTCATAAGACATACTTTATAATAGATGAAGTATTCGTTTCCATTCCTCAAATCTCACTATTTAGTATTTCTCCGTTATTATTGAGGTTGCACTTTTTACTATTCCCGGAATGGAAAGAATTTTTTCTTTAAGCGTTTTTGAGAGTTCTGAAAAATCTTTTGCCTCAACACGCGCAACAATATCAAACTCTCCAGTAATTGCTACCACTTCTTTAACATTTGGTAATCTCTTTATATCCATCCCTATTTTATCTATTTTATTTGGTTCCACCGTTATAAAAATTAATGCCTCAACCACGCATTACACCATTTAAAATTTGATTACCACAATATTTAAATTTTTATTAAATAAGAGTGAGTTTGGTATGGTTTGCCTACTTTGCTTTTGTTTAGTTTTTTAGTTCTTGTATCCAGTTGTTTATAAACCTAAGATTTTCTGTAGTTATTTTGTGTTTATTTTGTGAGTGCTGGAAGATACATAAATATTCCATATCAGGTCATAAGATCATATTAAATTTGAGAATATCTAAGCAATATAACCGCTGAATTAGGAAATGTAGTAGAATTAAAATTATTATGCTACTTTTACTGGGGCTGTTTTTTGCGTTTTAGCTTTTTCCTGTTCTGCTATTTGTAGGGAAAGTTGTATCTCATACTCTCTTAACATTTTGACTAAAGGATTCTCTAAGTTAATTTTGTACAGTTTCACCCTGCCTATCCTTCTCGAAACACTAACAATCCCATACTTCTCTATGTCTGGGAAGTATTTATAGAATGTCCTCTTACTCATACCCAATGCTTCTATCACCTCCTTCTTCGTGAAGTCAAAGAACGGGTTATCCATAAAAAAGTCTATTATCCTCAACTTTGGCGCATCACCAAACACTTTTATCAAGAGGGATTGATACTCTTTTTTCGTGTAAAGGGTTTCTGGCATAATTACCTATTAAACAAACAAGTATATAAAATTAAACTTCTAAAGGTATTATGAGTAAACCATGTCTAAACAAGAACTTAGTGATGAAGAGATAAAAGCTGATCTTCTTTATCGTCTCCTCAGAAAGCACTGCTGGGGCGCAAAATATCTACCACTTGACACGCTTATAAACTGGATGAGCAAACAAATAAGAAAAGATGGTAAACGAATTAAACGATGTGTGGAAGAGCTGACTAAAGAAGGATACGTTCTACTTCACAAACAAGGTAAAGCCATTTCCTAAATCCGACAAGAAGCAGAGCAATAGCAGAATACATCAAAAAAATTATGAAAACTTAAGATGATTCGTAACATCATCAAAAGACTTCGCTAATTATTATTTTTCCCACTAATTTGAGAAGATAAGCAAAAACTAGAAAACAAAATCATTTTAGGCGATTGCAGAAACATGAAGCAGTAGGTAAGAATATTTTCACAGAAATCATAAAGTCCCATTTACAAATACTTGGCAAGAGTTTTTGAGGGATGATTAGTTTATTTGTGGTTAGTTTGTTTGTGAGATTTTGTTTTTAATAGTTCTTCTAGTTTTTCGTTTTCAATTGGTAGGTGCATAACGTCAGTCTCTACTCCGAAGTATAGTATATCTACTTTTGCTCTTAAGATTTTTGTGATAATAATAACAATTTCATATTAAAAATTTAAAAAATATGTTTAGTTCAACTCTTCTCTTTTCATGAATTACATTATATGGCTCTAATAGTAGAAATTGATACTTCTAAAGTTAGAGAAGCATGTCGAAGAATCATGTGACAAGCATTAAATAAAAAATCATTTATTTAAAATGTTCTAGCTACTCCTAATTTAAATAATCATGAAAAATTAATATTTTTCAATCACAACAGATGTTACAGTTTTTACTACTCCAGGTATTGAGAGAATTTGTTCTCTAATTGTCTTGGAAAGTTCTGTAAAATCTTTGGTCTCCACCCTCACTGCTATATCGAATTCTCCTGTAATAACAAGAACCTCCTTGGCATTAATTAGCTTCTTTATCTCCATACCTACCCTATCAAGTTTATTTGGTTCTGCAACCACGAATATTATGGCTTCAACCATGGGTAATCGTTACAATTTCATATTAAAAAGATTTAAACTTATTGCACCAGTATGAGAAAACTTTAAGATATTCTTATTGAAGAATTATCTTTCACATTTAAATTCGTTATTATGTGCTTTTCGTTCTCTTTGTTGAACATTTCTAACAATTTATCTAATTCCTCAGAAGCATATATTAATGTCTCCATTATGGAAGACTTTATGTTTAGATTCATGTATTTCCGTAATAATTTTATAGTTATTCCACGAGGTGTTATGATAGAATTCCTAATACTTACTAAATCCTTAATTTCAGCCAATTCTGCAGTGCCAATTAACGATTTAATTACTGCTCTTCTAGCTAGATTATGGGGAATACCTAAGTATAACGCTGCAAGTTCCATAGCATCTATTAATTCAACTATTAATGCTGGTATTGAAGCAGATATGATTGTCAACTTATTTAATACATCTTCATCAACCCATACAACGTCTCCCAGCATACTAAAAACTTCTTCAACTAGTTTTGCATTATCTCCCTTATTACCACTAAGGGCTATGAAACCTTTATTAACCTCCACATTCACGTTAGGCATAATTCTATAGACTTCACAATCCTTTAATATAGACACGTATGAACTGAGAGGGATCAATGACGCAGCAGATACAACAATTTTACCCCTTAATAGGTTAGATAAAGAATTAAGCACATTTATCACTATGTAAGGTTTTAGTGTTACTATAATTAAATCAGCATCCCTAACTACTTTTTCATTATTTAGAAAAACATTAACGCCTAATTTTTTAACGAGCTCTGCTGTTTGCAACGTTTTTACTGATGCAAATATATTTGATTTTTCAAATCCAACATTTATGAAACCATTAATTATAGCCTGTCCTAACTTACCGGCGCCTAGAATACCTATTTTAAGTGTGGACTGGAATCAAACCACCACACCTACCGATTATATACAACAGCAATATAAAAATCTTAATGTTAGCATTATCTTCAAAATTTTTAGAAAAATATTTTTAAAAGTTTTCCTTTTACTAAGTGGTGAATATAATGAACAATACGAGAAAAATTACCACAATAATACTCCTATTCACATTAATTGGCTTATTTATAACAGGCTTATTTGTAGAATTTCTAATATTTTCAGGAGAAGTTAATCAATTAAAAGAACAAATCTCAACATTACAAAATCAAGTAGATAATATGCACACCACCATTAATTATCAAAATGTAACATACATACTTGGTAAAAATATTTCGTTATCTGAGTTGTACGAAAATGTAAAGGAATCCATTGTTGTTATTAGTGGTATTGTTGTTTCTTATCAATTTCCATTTACATCATATTATGAAGTTCAAGGATCTGGATTTGTATATAATTTTACAAGACAAATGGTTATAATAACTAATTATCATGTAGTTAATGGCGCCATTAATATTACAGTTACATTCTATAATGGTAACTCGTATCCTGCTAAAGTATTAGGATATGACCCATATGCAGACCTCGCAATACTTTCAGTAAACGCTCCACCATCAGAATTTAAACCACTCACAATAGTCAGCTCATCAAACTTAAAAGTTGGTGATATAGTAATTGCTGTTGGTAATCCATACGGTCTAGCAGGTTCCATGAGCATCGGTATTGTGAGCGCCCTTGGCAGAACAATAAATGAAAACACAGCGGGCGGTTTCCCAATAGCTAATATAATACAAATCACAGCTCCCATTAATCCAGGTAATTCTGGTGGGCCTCTCCTTAACCTTCAAGGTCAAGTTGTTGGTATTACAACAGCTATAATATCAGGTTCACAAGGAATCGGATTTGCAATACCCTCTGATACAATTCTAAAAGAAATAAATGATTTAATTACTAAAGGGCATTATGATAAGCATTCATGGTTAGGCATAATAGGGGTTGATATGACTTATTCAATAGCCAAAGCAATGAACGTTAATGTAACATATGGTGTTTTAATAACCCAAGTTGTTAAAGATAGCCCAGCATCCAAAGCCGGTTTACGTGGAGGAAATAAACAAGTTTCCATAGAAGGAAGTTCAATAACTATTGGCGGCGATATAATAATAGCAGTAAACGGCAAACGCATCAGAAATAATGATGATCTAGCATCCTATTTAGAAGCATACACAGAACCTGGACAAACAATAAATATAACAGTAATAAGAAACAACCAGAAATTAACAATCCCAGTCACATTAGGAGCGCGCCCACCACCTTCTAGTACTTCAACCTAAAAACTGCAATACGTTGATTTTTTTCCTCTTTAATACTTATAATATCTGCATTTACGTTAAAATTCTCTAGCTCATACTTCAAATCTTCTACCCAATCATAAACACCACATGTTTCGCAGAAACTACCCCGAAAAATTACAACAACTCTATCATTTTCAATATTCAAAATATTAGCTATAGCTTCTGGTGCCCTATACTTATTATATTCTTCTACCGTTTTCTTCACCACCATTTCTATTACGTTCTGGTTTTTCTGCAAAGTCATCTTTAACTACTAAAACGAAGAATCATTTAAATATTTAGTTATCTTCAGGGTGAGATAACTCACGTTTGTTGCATGGTTTTCATGTTTGATGGGGATTTCAAGTTTTTGAGGAACATTAGTTAAGTTTATAAATGATCTTGGGAAGTTAATGAAAAACTAGTCTAATCTAATATTCATGTAACATCCATTAATACATCATTTGTAATATCTAGCTAATTATTTCACGTAATATTTATCGTTGATGTATTTTTTGTAATTTAAAAATTATTTAGCGCTTAAAATAGTTATTAGTAGATATATTTTTATTATTGGTGTTTTTGATTTAGTGTTGATGTTTATGAATTTTCAAATGAGTGATAGAGCATTTCGTGTTGAGTTGTCTCCTGTTGAGGAGGCTACTAAAATTGTTATTAAGAATAATGTAATTAATTTAGCTAGTGGTAGCCCTGATCCAAGGATTGTACCAATTGTTGAATTAAGAGATATAGCAGCTAGGGTCTTGGAGGAGAGAGGATTTAGTGCACTATCATACCCAAATGCTGGTGGTCAGGATGAGTTGAAGTCTGAAATTAAAAAGTATATGCATAATTTTGGTATAAAAATAAGAGATGAGGAAGATGTTATAATAACTAGTGGTGCTCAGCATGCATTGAAAATGATTGCTGATGCGTTTATAGATTCTAATAAGTATGTTTTTGTTGAGAATCCCACATTTTATGAAACTCTTGCACCTTTTAAATTTCATAACGCTTCTATAGTTGGTGTTTCTTTAGATACTGATGGATTAAATGTAAGTGAACTTGAAAAAATAGTTATGCATAATGCTATACTTTATGTTATACCAACATGTCATAATCCTACAGGGTTTACGATGGATCTTGAGAAGAGGAAGCAACTTATGGATATTGCTTCTGATAATGATTTATTAATCATAGAGGATGATCCGTATAGACCTATTGCTGATGGTACACCTCCACCTCTTAAGAGTTTTGATAATGATGGTAGAGTTTTATATGTTGGTAGCTTTAGTAAGGTGTTAGCTCCTGGTTTACGTGTAGGATGGGTTTATGGTCCTAAGTCGATTATAAATAGGTTAGCTCTTATTGAGCAGCTTGATTTTGCAATTTCAACTTTTACTCAATATATAGTATTGGAGGCTTTACGTTCTGGGCTTGTGAGTAGGTTAGTTCCAAAATTGACTAATTATTATAAATTTAAGATGAGTGTTATTCAGGATGCATTGAGTAGTTATATGCCTAGTAATGTTGAGTGGACTAAGCCTAAGTATGGTTTCTTCTTATTAATTAGGGTTAAGGGTATGAATATGGAATCATTGTTGTTGAAAGCTGTTGAGCGTGGTGTTGTTTATGTGCCTGCTCGTAAGTTCTATGTTAGTGGAGATCATTTTGATACTGCTCGATTAAGTATAAGTGTGTCTAAAGAGGAAGATATAAGGACTGGTGTTAGGATATTAGCATCACTAATATCTTCTTGAATTTATGGTTTAAAGATTTTCCCATGTATTATTGTGTATTTTATATTTAGCTCGTGATCAAGTATTACTAAGTTTGCTTTCATTCCTATTTTTATTTTACCAATGTTTTCTAATTTGAGTACTTCGGCTGGTGTTGATGTTGCCATCATAATACTGAATCTTAATAGTAGTCCTAATTTTGTTATATTGCGTACAGCATTATCTAATGTGAGCGTGCTACCTGCTATTGTTCCATCTGGAAGTGTTGCTTTTCTATTTTTTACGGTAATGGTATATGGGCCAAGTTGATAGGTGCCGTCTGTTAATCCTGCTGCTTCTATGGCATCTGTTACTAATATAATTTTATTGAGAGGTTTTATTCGTGTGATTAGTTTTAAGACTTCAGGATGCAAATGTATAAAATCTGCAATAATTTCTGTATAAACATTATCATTGTTAAGGGCAAATCCTGATAATCCTGGTTCTCTGTGATGGAATTCTCTCATTGCATTAAAAAGATGTGTTATAAGATGTGAACCGGCCTTGAATCCTTTTTCTGCTTCGTTGAAGGTAGCGTCGCTATGCCCCATTGATATTATAATATTATTTTTGATAGCTTCATTTATTAATTCTATTGCTCCTTCTATTTCTGGTGCTATTGTGAGTCTAAGTGGCATTTCTCCTTTTGCATTTATATAATCTTGTAATTCGTTAGTATCTGGTTTTCTTATATGTTCTATTGGTTGGGCGCCTTTTCTTTTTGGGTTTATGAATGGGCCTTCAATATGTGCCCCGATAACCTCTGCACCTTCTATTTTTTCACTCCATAATTTTCTTGATGCTAATATAAAATTGCGTAATGTATCTTTTGAGGAGCATATTGCAGTTGGCATGAAACTTGTTACACCATATTTTGGTAGGATTTTTGACATTTTCTTAATACCATCATATCCATCCCTTGTAACATCAACACCTTCTATACCATGTATGTGGATATCAATAAAGCCTGGTATAACTATCATATGCATTGCATCTAAAAAGTTTTCAGGTATTTTTCCGTTAAATGGTCTCATATCTACTATATAATCCCTATCAAATTCTATTAGAACATTATTAAGTTCCTCTTTCGGTGTAAATATAGTACCTGCAACTATACCTTTAATTTCTTTCATTATAATATTAAAGGTTTGACTCTGATTTATATTTAATCATTTTAAAAATTAAGGAGGTAATGAGGTTAATTGAAGTTTGCTAAAGTAATTATTTATTAATGATTTAAGATATTCTTCATCTATTTTTCCGAGTGGCGTTTCTGTTTCCGTTATTCTTTTTGGTATTCTTAAGTTTTTAGGATCAAAACCTTCCCTTAGTTTAAATTCATACTTCATTCGTAAAATTTCAAGACCTTTCTGTTTTAATGTTGCCCCATCCATATTTAATCCAACTATTGAGAGCGCATCCTTTACTATCTTTTCATCATATATGCCTCTTGCAAAAAGACATATTACGAGACTTGTTAATATTTGTCTCCATATTTCTTCATTGAGTATCATTGAAGCACCATCTTCTGGAGTGGGCGTTAAATGACTCTTTACATTCTTTTCATCAAAACTGTATCCCGCACTATCTAAATGACTATGACGAGCACCAGTAAGTAATGTGCCATAGAATAATGGACCAGTATGATAACCCGCCATTTCATTAGAACCAAATGCTAATGCAAAATCTTTCCCACCATATATTGATGATGCATATTCCACTCCTCTGGCGAGAGCTTTATAGAAATCATTTGGTTGGTTAACTATGAATCTTACAGCCTTAATATATGTTGAATAGTCTCCCCATTGTAGCTTTAAATTATTAGTTTCTTTTTCACTAATTAACCCTCTTTGTAACATCTCTGTAGCCCATGCAAGCACAACTCCAGTACTTATTGCATCTAATCCCTGGATTTCAACCTCATCAATTAACTTTAGCAACCCTTCAGGAGTACCGATTCCTAGCATTGAACCTAGAGAATAAATGAGTTCATAATCATATGATATCATGGTTGTTTTATAAAAGTATGGCTCATCTTCATATGGCTCTCTTAGTGCAGCTATATGAATACATGCTGTAGGACAATGCCCGCATGCAACTCTTCTTCCTAGATATTTTTCAGCTAATGCTTCACCAGAGATCTCTTCAGCTTTTTCAAAATATGCTTGTGATAAATTCATCGTTGGTAATGCTTTCATAAGATTTAATGGATTAACATTTGCAGGTGTCCCGAGATCATGATATTTTTTCATTATTGGAGATTTTACAGAAAGATTATAAATGTTATCATAAACTTCACGATATCTCTTCATATCATTAACTTTAATTGTACTACTACCAGAAATTACTACAGCTTTTAACTTTTTACTTCCAAAAACTGCTCCAAGACCTAAACGCCCAAAATGTCTATAAGTCTCAGTAATTACTGAAGCATACCTAACAAGATTCTCACCAGCCCTACCTATTCTCATTATAGTCCTAAAACCAGGATACGGCTCCAACTCTCTTAACACCCTACCTATAGTAAAGCTACTCCTTACACCCCATAATGCTAGGGCATCCCTAAAATAAACCTTATCATTATATATTGAAAGATAAACTGGATGCTCACTAGCACCTTTAATAACAATAGCCCCATAACCAGCCATTCTTATAGAAACTGCACTCCTTCCACCAGCATGACTCTCCCCAAGATTACCAGTTAAAGGTGATTTAAACATAGCTACAGTCTTTGAAGCCAACGGAAATAAACCAGTAAGTGGCCCAATAGCAAATATTATAGGATTCTCAGGACCCAAAGGATCAGCACCCTTAGGACACTCCTCAAGCAATAATTTTGATGCAACTCCAACACCACCAATATAATTTTCAAACAAATCCCTCCTATCCTCTACATGAAATACCTTTTTAGTTAAATCAACATATAATACTCTTGTTGGTAAACTCATGCAGATAACACCTCCATCTTAAGAACGCCATGCGGACAATAATTAGCACAATAACCACAATGAACGCAAATCTCCGGCTTATTAGATTCATAATCCCAAAACACAGCACCAAACGGACAAGCCTTAACACATAATCCACACCCAATACATTTCGATTGATCCAATATTACGCCACCACCTCTCCTAATTCTAAGAGCATCAGTAGGACATACTTTAGCACATGGAGGATCAGGACAAGCCCTACACACTACAACCGTGAATCCATGCTCTATACCACCAACAGATCTAACTTGTATAGAACTCCTCGCTAATCCTCCCATTCCAAACCTTCTATTACATGCAAACATACACAACTGACAACCTACACACCTATTCGCATCTACAACAGCTAAACGGCTGATCATAAGCATATTATATTATTACCACTATTAATATTTTGCCTAAAAAATGAACTTACTATAAATTTAAGTAGTTCAATTATTACATTTAAGATGAACATGTTTTCAATATTTGAGATAATAATAATTGCTGTAATGCTTAGCATATTAATATTTATTCTAATAAGATCTACAGTTATTAAAATAAGTTTAGGAGTTTTCCAATTAATTATAGGTTTTCTGCTCATCGTGCTTATTTTTAAAATCTTTAAATCATTAATAACACTAGCACTAATATTCATCATCACAGGTCTCCTAATACTCGTATTATCTCTAAAACATCAAAGAATATGCTAATTTAATACAACTATTCCTTCTAAAACAAATCTTTCCAAAACTCCTACAATAATAGAAACCTTTTACTCTATCAAGAAACTATAAAAAGGAATTCTAAGGTCCTGTTGTATCATTATGACTTTCCAGTCTTCTTAATATTTCTTTAGCAATTTTAATCATGCCTTTAATTTTTCTCACTTCATGTGAAATATCAAGTGGTGTTAATTCAAAATCATGGAAACATTCTCTGTGCAATGTTACAGCCGCCCTCCAACCATCTCTAAAAATGTTCTCAAAGTTAGTATCCCTTAAGTTGGTATTTATAATAATTTCATTTACCGCCTCATTTAAAAGATACGCTGTCCATGGAGTCTGCCCCTTTATAATTCTTTTGGAAACTTCTTGCATAGTTGCTTGAGCATAATGCTCACTAAGGGCTATTACAATTTCCTCGGAAATTTTGTAATATTTCTCACATGCTTGAATATAATTTTGTTTTTCAAACATTCCCTCAGCATCTTTCTCTTGTTCCTCAAGATTCTCCGTAGTTAGTCTAAGATAATTGAAGGGATACCTAGTGTAGGACCCATAGCAATTTATCAATGATTATTCCTCCAATCTTTTTTAACTCTTTTATAGAATTCTTTGCTTTTAAATTTTGGCTTTGATAATTTAAAATGTTGTCTTGAAACTTTTAGTTTTCATGAGGGTATTAGTGTTATATTTAGTAATAATATATTGATGTGGTTAAGAGAATGTGAGAATAACTATCATAAAACTTTAGTGGGCCGGCCCGGATTTGAACCGGGGACCTCCCGCGTGTGAGGCGGGTGTCCTAACCAGGCTAGACCACCGGCCCTTAAGAATTAATGATTGTAGTAAAATATTAAGTTATAATGGGTGTTATTATGGGATTTAATGGAGGTTTAGTTTTTATCTTATTTCAGAGTTTTCGATTGTTTTAAGTATGAGATATATTATTTTATTTTCATCATCTTTTGTTTCGTTTTTTTCTTTAATTATTATATTGACTGGTATGTCTGGTTCTTCCCAAAAGTTTTGCCAGAGTGTTATTGTTTCATCACTGATACCCCTCTTTTTTAGTATTTGTTCACTTACATCTAATATAACGAGCATTTTACCATTGTTCGGTTGTGCAGCACTTAGAAGATATCGCCGTAATGAGTTGTTTGGAGCTGTAGAATCTAGTATGACATTATAGCCTTTCATGAGGAGTATTACTGCTGTTTCTCGCATTATTTGAAAGATCACGTTTTCATCTCTACTTGGATATCGTTCATTAAATATCATGTGTCTTAGATCATCACTACCTACTCTTGCAAAATCGGGTCTTTCACTACATAAACGTTTTGCTATGCTTGTTTTTCCGGAACCAGGAAAACCGCTGAGTATTATAAGCCAGTTCATTATTTATTTCACTTTAATTTTTAATTTCGTGTTTATTTCTTCAAATCCTAATGAAAGTGCAATTGCTCCATAAAGAACTACATCTTCACCGAGTGGTGTGAGGATTATTTCTGGTGGTCTATTTATTATATACTTTTCTAAGTTTTGTTTAATTGGATTAATTATCATATCTGGATTATTAAGTGCTATTGCTCCACCTATTGTGATGAGTGAAGGATCATATAAGTTAACAATATTAGCAATCCCTATAGTATTATATTTATTTATTTGTTCTATTATTTCTAAAGCTATTTTATCATTTTGTTTGTATGCGTCATAAATTATCTTTGCAGTAATACTGTCTAAGTTACCGTTTGTAAATTTAAAGATTAAGCTTTCTTTTATCTCTCTTTCAGTTTTAGTTGAAATAATAAATTTAGCTAATTTTGGTATTCCGCTTCCTGATGAGTAGGCTTCCCAGTGTCCCTTTCCACCACAACCACAAGTAAGCTTACCATCAGGATCTATTACCATGTGACCTACTTCATGCGCGTTACCATCCTTACCTATTAATGGTTTTCCATCAACATACACGCCTGCGCCTATTCCGGTACTCATAGTTATATAAACAAGGTTTTCATACATTTTGCCAGCACCAAAAACATGTTCACCAATAGCACCAGCTACTGCATCATTTACTAAGATAACATTAGTCCTAAAATGATCCCTTAAATAACTAACTAGAGGTATCTCTTTAAAAGGTAAATTAGCCGTTTTAAGGATCATACCTCTATTAAGGTCAAGCGGACCTATTGAACCAATACCTATGCTTAAAGTTTCGTTTATTGATATATCATTTTCTTGTAAAAGATTGCTTATCATTAAACTTATAACCCTAGGTATTGTTAAATGATTACCTGAGCGAGGAGTATTTTCAACAATCTTAGATATAATACGCCCACCACCGTTAGCTAATGCAACCCTTATATTTGACGCACCAATATCAACGCCTATACCGTATGGCAACAACTCACACCACAATTATCTTTAATAAACATTAAGATATTCTTAATCTTTCTACCTTTATCTGAAAAATCCTCTAATACCAAATATGCTACCCAATGCCTCACCAAAGAGGAATGCCCCGAAAGCAGTCGCCATAATTAATATTACACTCTCAACGAATTCCCAAGTGAATTTTCTATCGAATACAACAGCACCATAATATGTAAATCCAGCAGTTAGTAATATTGCGAGTATTGTTGAAACTGTGAATGCTATTATCATATTATGCGTGAAGAAGTATGGTGATGCCAATAGGGATACAGCTCCAATGTAAGCTATACCTGTAGCTATCGCAGATAATGTTGCAGATCGTGCAATATCGTGTTTTGCTTGAAGATATGCGGCTGCTGCCATTGAAATTGCAGCAGCAAAACCAACCACTAATCCAGCAACACCTGCTATTAATGTTGAATCTGTAACACCTAAGAATCCTGCATGAACACCAGAAATTTCAACAATAGCATCAGCAAGGCCCAATACTATAAAGCTCATGTATTTTACTACACCCTCATCAATTTGATTCATGAATGATTTCTCATGAGAAATTTCATCAGCTATTATCTCTTCAAGTTCACTTCTCTCATTAGAAGATGATAAGTTATTAGAAAACTCTTTATATTCCTCAATAACCTTACTTTCATGTCTTTCAAGAAATTTGAGCGTAAATGTTAATCCAAAAATTTTCCTAATTAGTATCATCAAAAATACATGCCACGTATTATGTTCTTTGAATTCTGGAACATATCTTTTCCAAAATTTATAATGCTTATATTCTTGCTCTGAAAGTTTTTCAAGTAATTTACGCCTCTCCTCATTTTTTTCACGCTTAGCTAACTCTTTATAGACAGAATAATCAATGTATTCATCCATACAATATAATAATGGTTTATTACTTATTTCGCGTCCCAATTATTATCACCATTTCTTTAGTTTTATGTTACAAGTAGTAATTTATAAAATTAATTATTCTATTTTATTTTTTATCATATTTAATATATTTACTAGGTTTATCAAATTTTACTTAACATTACTATGAATCATGATAAATAAAGAACAAACATGTCCTTCAGAGAGACAAAGGTGAAACTTTATAAAATCATGCTTACTAAAACCTTTCTTCAAAGCTGAGTAATCTACTTCAAAAGACTATTCTTTATATCCTACTGCAACCATGACTTGAGTAATTTCTGTATTTGTATCAAGTTCTAGCAAATTATTTAAATCGTCATCGTAATATGCGCCTATAGCACAAGCTCCAAGGTTCATGGCTGTAGCTACTAAATATATATTCTCCATCGATGCTCCTGTATCAAGTAATGCATATCTGTATGCTCTATCACCATACTTCCATAATGTTCTTGCATAAACTATTGAGAGTATTAATATTACGGAGGCATTATAAAGGAAATCCTGATCAAGCGCAATATCAACAATAGTTTTACGAAAATCCCCCTCCTTTAAGATTTCTAGCGAATGATCTAATACATTGTAATGATATAATCCCATATTAATCGCATTTACATAGTTTGCTATAATATAAATCTCAACCGGTTGCAACGCTCCAGCCGAAGGATATGCTCGAAGAGGCCAATGATCATCCCATGCAGTAATACCTACTGCCAAGTGTAATAATGTCGAAAGTACATCAATAGGCATCGCCCTTGGTTTAAAATCTCTAAACGACCTTCTTTTAATTATACTATTACCAATTGGATTCGATACTAATGAAAGATTTGGATCTGGTAATTTAATATTTCGAACATTCTTATACTTTTTAATAAGAGGAGGAAGCGGCCCTCTTTCAGCCCTTCTTGGGGACATAAAAATACGAAATCTACTATGCTTTGAATATTGATGATAAGTAAGACCAGGATCTTTCTCCCACACCTTTTTACCTTGCGTTATTAATTCTATGAGCATGAATAGATCTCTTGCTTCTTCCTCATTTAATTTTTTTATATATTCATTTAATTGTTCCTTATACATTATCATCCATATATAATAATCTTTAACCACATTTTAATGTTTTGTTTCATGATAAGTTAATGCTAAACTTGCATTCAGGACAGAAAATAATGTTCTATTTGTTTTAGTAAGGTTTAATAGCTTCTGGCCATGTAAACTAATGTTCTTGCGGGGTTTCCGCACATCACACATTTCTCATTTTTTACATTTATTTTCTTTAGCGGTGTTCCTAGAATTTTGAAATCTGCCGTCTCTTCTAATTTATGTCCGCACTCACTTTTACCGCACCATGGTACCATCGCTACCTTACCTTTATTTATCGCATCGTTTATTTCATTTATTGTTTTTGTCATTACTAGTCGTGCATTAAGTTCATTCCACGCTCTTTTACTCATATCTTTAATGATTGTTTTCATCAGCGATCTGAGTTCCTCACTTAATTTGGATTGCGGTATAGATGTCTTTGTTCCTGTATCTCGCCTTACTACTGTGACTACATTATTTTCGATATCTCTCGGTCCTATTTCTATTCTTATTGGTACTCCCATTCTTTCCCATTCGTAAAATTTGGCACCTGGTGTGATTTCTGGTCTATCGTCTACAAGGACTCTAAATTTGCGTCTTTTTAAGGTTTTGCCAAGTTTTCTAGCTTCTATGTTTACTTTTTCTTCTAATCCTTTGTAAGGTATTGGTACTATTACTATTTGTATTGGTGCTATATTTGGTGGTAGTATTGGTCCTTTATCATCACCATGTATTGCTAAGAGTGCCGCTATGACTCGTTCAGAGATTCCATAACTTAATTGATATAAGTATTCATAAGTTCCATCTTCTTTCATGAATTTTGCATCGAATGCTTTTGCGAATCTTTGTCCAAGGTAATGTACCGAACCAATTTGTAATCTTCTACCATCAGGCATTATCGTATCAAATGCTACAGACTTGTCTGCACCTGCAAATCTATCCCATTCCGGTCTATCAACTATGTAATAAGGTATGCAAAGTCTGTTAAAGAATGCTTTATAAATGTTTACGGCTTCTCTGAATTGTCTCATCGCATCTTCTTTAGAGGCATGCGCTGTAAATGCTTCTTTGAACATGGAAACTTCTCTCACTCTTATTAATGGTTTTGTCGCTTTTGTTTCGTATCTGAATACACTACCTATTTGGTATACTTTAATTGGTAAGTCTTTCCAAGATTGAACCCAATATTTAAAAGCAGTTGTCATAGGTGTTTCGCTTGTAGGTCTTAATGCTAGTTCTATTTCTAATGGTGAATTCCCACCCTTTGTAACCCAAAAAACTTCACTCGTGAATCCCTCTATATGCGTAGCTTCTTTTTCCAGCATATCTTTGGGTATTAAAATTGGAAATTGTACTTCATTATGACCTTTTTGATCAAGTAATTTTCTCATTATGTTGAGAACATTCCACCTGAGTTTGAATCCGTAAGGCATCCATATGCCCATACCTTTTACTGGATATCTATAATCATAGAGTTTTGCATTAAACAATACATCATGCAACCATTCTGTGAATTCAGTTTCTTTTCTCATGCCTACATTCTCAAAAAACATCTTATATATAACTTCTTTGACGAACAAGTACATTCACACACCTTTACCTTATCTTCCGACAGACAACAAACTTCAACTTTAGGGTAGGAAGAAGTTAATGTAATAAAAAATTAAATATTCTTATCTTTATTCTTATATTGATGAGAAGGTTGGCTCGCTTAGGAAAGTTTCATGTGGGAGATACTCAGCCAGTCAGGGTTATGGGGGTAATAAATGTAAGCCCTGAATCATTTTATAAGGGATCCGTGAGAACTAGTGTTGAAAGTATTATTGAGACAGCAATTTTTATGGTTAAGAGCGGTGCTGAAATTTTAGATATTGGTGGGATGAGTAGTGCTCCCTATCTTTCCACATGGGTTGATGAGAATGAGGAGAAAAGACGCGTTGTAGAAGCTATAAAGGCGATTAAAGATAATGTAAGGGTTACTATTTCTGTTGATACTCAGAGAAGTAAGGTTGCTGAAAAAGCTATAGAAGCTGGTGCTGATGTAATTAATGATGTGTCCGGTTTAAAATCTGACCCAAAAATGGCACAAATTGCAAAGGAGTATGATGTATCGTTAATATTAGTTGCTCATGAGAAGTATCCTAAATCAGGTTCACCTATACGGAGAGTTATTAACGCTCTAAAAGAGAGTTTAGAAATAGCTAGGGAATTTAATATTGATGAGGATAAAATTGTCGTTGATCCAGGAATAGGTTTCTTCAGATATCCTGATATACCATGGTATGAATGGGATCTTAATGTTATAGCAAACCTTAACCAATTAACAGAACTTGGAAGACCAGTATGCATAGGCGTTTCAAGAAAATCATTCATAGGTAAAATACTTGGTATAGAGAAGCCTGAGGATAGGTTAATAGGTTCTATTGCCGCAACATCTATAGCAGTCCTTAAAGGAGTAAATCTTGTACGAACACACGATGTTCCAGAAACCATACAAGCAATACGTCTTTCAGAAGCTGTTAAAAAAGCTGAAACTGGTGAACATGTTGGAGATCAATAATATAATATTAGCGGTATTATATGTTCTCCCAGCATACGTTGCCAATGGTTCTCCAGTAATAATATATAAGATACTTCATGGCAGGACAACACCAATAGATATGGGAATCATTATGAAAGATGGGAAACGAGTATTAGGTGATGGGAAGAGTGTTGAAGGATTCATTGGTGGAACAATTATTGGTTTTATCACAGGTTTTATAATTAACACTCTTATAATCCTATACAGAAATCCTCTAGAATATTTTTTATTATCGATAGGCACTATGATAGGTGATCTCATGGGCTCATTTATTAAGCGAAGATTAGGATTAGAAAGAGGTGCTCCAGCACCTATAATGGATCAATTAGGCTTTATTATAGTAGCCTTATTATTCGTTTGGGCTATTATGGGTCTTCCACAATGGATTAATATTAATATTATTATAATTATATTTATTATCACGTTCATCCTTCACATCACAACTAATCTTCTTGCTTACCTGATAGGTATAAAAAATAAACCATGGTAAATTACATATGCTCAGCAAGAAAGCTTAAAACCTTAATAAAATAAGTTTAAAATGATGATTAGATATTTTAATTCCATCTTAAAAGCGGGAGTCTTTATTGTTAATTGTTGAGCGTGTTAAAACGAGTTGAATAAATGTAAAATAAAAAACTTGTGTTGAATTTTTACTTTTTTATAATACAAATCACATGAATGTAATTGAAATATTGCCCTATATAAGTTAAGATATGCTATTCTTTCAAATATATTCTATTTAGAATGTTAGTTTTATCATTAGATGTTTAGTAGAAATAAGGGTTTTATACCTTGTTTTCTACTAGAGAATAGATCAGTATGCCTACATCTGCAAACATAGAAGACCTATTGAGGCGGCTCTCAAGAGCTAATATATTTAAAGATAGAGAGAAATTAAGACCAGACTACTTACCAGAGAATCTCCCCCATCGTGAGAATCAAATATTGCGTTTAGCTGAAATATTATTATCACCAATAGCTCGTGGTGCTAGACCATCTAATGTTTTTATTTATGGTTATACGGGGACGGGAAAAACTGCAGTCACAAAACATGTATTAAAATGGCTCGAAAGAAAATGGGGTTATAATAACACTAGCACGCTTGAAACATTTTTATATTCACGTAGTGATGTAGTAAGAGTAATTACAACAATAGTAAATTGTCGAACAGAAAATACTAATTATAGGATACTAAGAGCATTATTAGGAGTGCTAGGTGTAGAAGTACCTTTTACAGGGCTTTCCGTAGCAGAACTTTATGATAGGTTTATAGAAGTTCTTGAAAAAAATGAATCATTATTTGTTGTTGCATTAGATGAGATAGATCAACTAATAGATAAGAGTGGAGATGAACTGCTTTACCGACTCACAAGAATTAATTCCGAGCTTACTAGGTCTAAAGTTACAATAATAGGTATTACCAACAGTCTCAATTTAAGAGATTATTTAGACCCAAGAGTAAAAAGTAGTTTAGGTGAAGAAGAATTAGTTTTCCCACCTTATAATGCTCTTGAATTAGAAGATATATTAAAGGAAAGAGCTGAATTAGCATTTCAACCAGGCGTATTAGATCCAGGCGTAATATCACTTTGCGCCTCTTTAGCTGCAAGAGAACATGGTGATGCTAGAAGAGCACTTGATCTCCTTAGAGTAGCTGGCGAAATAGCAGAACGTGAAGGCGCACAGAAAGTAACAGAAAATCATGTTAAATTAGCTTTAAAAGATATTGAGAAAGATAAAACAGTTGAAGTAATTAGAACACTACCCCTTCATTCAAAACTTGTCCTAATTAGCGTCTATTTACTTTGGAAACAAGGCATCTCAGCATCAACTGGTGAAGTATATGACATGTATTGCAGGTTAGTTCAACGAATAAATCTTGATCCATTAACTCAGAGAAGAGTAAGTGACATTATAAGTGAACTAGATATGATAGGATTAGTTCAAGCAAAATTAATGAGTAAAGGAAGATATGGCAGAACAAAATATATTACTTTAGCTATCCCTGAAAAAGCCATGCTGGAAGGTATTAAAGATGATTCAAGACTTTCAGCATTCGTTTAATGTTAATACCATCACAAAAAATTTACTTGGAATAGATGATGGAGCTTTCCCAGCATTTGCAAAAATCAAGAAAAAACCTTTTAAAACATTACTAGTAGGTGTATTATTAATTAATATGATGTTAAAATGGGTAGGATCAGAACTTATTACTGTAGATGGTATTGAAGCCACAGACACTATAATAAAACTTATTAAAAAATCACCGATACAACCTAATGTTATCTTTCTTAGCGGTATCTCATTTGCCGGTTTTAATATTGCTAATCCCTTTGAAATTAATAAAGAACTTAACATACCCATAATAATAGTTGTTGATAGAAAACCATCCATGATTGATATTAAAAATGCATTAATGAAACATTTCCCAGACTGGGAATATAGATGGCAAATAATAGAAAAAACACAACCCTTAATAGAAGTAAAAGTAACAGAAAAGAGCAAACCAATCTACGCTTACTCTGTTGGTTTAAACGATTACATGACTATAGAAATTATCAAGCATAGCATATTAGGGGGTAAAATTCCAGAACCATTACGCTTAGCCAACATTATAGCAACAACAATAACAAAAGAACTCTTAAAAAATAATTTCTAACCTGCAGGTTCTAAATGTTCTGGCGTAGTTATAACAGTCTTTTTCTCATTCCCAAGATTCACTTCAACTATATATGCCCTGCCCCTCTTACCAACCACAACACCTGTTAAACCTTGAAATCGCCTATGCGGCGCAGTATTTATTGATGCCGGATTTATGTTAATATGCACCTTACTCCCTATCTCATATTTTCTTAAATAAACAGACAAACCCTTTCTAGCCCTTTCCGATGAAAATAAGTTTCTACCCCTCGTCCTGTAACCTTTGGAATGCTTCACAGTATTATCACCACATCATCTCTAACTCTGTAATCTTTATAAACTTAATACACTAAAGATATATTGGCGGGACGGATGAATCTCATTGAAAGTACGATAATCTCAATACCCGAAGCAAAGCTTCTACTAGAAGCTAGAATTAAAGAGGGTAATATTATAGATATTCAAAATATCACACTCAAACAACTCTCCGAATTTAGTAGATTCGATGCAGAAAAAGCAAAATTAGTAATTGAAATACTTAAAACTAAATTCAAACTATCACACGAAACAGCAATACAAATAGTAAATATTTGTCCCGAAACACCCGAAGAATTGAGAATCCTCATACCACCCGAAAAAACCTTTTCTAAAGAAGAAATCGCAGAAATTCTTAAATTAATAGATGAAAATAGGTTAAAAGAGAGTTCTTCTAATAAATTGATGAGTTAATCCCATTACGGAGATGTTTATTTCATGAATATACAATTCGAGAGAAGGTATTTTGAAGACTTTGCATACATATTAGATTATGTACCAAGTTATCTTTTACGAAGACAGCAAATCAGAGTTAGAGAAGATATGGAAGGTTTAGCACAAGGAATAGGACGCGATTATTTCACACTCTTCGAACTAATCCCATGGCCAGCAGTACAACTTAACATAGGTGAAATAGTCTTCATAGGAAGAGGAAGCGACAAAATAAGAAAAGTTGGACGACGACTCCTTTATGAAGAACTCTCACTAAACTCAAAAACAGAACTCGAAAACGCCATAACAACAATAATAAAAATTAGAGAAAAAGAATTCCTCACATTTTTTAACACATCAGGCCCAATCTCCCCCAGAATGCACGCACTAGAAACCATCCCCGGAATAGGCAAAAAAACAGTCACAAAAATCCTCGAAGAAAGAGCAAGAAATCCATTCCAAAGCTTTGACGACCTAAAAAAACGAACAGAAATAGGCGACCCAGTAAAACTACTCGTCGAAAAAATAATGAGAGAAATAAAAGGTGAAGACTCACACATACTATTCGCCAAAGGCGTCCAAGCTACATTAGAAGAACGATCACGCTTCCAACCAAAACGCTTCTAATTAAAAAACAAACACCAAAAATCCAAAGAAATTCCTCTAAAAATTATTTAGTTCGAGCAATGAACCGTTTATTCATTACCTCCCAAACTTCCACCTCAACACCCGGTGCTATTTTAGATTTAAGCTCATCATCAGTTGGCATCACCACTTCATATGTTTGATAATTAGTTAAATCCATAAGCTGAACAGTATCACCAAGCACAGCAGTAACCTGCGCAGGCTTCTTCTCAACAATTGGAACCTGCACAGTCGAACCAGCAGGCAACGTCAGCGTATGCTTAGACCCATCAAAAATACTTATACCAACAATCCTAACTTTTGCCGACCCATGTTTACCAGTTTTTGACTTCTCAACCTCAACAACCCTACAAGGCACATCATCTATTATAATATATGAACCCTCTTTTATAGAACCCGCCTCCTCCGGCCTATAGCTCAATTTCTTTCACCACATATTTATCCTCATGACTAAGATAAAAAGATTTATCTAAATTTCCTCCTTAAAACCTTCTATTAATACAAAATCCTAAAATTAATACTTAGTCCAAGGAGAACTACGAACCCTACTCCTAGCCGCAGGATTTATCATCGAAGGATTCCAAGGAGGATCAAAAACAATATTCACCTTAATATCAGAAAAACCAAGACGCTTAAGAGTATCCCTAACCTGCTTAAATATTACAAACGAAAACGGGCATCTCGGCGTAGTAAATGTCATTTTCATTACTATCCTATCACCATTAATTTCAATACTATAAATTATACCCAGATCAACAATATTAAGACCTAATTCAGGATCAACAATACCCTTCAACGCCTCTAAAACATCCTCCTTAGATATTTGAACAGCCATATCCTCCTCACAACAATAAGTACTCCTAAATATTTAAAGATGGTTACAAACATCATATCCTCATATTAAACTCCTAAATAACAAAACGTATATTAGTGAACACATCCGTCCAATTGATCCAAGAATTGGATATGCTCAGGTTAATTATGCAATAAAATTCTCACGCAGAAGATATAATCTAATCAGAAAATCATCCCAAATATACCACCAGAAAAATACATAACAAAAATACAATAAATTAAAGAATAGTGAGTGAGGTAACAAAAACGATATTTACTTTTAATGATTCTGGGTTTCCGAGATTTATAGAGCTGTGACGGTGTTAGAAAACTTTCCTCAGATAAGTGCCGCTAATTTTGTTTGGTGGGAATATTTAAATGTGGGAAAGAATTATTAGTGGGTTATTATGGAAATCGTTAAGGTGGATGAAAAGGGCAGAGTAGTAATTCCTAAACGTCTTAGAGAGAGGGCTAAGGTGAAAGAGGGAGGTTACGTTAGGATAAGAGCTGATGAGAAAAGCATCATTATTGAGGCACTTGAACCTATTGCTGACAAATACCTCGGAGTCTTTAAAGTAGATAAGTGGCCGGAAGATCTAGACAAGTTTGTGGTTGAGGTTATGAGGAAATGGTGGACTCGGAAAGCTACATAGACATAAACGAAAACGTTTATGACATGGTTTGGATGCCATGTTAAATGAACAAGAGAAAACCAGCCACAAAAATCTTATTAAGAATGATAAGTAAATTAATTAAAAAATTATTGAAATCAAAATATCATTAACATTAGTACCCGTAGGACCTGTTATTATAAGATCATCAAGAGCCTTAAAGAATGAATATGAATCATTATTTTCTAAATACTTAAATGGATCAAGACCCTTAGCTATTCCCCTATCTATCGTACTACCATCTACAATAGCTCCCGCAGCATCAGTCATACCATCAATACCATCAGTACCAATAGAAGCAATAATAACATTCCTTAAACCCCTTATCCTAAAAGCAGCACTCAAACATAATTCCTGATTCCTACCACCAATACCACTCCCTCTCACAGTAACCGTCGTCTCACCACCAATAACAATACCAATCGGTTTATTGAAATTCGTCTCACCTCTTACAATCCCTTTTATGATATCACCAATAACACTACCAACATAACGAGCCTCACCCTCAACACTCGACGACAAATAAACCGCGTTTATACCAAGCCTTTCTAACTCCCTAACAGCCACCCTACAAGCAAAACTATTATCAGCAATTATTATATTATGAACACGTTTAAAAATTGGATCATCAGATTTTGGCGTTTCTGGAACCTCACCCTTCACACCTCTTATAAGAAAATCCTTCACACGCTCACTAATACTTTCCCACAAAGCATACCGTTTTAATATATTAATCGCATCATCAAACGTTGTCGAATCAGGAGCTGTCGGGCCCGAAGCAATAACATCAATAGGATTACCCACAACATCCGAAATAATAAGACTAACAACAGTAGCAGGATACGCATGTCTTACAAGCTGCCCACCCTTCACCTGCGACAAATGCTTACGAACAGTATTAAGCTCCACTATATTAGCACCACGTAACATTAACGATTTTATTACCATACTCTTATCCTCTAACGTAATTCCATCAACAGGTAATGACATTAAAGCAGAACCACCACCAGAAATTAAAACTATCACCAAATCATTCTCATTCAGAGATTTTAATAACTCCAATATCATTTTAGCACCACTCACACTACTATGATCAGGTATTGGATGAGACGCCTCAAACACTTTAACACGCTTTAAAGGTGGTATCTTAGAACCACGAGGAACAATCACTAATCCATCACTAATTTTATTACCAAGAACACCCTCTAAACCATAAGCCATCCCACCAACAGCCTTGCCAGCACCAACAACAAGAATCTTTCTAAACCCAGACAAATCTAACACAAAATCTTGAACAACAAGTCTATTATCAATAACTTTGACATTATTCTTAACCAAATTAATTGGATTCACAGAATCAAGCACCACATTCAAAACATTTAACAACATCTTCCTAAACTCGTGCTCACTCATAATATTTAATCCTAAATAGATTAATATATCTTTTAACATTACCAACAATAACAGCAACTTTTATAAAAAAAATTGTACATCTTTATGCTCATACATGAACATTTAATGAAATCCTAAAACCTCATGACAATACCTAAGAACCAACTCCATTAATAAACCTCTTATTATTAGCGTAAAGTGTTAGCAGTAAATAATATATGTATGCTTAAAGTTTAGTGTATGATATACATGTCGAAACTGAGCATTAGCAGTTATGATGCTATGCTTGATAGAGTTTATAGTAGTGTGAATGTTAAACCTGAACGACATACTAGATACGAAATACCAAAACTCATTTCATATAATGAGGGAGGCAAAACTATAATAACAAATTTTAAACAAGCATGCGAAAAACTTAACCGAAAACCTGAAGAACTCGCCAAGTTCCTTTATAAAGAACTAGGTACCGGAGGAAACATTGATAACGAAAGATTAATACTCACAGGAAGATTCGAAAATGAACAAATAAATACTGTACTCAATTTATATTATAAACGCTACGTAATATGTCCAGTATGCGGAACACCAGATACAACATTAATCAAACAAAAGAAAATAGTTTACATGAAATGCCTCGCATGCGGAGCAGAAAGCCCCGTCCCAGAAGTTTAACCTTATTTACTTTTAGATTAATTTTAATTTACACAAATATATAAGAGACTAAATAGAAAAATTCTTTGGTGATAACATGCTCAGTAAAACATCTCGAATACCCGGATTTTACAAATTACCAATAGAAGAACGATTAAAAATCGTCGCAGAATATGCCGGTCTCACACAAGATGAAATCGAACTACTCAAAAAAACCGGAAATCTAGACCTATCCATCGCAGACAGAATGATAGAAAATGTAATAGGAACCATGGCATACCCATTCGCCATAGCAGTAAACTTCCTAATAAATAATCGCGACTACCTAATACCAATGGTAATCGAAGAACCATCAGTTGTTGCAGCAGCAAGCAACGCTGCAAAATGGGCCAGAGCAAAAGGCGGCATATTCACATCAAGCACAGGCCCCATAATGATAGGACAAATCCAACTAACACGCGTAAAAGACCCATGGGGAGCAAAGATGAAAATACTTGAACACAAAAACGATTTAATAAGAATAGCTAACGAACAAGACCCAACATTAGTAAACCTAGGTGGTGGTGCAAAAGATATCGAAGTCCGCGTAATAGATACTGCAAAAGGACCTATGGTAATCACACATCTAATAGTAGATGTAAGAGATGCTATGGGAGCCAACGCAGTAAACACAATGGCAGAAGCAGTCGCACCATACATAGAAGACCTAACCAACGGAAAAGTTTTCTTAAGAATCATAACAAACCTAGCCGATAAAAGATTAGTCAGAGCCAGAACAGTCATCGATAAAAATGAAATAGGCGGAGAAGAAGTAGTTGACGGTATAGTTGAAGCCTGGGCATTTGCAGCAGCAGATCCATACCGAGCCGCCACACATAATAAGGGAATAATGAACGGCATAATAGCCGTAGCATTAGCCACAGCTCAAGACCATAGAGCATTAGAAGCAGGCGCGCACGCTTACGCCGCACGCTTTGGACACTACACATCACTAAGCACATGGGAAAAAAATGAAAATGGCGACCTAGTAGGAACACTAGAAATGCCAATGGCAGTTGGATTAGTAGGAGGAGCAGTAAAAACACATCCAATAGCCAGAATAGCAATAAAAATCTTAGGCATAAAAACAGCTAATGAACTCGGAGAAATTATGGCAGCCGTAGGATTAATACAAAACCTAGCCGCACTAAAAGCACTAGTCACAGAAGGCATTCAAAAAGGTCACATGAAACTACACGCAAGAAACATAGCAATAATGGCAGGAGCAACACCAGACATACTAGATAAAGTCGTTGAAATAATGATCAACGAAGGAAAAATAAGATTCGACAGAGCCAAAGAAATCGTAGAACAACTCAAAAAACATTAACCTTTTTTTATACGATAAAAATTTTCACGCATACTCAAGTCTATAGAGACGGAGCACATAGTGTCACCATTCAGTTACAAACTTATAATATGGAGCTTGTAATATTACTTGTAACATGATTTGGATCAAAATAAAAGATACATTATTTTTATTGCAAATGACGACACTATGACCGAAGAAAGTAAGAATGTTTATACGAAAATTTAAATAATTGTATACAGATCTGTATAGTGGTGATTAGATGGGTTCCAAGGTTATACCGGTGAGACTTAGTCATGAGGTTTTAGAAACTATAGATGTGTTAATTAGGCTTGGTGTTTTTAAGTCTAGAAGTGAAGCTATTAAGACTTTGGTGATGATTGGAATCAATAACTTAGATGATGCTACTGAAATTTTTAAGGCATGTGAGAAATTATTTGAGCTAGAAAAGAAGCTTGGAGATATACCAGTAAAGCTTGAGGGTGGATTTAAGGATCTCATTGAAATGAGAGAGAGATTGAATTGAGCTACGTCGATACAAGTATCATAGTTCTAGCACTTGACCCTCTAGATCCTCGTAGCGATAATGCTAAAAAGAGATTAGAAATGAATGAATATAAGATAGTATCTGAACTAGTTCTTGCTGAGCTCTCCAGCGTTATAGCTAGAAGGAAAGAGATGCTTAACGAATTAGGCAAGGAACTTAAAGCAGATGAAACTAAGTTAGCATATGCCATTGTGCTATATATACTTAGAAGATTCAACCTTATATATAGGCCTTTAAGCTCTTTGAGACCTTCATTTCCAAGTTTAGGTAAAGTATACAAGCCTATCCTCTTAGCTATAGAATTATCTACTCTTCTAAGACTTAAAACTCTAGATCTAATGCATATAGCTTACATAAAAGCATTAAAGGAGGAAGGAGAACCAATAAGTGTTCTACTAACTGGAGATAAAGATTTTAAGAATGCAGAGTTGCAGTTAATGAAGAATCTTAAAATAAAAGTCGAGCTGGTAAGTTAAGTGTTCTTTAGAAATGCTATTAATGTGAACATCATCTTCTATTTTGAAAGTTTTAGAATGCTTAGCATCATCTCAATTTTTTATAAATGTTAGTGCTTATAGTCATTAAATGAGCTTATAGAGGATAAAATATCCTTAATAATATACTCTTAATTCTCTTAATAGGGAGCAACGGTATTTAAGATATTGTTAAGAGCTTGACTAGATGATAGGTATGAAACGAGACCATGCTTATATAAAGGGTCTATTGTGTTAGGCTTGTTCATAAGATTATTTATGTTATAATCATTTAAGGGGATAAGTTATTACCATGTTTTAAATATATGCTTATAACTTAAAGCATGAGTATTGATATGCTAAATTGTCATATTTGAGGCATGATAAAAATTTATATAGTGTGTACAGTTCAAATTTATGTAAACCTCCGAGGTGATGATAATTAGATTAGCTAAAATTATAATAACTCTAATTTTACTTATTGCCCTAATTGCTTTTATAGCAATACTTAAAGAAGCTGCCTTAATTGAACCCGCATATGCAGGATATATTAAATATGTTTATGCTGTTATAATCCTTACTGGTGGTATAATTGTTTCACGACAATTAGCAACATTAGTAGTTAGAATTCTTAAAGATAAACTTGGCACTCAAGCATTGATTATAGGAAATAGTGTAATTATAATTGGTTACATAATTTCAATAGCCGCCGCAATATCTTACATCGGCTCTATACCCGAAGCCCTTTTAGCTGGAGCGACCTTTAGCGGTTTAATAATAGGTTTAGCCGCACAACCTGTTCTCAGCAACTTTTTCTCTGGCATACTTATGCTTGTAACAGGCATGATTAAACCTGGCAGTCAAGTAAGAATCTTAACCTGGCATATACCATTTCAATGGGCCTTCCTCCCAGGTTATAAGTATTTCTCACCAGATTCTATATATGCTGGCTACATGGGTAACGTGCTCGAAATAGGACTATTCTATACTAAAGTATTAACTGAAGAAGGACAGATCATAAAGATTCCAAATACCATCCTAGCTACCGATTCTGGCGTTGTGGAATATAACACTAATCAAGATTATATTTTTAATGTCAGATACGAATTCCCAGTAAAATGTGACCCAGAAATCGTTTTAGCTAGAGTAAAGAATGCACTTAAAGATATGCCAGTATTAAGCATACGCATAAACGAACAAAGTGACAAAGATTATTATATAGTAAAGATTATAATGAATGCTAAAGGACACGACCATGCAGACTTAAAATCCGAAGCATTAAAAAGATTAATAAAAATTCACAAAGAACTAAAAGAAACAAATAGTTGCTGAAGATTTTAGAACATATGACATACTTGAACGTTAAAGCATTCATCACAAATACAATAGAAAGATCTCACAAAAGCAAATAAAAATGATAAGTTTGACACGTGAAATAATGTGAGCAAAAGTTAGTCAGATTTAAATATTTGATATTTTAATTAATGTGGTTGGTGAGATTATGATACTTTATATATTTGCTATGGAAGTTTTTAATCAAATGAGTTTGTCAGAATTTTGGAGTTCACTAAGTATTATTGGATTAGAATTATTTTATATGGTGATAGTGTTGGTTATTGGTTGGGTTATAGGTCGTGTTGTTGCTTTTCTTGTTAATAGAATTGTTGATAGGTTTGGATGGGACAGCGTGTTACGAAAAACTTCACTTGGCAGGGCGATTTTAAGGTCTGGCTATACTGCAAGTTCTTTTATTGCTAGTTTAGTTAAATGGATTATATATTTAGTGACTATCCTAGCAGCATTAACAATACCAAACGTACCATTATTAAGAGTTAGCGCTGAGTGGGTAATAAGTTTTTTACCCTCATTCGTAAAAGGATTATTAATACTAATTATTGGCATTATACTGATTGATTGGTTTGCAGATTCAATAAAGAAGGGACAAATTGAAGATCCAATTATCGTGCTTACTTCCGATGTTATTAGGATCTTTCTTTACCTAATTGTGATTGCAATGGCATTATCAAACATGGGTGTTGATGTAACAGCAATTTATATAATAATTACTCCAGTAGCGTGGGCTATGGCTATAGCTATTGGAATTGCCGCAGGCATAATGATTGTCTTATTCTTTAAAGATAGAATTCTAAAAAGCATTAAAGATTTTATTGAAAAGGCTGGTAAAAGTGAATCTGAAGATTAACGCAATACTAGCAGATTATGATGGAACATTAGCCCCCATAAATGTATCAAGAGAACAATCCAAACCAAGCAAAGAATTACTAGAAGCACTTAAACAATCATCAGAAAAAGTTATACTCGGAGTAATCAGCATGAAAGATTATTGGTTCCTAAAAAATAGAATACCATTCGCACACACATACGGATGCGTAGGAGGACTCGAAATAATCACAAGAAAAAAAGCATTCATAAGAAAACTTGCAGCAAACAAACTCGAAACCATCAAAAAATTTTACGATTACGTCAATGAACACCATGAAAAATCATGCATCAAAATCGAAATAAAGAAACTCATAAACAAAAAAATCGCAGGATTAAGCCTAGACTGGAGAAACTGCCAAGAAATACCACCCATAATCCAACATTTAAAAAACACAGCCAAACACTTCAACCTCCACACAATAAATTATAACGAACCATTTATAGACATAATACCCATAGAACCAAACAAAGGAACAGCCGTAAAATTCATAAAAAAACTCTTCAAAATAAAAGGACCAATACTATACTTAGGAGATAGCACACTCGATAACCCAGCATTCAAAACAGCCGACATATCAATAGGCGTTATCTCACACAATGACCCAAAACTTCTAGAAGCACAATTCCTCATAGACTTCAAAGACGTCCCCAAACTCCTAAAACACTTAATAAAAACAGACATGACCTTCACCAACAAATTACCACTATTAAAAAGGGGTGCAACACAATGATCGTAGGCGTCATCATGTACCAAACCAGCCTCACAAAAGGACAAGAATTAGTAGCAATAAGAATGACACGAGAATTTAGAAAACAAGGCATAGAAGCATACCTAATCACAAGCCCCTACCACGATAATAAACTCGTACCCTACCACAGATCAATCACAACCAGCGACAAAGGCTACATCATAAAAGAAAACGAATTCAACCTCGGAATACCAATAATCAGAGTCGACGGA
>Ga0080004_1136301_pt1 | contig 30524 bp, 32 predicted proteins | sample WasSprMetagenome_FD_69207 | JGI IMG/M metagenome (GOLD analysis project Ga0080004, IMG submission 69207) | Sulfidic aquatic microbial communities from Washburn Spring, Yellowstone National Park, USA - WS (SPADES assembly) (version 2) | ecosystem: Environmental > Aquatic > Thermal springs > Hot... | reverse complement strand
GTTTTTTCATCTATCTTGATTGTTTCGGCTAATTCTATTGTCCACCCTTCCACTATCAACTCTTGACGAGGAACTTCTATCTGTCCCCTATATTCATATTTTGCTGATGTAGGGTCTGGGACGATATCTATGTCCATAGGGCTGGTTAAACTAGATTCGTATAACGGCCTAACAATATGATTATAGTAGTACTTAAGTAACTCGCTCAACTTTGCTGCCCCCCAACATTTTGCGAAGCAGCTTCTCGGTAAAGATAATATTTGCCTGCCCAAACAGTAAAATCATGGGTGTCCTCTAGTTTACCAGCCTCAAAAAGAGCATAAAACTCTTTAGAACTCATCTTATATTTGCGCTCATAACTTCGAAGTTGTTGTTCTAAAGACTTCATTATACTTTTGCGATCCCCAGCCAACCGCTGCACCGTTTCCGCAAACTCACTATAGGACATGGGCTTATTTTTATCAAGCCGAATTTTCGCCATATCGTTACACTCCTAGGAGGACAATATCCTCCTAAAGTTATCTAAAAGTCTCATAAGTTCCTCAGGTAACATCTCAAACTGTATTGGGGTCTTTTGTTCCGTAAGATTATCTTTAACAACTAGTTTTATGACCACGCTGTCAATATTATTACCATCGACATTAGGCCTTAACACCTTATGGACTGTCGCTATTTCAAGTACATTAGAACTGCAGTTAGAATAAAAGTCAAATTTCCGTTGCATTTCATTTGTAATAATGTGCTTTTTTAAAACCTCGATCTTAGCAAGCAACAATCTTTGGGCTTCTTCTCCTTGCTTACCAGCGGCTTCGATTATTTGAGGCTCTTGTCGTCTTAATAAGACTAGCATTAAATGGGAAATTTCATCTAAGGCTGGCTTAAGTTCCTCGGGTGGGAACCCAGCAAACTTCTCGTCACCTATTTCAACGCTAAGGTTAAACTTCCCATAAGACACAGCAATTTTGGCTTCACCCGTTTTTAAGGCATCCTTAAGAAGCAAAACACCCTTTTCAAATGTATCTAGGCTTTTCATTATCTCTTCCGGCATTTTGTACACCCTTCATTAGTAAATATCGACTGGACCTAGCTAATCAGTCAATTCAGTCGATTAATCGGTCGATTAATTACCTAAATAATTCTATGGTTTCCAGCCTACCTACGAGGGATTGAAACCGGCGGTCGATAGGGCAGATGGCCCCGCTTCCGAAATCGTTTCCAGCCTACCTACGAGGGATTGAAAGTCTTATTTATTTACGATCTCGGGAGGGAGGGGAATAAATAAGATGTACAATCTCCGGCCTGAAGTTCGGGACTTCAAAGTATCCAGGCCTGGTAAGAAGCTTACGCCCAAAAACAGACAAAAGCTGGCTCAGTAGTTAAAAAGAAAGTAGTAACACCCTCGCAACCCCAAATAATAAAGAGGCCGGGCATATACTCCTGGCGCAACTTCATTTCTCTACCTTAATGATGACATCCCAGAAAGGAGCATCTCTCCCTGGCATTTACATCAGCCATCCTCACCCGTAATTTCTAATAACTAGTTCTGTTACCGGCCCTCTCCGGTCAGGCCTACAGTTTATAGCCCGCCTGGCGTAGACTACCTGTATATCATATCCCGAATAAAGCCCACGTATAAAGGGCGTATCCGAATTGCTTAGCATCACCAAACAGCCGCTCCTATCCAGTTCTCTAAATACGGCCGCCAATCTCTTCTGGTCCTCCGGCCCAAAAGCGCCCGGAGTATAGCCCGTAAAGTTGGCCGTATCAGATAAGGGGTAATAAGGCGGGTCAAGGTATACAAAGGTACCCGACCGGGCGAACTCCAGCACGCGGCTAAAATCATCGCAAATTATCCGGGCATGTTTTAAAGCCTCTGCTACCAACCGGAGGTTGGGCTCGTCCACAATCTTGGGATTCTTATATCTCCCAAAGGGCACGTTATGTTTGCCCCGGCTGTTTACCCTCCATAGCCCGTTATAAGCTGTCTTGTTGAGATAGAGAAACCGGGAAGCCCTCTCTACAGGAGAAAGCTCCTGGGGATCTAAGGCCCGGAGAGAGTAATAATATTCCCGCGTGTTTTTATGCTTTCTGAGATCCCTTAGCAGTTCCTCCAGGCTGTCACGCACCACCAGGTAAAAGTTGATAAGCTCCTCGTTGCTATCGATAAGAACGGCCTGGTGGGGCAGAAGGTGGAAAAATACTGCCCCGCCCCCCACGAAGGGCTCTATATAAAGGCTGTATTTCTTCTTAGGAAACAGGGGCTCGAATTGAGGTATGAGTTGGGCTTTACCACCTGCCCATTTCACGGGAGGCTTGGGCCTTAGTGCCTGAAGCGATAAGAGAGAAGTTCGCTCTAACACCGGTTATCAACTCCAGGGTTAGCCTCTAGCAGAATATTCGCTTCCAGGAGACAATTTCCTTCTTACACCGCTCCTGCTAGGGGTGGCAGGTGGGGTCCCGCCAATACAGAGGCCGCTCGAAGCCTACCTAGCCATCCCAGTCTTAAGTAAGGGTAAATTACTCCTCCTGGATAAGCCATTGCCCCAGGGCCCCCACCAAAAAAGTCTTAAACCTCACAGGATATACCACGCCTACAACTATTTGCTGGCCCCGCTGCACGTTCATACCGGCCAGAGGAGGCAGTCGTACACCACAAAGCCCATCTCGATAAGGAGAAAAAACAGTATTAAAAAGAGCGGTAGCACCAGGAGGGCCTCTATAAGGCTATTCCCGCGCTCATCTCTAAGCAATCGCAAAGAGTACGGTTATTTCCCTGATGGGTTTGATGCCGGACTCCAGCAGAGCATCGATATCTTTCGAGGTCTTCGCAGAAATCAACTGCTCCCCGCAAGGCTGCTTAAAGAAGCCCCCGGACCCATCCCAGGTTCATCTTGCTTTTTGAATGCCCAGGGCCTTCTCCAGGTTAATTATATGTTTCTGCTCAACCACAGCAATCTCCCTTATGACTTGAGCCACATCATAAAGCTTCAACGCTTCAAGCTGCTCGATACGTTGCAAGTAGCGTTTCAAAGCCTCATACTCGGCCTGCAGGTCCTGGCGCAACATTTCTACGTTGTTCAAAGAAGTCCTGATTTCCTGCACTTGGACGGTGGGAATGCCGCCTAAGTACTGGATTTTATCGGCTAATTTAACAGCATGGTCGTGCTCGTCTTGAGCATGTTGGAGTTCTTCCTCTATGATAGCCACGTATTCCGGCCCGGTTAACATGCTGGCATGCTGGATGTATTGGATCATGGCCGCATACTCCCAGGAGAGGTCCAGGTTTAGCAGCCGGATAATCTGCTCTAGACTCATAATTACACCCCCGAGGATTCTTCTTGATAATAAGTTATGCAAAATCTGGTAAGCATGTAAACCCTCGCGATTCTTTATAAAAAAGTAAAAACCTGGGGGCTGCGGCCTGGACTTGGAATAAGTCTACCTGTTTCCTACGGCCAGAACTTGATTGTGGTAACCCGGGCTAGATACCGGTTGCAGTTCCGGAATGCTGACGTTCGTAAGCATAGCTATCAAACGCTCCCTGGGGGAATCGATTATACGGCAGGCTGTAACCCCGGCGGCATTGCAACCCAAACCCATACCCATAGTTAAGGCTTGCTTGCCACACGTTCCTGCAACCTTAAATAAACCGTCCAAGATAAAAGCTACACGTGGGAGATAACCCAACTCTTCTAAAAAAGTAAAACAAGGGAAAAAAATGGCCATAGGAGGTAGCATTACCGCTACTACCCAGGTAGTCGTCCGGTAAACCCCCTCCACAATCACCCCTCGAAACCAAGCCGGCAAATTTAAGTAATCGGCGGCTAAAATCAACTTTTGTTCCAGGTAAAAAAATACTCTGGATAGAAGTTCCGAAGGATAATTAGCTCCTACTAGAGTAACCCACAATACAACCCCTAAGAGTAATATCATAAGAGGCAAGCCGGTCCATTTAGAGATGATAATGTTGTCTAACCACCCCTCCCAAGCCGAAACGCACGCTTCTGATTTCTTTATCGTTGCTTTTTTAACCAGGCTTTCCGCTTGTTGATAGAGAGTTATAATATCTTGTGTTATTAAATGCTTACCTGAACAGGAGAGTACCGTAGGCTCTCCATCTTTAGAGCAACCCTGGTTGGGGTAGGTAATAGGGCACGGTTCTGGTTTACCAGTGCAAAAGCCACCTGCCAAAGTATAAATAGCCTCTTGTAATTTACTCAGTCCCTCTCCGTTACGAGCTGCCGTAGCCACTACCGGAATTTTTAACTCGCGACTTAAAACGCCAATGTCTATATCCCAGCCCCGTTTCTTGGCCTCATCCATAAGGTTAATACATAAAATAACCTTTTTCCCTAAATTGATAACTTGTAAAGCTAGTAAAAGGCTACGCTCCAGGGCAGTGGCATCGGCAACTACTACTACCATATGAAGCTTGTCGTCTCTGCGGAGGAACTCGTAGGTTATTTCTTCTTCTGGAGAGCCGGGTTGTAAAGAATAGGTGCCAGGCAAATCTATGAGCATAAACTGTTTATCTTTATATCTGTATACCCCGTGACTAAAGCTTACTGTTTTACCAGGCCAGTTTCCAGTGTGCTGGCGCAGGCCCGTCAAAGAATTAAAAAGGGTACTCTTACCTACATTGGGGTTACCAACTAGGGCTACCACTATATACGAAGGTTCCCCCATAGAGGGAAAAGTAGTACGTCTAGCCCCCTGCCAGGATAAAGGAGCAAGTTCAGGTACCGGCATATAACCTTAATATCCTCCCCAAAATACCATTTTCATCTTTCATGGTGTCGTAATTTACGACATGGATAACTCCTTAGGGTGACAGTCTCCACCACCTGCACCGGCGGCCTGGGTGTGCGCCAGTTTGCTACAACCTCAGAGGCTTCTAAGAAGGGTTTAAAAAGGGTTGGACAAATATCAAAGAAGCCTGTTCTTTCCTTAACGCAACAGTGGTACCCTTTATTCGATAGGCTACGGGATCCCCCGCTAGGCTAGCCCGTACAACTTCCACCACCGTGCCAGGGGTAAATCCCAGTTCTAGGAGCCGGCGGTGCCAAAACCCGGTGTCGAAAACCTGAATAACCTTACCCTGTGTACGTTCCGGAAGCTCCGCTAAGGAGCAGGCTTTTCCCCTAAAACCTGTATTAGTTACCATCGCAGCTCCTCCTTCTTTAAAACTCATCCTCTACAGTTCGCCTTTAAGTTAGTCTTGATAGATAATATGAAAGGAGTCCGCTTTTGGACTCCTCTAAAAAAGTTAGACGCTGCTAAATTCAATACTCTTATGGCTCACAAGAAACGTATACTGTTTTTAGGAAAATAATAAATAGGTGGTGGAGGAATTGTATAAAGAAGATCAATTTCGCACCTTCCGGGGCTATGCCCTCCTCGAGCAAGAAATAGGGGCTCTTACGCCTAGTATGGAGGATTATTTAGAAATGATATATCGTCTCGCAGAAAAAAACGGTTACACTCGTATCCAGGAACTGGCAGCAGCCTTAAACGTACAGCCTTCATCAGCCACCAAAATGGTCCAGCGCTTGGCTGAAGGAAACTATTTGATATATGAAAAATACGGCGCTATTAAGCTAACGCCGTTGGGTAACCAAATGGGTAAAAAATTGCTAGTCAGGCATAATACCCTGGCTGAATTCCTAAAAATAATAGGTGCAACCAACCACCTCCTGGAAGATACTGAAAAGATCGAGCACAATGTAAGCCAGGAAACATTAACTTGTATCAGCCGTTTAGTTCACTTCTTTCGGGAACACCCCGAGTGGCTTAAGGCCTACCAGGAATATTGTGCCCGGTTCTCTGACTATAATGCACCTTAACATGGATTTCGGAGGCATAGACTGCCTTTAGCCGAAAGCACCGATCCCTAAGCCTCGTCTTGAGCCGCAATATCACTCTGAAGCCGCCAAGCCTTATCATTAGGAGACTTAGGTACCTGGCCATGGGTATTTATATTTTTCCATCAAGGTCCAAAACCGATGCTGTCTATACGCCACCCCATGCCAGGTATCTCCTGGCGGAGAGTTAGGAAAAGCACCTGCACTCCACTTTCAGCCGTTATGGCTCGTCTAAAAGTTAAATGAACAGCTACCTGGAACCGCTTTATTTCTGGAGTATCTTTTTCCTGGGGAGGAAGCTCCCGGATACTTACTATTTTAGCTGCCGCCACATTGTTTAGCCCATCCCGGTCGATTACACTGAAGGAAGGATTATACAAGCGGTTATTATCCATGTTGCGGAAAAGATAATCTATCAGATTTCGCCGGCTTAAAGCAGCATGGGCTGTCCGTTTGTCCCCATTGCCCACAGCTTCATAGAAAGTACGGATAAGCTCTTCCGGGCCTAAAGAAGACAACCGTTTCTCTAAAGGATTTTCGGCATTTACCAGCCCCTTTAACCACTGCCCCCATGATTTCCCGGTTATCTCTTCCAGCCTTCGTCCCTTAAGGGAACAAGCAAAACCTTGATTCTTCCCGGCATCGAGCCAGGCCCCCACGATACGGTTTTCAGCCTTAACTATTACTGCCCTCCCAGCCCAGCGAAAGCCTTGCATAAACTCTGGTAGAGGCTGCTCAAGTTTATAAAGGTTAACTCGCACCTCTTTACCTAAATAAGGAGTAATATCTAGCCCTACATCTTTACTGAGTTCGTTATTATAAGCCCAGTAGATAACCACCGGGAAATCCCCAGCATTATGTACCAATTCATCAGGCAGCTTGCCCTCCATGGTGTTGGCCTTAAACAAGACCTCCCAGCCATACTGGCGTAGGAAAGCTACATCTTCAGGTTCGACTTCGCCGGTCGCGTTTTTGTATTCTGTAAGGGAAAGTAAAAGAATATTAAACTGGGGCGGCACCTGATACCATGTATTCTCCAGGGCAAGATACCCAGGCTCTTCAGGGGCAAAATCCTTAAATAAGTAAACATACTCCCTGGTGCGGGCCACCTGGTCTGCTTCTTGGACCTTGAAAACCACATAGTACTTCTTCCAAGGCCAAACAGGCGGAGGCTGGGCATGTGGAGACTGATCCAGATAAAACATGAGCTTAGAGGCAATATTTTTATCGTCAATATTTACAAGCCTTATCTTATCACCTGTACCCTCTTCTCCGTAAAGTTCTAAACCCACTACAGCGTCCTTAAATTCCGGGTACTTTGCAGCAGTGGTTACCTGGGGCCGGACAAGGCTTAAGGCCAAAACGAGGGCGAGCGATAGCAGGCACAAGAGTAATATAATACCAACCTTGCGCCTCACGTCTTTATCCCCCCTTATGACTAAACCTTGGTTCAAGATCCCCTAGTAGGCCCCTTATTTCCTAGTTTACACAAGTTTGCTTATTCCCATTCAATGGTAGCTGGAGGTTTAGAAGTAATATCATAAAGTACTCTGTTTACTTGGCGTACCTCATTAACAATCCGGGAAGAAATGCGTTCCAACACTTCATAGGGCAACCTGGCCCAGTCAGCAGTCATGGCATCTTCGCTAACTACCGCACGAACGATAATGGGGTAAGCATAGGTGCGCTCATCCCCCATAACTCCTACACTTTTTATAGAAGCTAATACAGCAAAACACTGCCAAAGCTCGCGGTACAGGCCTGCCCGGCGGATTTCCTCCTGTACAATGGCGTCAGCCTGGCGTAGTATAGCCAGTTTTTCCTCCGTTACCTCCCCCAAGATGCGGATGGCTAGCCCGGGACCAGGAAAGGGATGGCGCCAGACTATCTCTTCGGGCAAACCCAACTTGAGGCCTACCTGGCGGACTTCATCTTTAAAAAGAAGCCGGAGGGGCTCTATAAGCTCAAATTCCATATCCGCTGGTAAGCCTCCTACATTATGATGGGTTTTAATTACTGCAGCAGTCTCCGTCCCGCTCTCGATTACATCAGGGTAAAGGGTTCCCTGAACTAAAAAGTCTATCTTCCCAATCTTACGTGCCTCTTCTTCAAAAACCCTGATAAACTCTTCCCCAATGATCTTACGCTTTTCTTCCGGATCTAACACACCTTTAAGGCGTTTTAGAAAGCGCTGGCTTGCATCCACGTAAATCAGATTCATATTAAAGGTTTTCTCGAAGGTTTCCCTGACCTGTTCCGCCTCCCCTTGGCGCAAAAGGCCGTGGTTCACAAAAATACATACTAGCTGGTCCCCGATGGCCTTATGCACCAAGGCTGCTGCTACCGAAGAATCTACCCCGCCGCTTAAAGCGCATAAGGCTTTCCCCCCACCCACCTTTTCCCTGATGGCCTTCACCTGTTCTTCTATAAAAGAGCTGACCGTCCAGTCTCCTTTTACCCCGCAAACCTTATATAAAAAGCGACGCAATATTTCTTGCCCTAAAGGCGTATGCCTGACTTCTGGATGGAATTGAACTCCGTAAAGCTTGCGCCTGGGATCGCTCATGGCAGCAACGGGAGTATATTCCGAACAGGCAGTAACCTGGAATCCAGGAGGTGGTAAGCTAATATAATCTCCGTGGCTCATCCAACATTGCATGGGAGAAGGGAGGCCTTCAAACAAGGCATCCTCAGACACTATTTCTACCATCGTCTTACCATATTCTTTCCCCTGGGCTTCCTCTACTCTCCCCCCTAGATCGTGGGCCATAAGTTGCATACCGTAACAAATGCCCAAAATGGGGATCCCGGCTTCATACAGGGCCGGATCAATACGTGGAGCCCCAGGAGCATACACGCTGGCGGGTCCCCCTGAAAAAACAATACCTTTAGGCTTACGAGCCAGTATTTCCTTTAAGGAGGTATAATAAGGAATCATCTCGCAATAAACATGGCATTCCCGTATGCGGCGGGCAATAAGCTGATTATACTGCCCTCCAAAGTCTAAAACCAACACTAGATCCATTGTTCTAATTCGACCCTCACTTTTTAATCCAGATATTCCTGCTGGAAAGCAACCTATGCCATGTATTTAGCCAGGGCTCTAGTGCCCTAACAGGCTGCTGAAGAGCCACTGTTGAGCTTACACCTAGCTACGACGGTAGACCTCGGGTTTAAGCACACAAATATCTGGTAAGTGGCGGTACTTTTGATTATAGTCCAGCCCGTAGCCTACTACAAAGTAGTCAGGGATACAAAAACCCCGGTAATCTATTTGAACGTCCACTACACGCCGTTCAGGTTTATCTAATATAGTACAGCATTTTAGACTTAAAGGTTGGCGCGCCCGGAGGTTGTCCAAAAGATATTTCAAAGTTAGGCCAGTATCCACAATATCTTCCACTATAAGTACGTGTTTGTCCTCTACCGGAACTTCCAGGTCTTTAAGTATGCGCACTACTCCCGAAGAGCTAGTACCGCTACCGTAGCTGGACACAGCCATAAAATCTAAAGTGATGGGAATAGTGATTTCGCGCACCAGATCCGCTAAAAAAATTATAGCACCTTTTAAAATACCGACTACCAATAGATCTTTCCCTTTATAATCACGGCTTATGGCCGCCCCTAATTCCTTGACCCTCTTTTTAATTTGTTCACTTGTAACCAAGACTTCAGCAATATCCTCGTGCAAATTTTTATTCCCCCTTTAGAATTTTAACATGAGCCTGTAGACAAAGCTAACTTCGCCGCGAGCAAAAAAAATCCTGCCACCGCCTCCAAAGAAAAATGGCCTAAATCTAAAAAGAGAGCTTAACATATTTAAAGGCCTATGATAGAATATAAACTGGCCATCAACTCCAAAAGTAATAAATCCTTTCCCTCCACCCTTATCGCCGAATTTCTTCGGCTGTAGAAGAAAGCGGGGGACCCAAAGTAAAGGGGTTAATCCGCACTATGCGTGCGGTAGGGCTAGGTACTCGGCCCGCACCCGTCAGCTAACCCCGTAGGCGTAAGAGCCGGGTGGATTTTTATTTCTGTTGAGGTGGTTCAATGTTAATCCGTTTGTTAAAATCATATAACTGAAGCCTGATAACCAAGCTGTCTCCTGCTTTTTGGCGATGCTCAGCCACCAGCTCTGCCTGGCGAATGTAAAGGTCTCTCCTATCAATCCAGAGGTTACAAAAGAAATTATGCCAGTAAGCATTCAGCAAAGCATTATTGATCTCTGGTCTTAAAGCTAAAAGGTACGGACGGCCAGACATATTCTTTTGTCTCCCTTTATATTGTAGCTCTTTTACCTGAGTTATTTTAAGGATAGACAAGGGATTAACTTCTACAAGGAAAATATCTTGCTGTAAAGGGTTGTTTCCAGGAGTAACCATCCACCTTTGAGAAAGGGGATCTTTGAAATAAGTAGTATCCTTTACCTGGTAAATATCCACCTCCTGACCAGTCATCTTACCCCAAAGGTGTAAATCTCCTGGAGATGTCCATTCCCCGTGGACTTTGCTTATCTCTATATGTCCTCCCTCTGTTTCCAGAAAGGCCTCAAGGTAAAAACGATAACTTTTAAGAGCATGGGTTGTATCTAGGGCTTTAACCAGTAACTCCTCAGGGTTTACTTTTACCTCCTGTACATAAAATTTATAGCCCCAGGTACCGACTAAAACCAAAGCCAGTACCACTAGGGCTATCTTAAGATTTAATTTGGACAAAAGAATTTTCAATTTTACCCACCCCTCCAAGGGATTAAGCTTTTTATAAAATACTTAATTAGCCCAAGGAGGGGTTATGCCAGCGTAGCAATAATGGCAAATATTTCTAATATCTTCCCCAGCGCTCAGCCGCCCGGTAAAGGGCTAAAACCTTCTCTTTGGGCAATTCTTCCCCTAAACAGCCACTGCTCGTAGAAAAGATGAAACCACCTCCCGGGGAAGCTACAGCCATAAGCTCCCTTACCGCCCCCTCGATCTCACTTTCGGAAGCCCTAACCAAAAAATCGAGGTCAAAATTGCCCATTAAGCAAAGGCTCTCACCATAATCTCGCTTAATTTTACCTATATCCATACCGCTCCCTGGCTCTAAAGAGTGAACTCCTGTAAACCCGGCTTCCACCAAATAAGGCAAAAGTTCCTGGATATTACCATCGGAATGGAAGAAAACCGGAATTTTACGTTCCCTCAACTTAGCCACCTGATGCTCCCAAAGGGGCAAAAAGATGTCTCGTACTAGCTTAGGGTTAATATAAAGGCCGCGGGTATAGGCTATATCATCGGCCAAAATTACACCATTGGCACCGGCTTCTACGGCCCTCAAGGCTTCTTCCATACCCCACCAGGCTTCATTCCGGACAAGTTCTATTATTTCTTGTTCCCTGGTAGCTACCTGGCATAAAAAATCCATAAAATCCATCTTCCTGGCCGCCCTTTGAAAAGGGCCGTCTACCAGGGCAAAAACGAAAAAATCGGTATCCTCCCGCCAGCGCTTAAAAGAATTGGTATCGGTATCTTTCTCTGAAACTCCTACTGCCAACCCCACCAGGTCCATGCCTAAAAGCTTTCTGGCCTCGACTTCGTCTTCCCATGTAACCGGGCCTGACTTACCTAAAAGATTAGCTACCAATCCCGGAGCAAGCTGCCACTCCCCTTTGGGAACTTGGTCCAGGGGTTGGCGTGCCAAAGCACGGTATACCCTTTCCGCCCTGGTCATAAAGAACCCCTCTCCGGTAAACTGAGGGAGGCAACAAAAGTATCCTGGAAGGAAGGCTGCACCATCAGCTCTAGATACCCTACCTGTTCGGCTATCTCCTCCGCCCGTCGACGTTCGGCCAAAGAGACCAGCGCTGCTCGAGCTCCGGTACCAGCAGCATTGCCTACCTGGCGGAAAAGCTCAAGGGGAAGCCGGGGAAACATACCGATATCTACAGCGCTTGCCACCTTAAGATGGGTACCGAAGGCCCCAGCCACCACTACCTCTTGTATATCCTCTACCTTAAGACCCGCAGCTTTAAGTAAAAGTTCAGTCCCCGTAGCTATGGCAGCTTTAGCCAGGAGAATCTCCCCTATATCCTTCTGGGTAATCACAATATCCTCACCTGTTCCGCTCTCCGAGGCTGGTACAAGGATAAACTCCGCCGGCCTTCCTTCAAGGGCGCGCACTCTCGGATGCTTGCGGTCAAGCCGGCCCCGGACATCTATTACTCCTGTCCTGTACAATTCGGCCACTGCATCTAAGATGCCCGAACCACAAATACCCAAGGGAGCTGCGCCACCTATGGTTTCCAGTTCCACTTCCGTGCCCCCATTTTTTAAGCGTACGGCTTGGATGGCCCCCTGTACAGCGCGCATACCATGAAGAATATGGGCTCCTTCAAAGGCTGGCCCTGAAGCACAGGAACAGGAGAGCATGTGGCCGTCATATTTTAACACAATCTCTGTATTGGTCCCTATATCTAACCCCAATACCACCTTGTCCGTCCTGTCCAACCGGCTCCCCAAGATCATAGCCACATGGTCTCCACCTACAAACCCAGCAATAACTGGCATAAGGTAGACATAAGCACCAGGGCTAAAATTCAAACCCAAGTCACGGGCCTTGATCTCCACGGGAGTAGTAACGGCTGCTACATAAGGCGCGCGGGCCAGTTGGGCGATGGGCAACCTAAGAAGGAGGTGATGCATAGCAGTGTTGCCCACAATGACCGCCTCTTCTATATCTTTCGTCTCCAACCCCACACGGGCAGTTAAATCCTTGGCCAAGCGGTTTAAGCCCTCAATGATAGCCTGGTGTATGCGGTGATAATGTTCTTCATCCTCCAGGGCGTAAGCCAGCCGGCTCATCACATCTTCTCCGTAAGCAATTTGAGGGTTCATGATGCCTTCACTAGCTAGGGTAGAACCGGTTTCCAAATGTACTAGAAAACCGGCCACTTTGGTAGTACCTAGGTCCACCGCCAGGCCTACAGGAGGGGGTACAGGCCGCTTAAAAAAGCAGTTAACAATTTCCCGCCCCTTTACTGTTACTGTGCCTCCTTCAGCCTTAGCCATAGGGGGTTCCTGGCGGACCAGTTCCATATCCACTTTAAGCTGGGAGAGGTTGTAGTCAGAAGCCAACCTTTGGACCACTTGCTGCCACACCGGCCGGGGGTTTTCTATGCTAGTCCTTTCCGTAGTTAAAGTATACCGGACCACAGGGGGTTCCGGCATAATATCCACATCTAGGCCCTCTACCTGGAGTTTCTGAATACCCACCATAGATTCTGGCGGGATCTCTACTTTGGCCGAACCATAAAGAACTACTTGACAAGCCAAACGATAACCTTCGGCTATCTGCTGGGGTGTGAACGCCCTGCTTTCGGCTTCAGTCAAAGAAGATAAATCTTCACCCTTTACCTTTACCCTGCACCGGCCACATAAACCTTTTCCGCCACACGGAGAATAGAGTCCTCCGGTTCCCAAACTGAAACCCGCTCCCTGAGCTATAGCCAAAATGGTCTGGCCCGGTGTAGCTTCCACCCGGCGACCTATAGGCTCAAAATCGACAATAATTTTCTGAACCACTTTTACCCTCCCCCCATTCTTTTGCGGAATATAGTAGGCGTATATCCTTCTACTTTTTTAAAAACCTGCCCGAAATAGCGGTAATCCTTATAACCTACCCTGGCGGCTATTTCGGTTATAGAAAGATCGGTATGCAAAAGAAGATCTTTAGCCACCTCCAATCTCACCCGGGTAAGGTAATCTATAAAATTTTCTCCTTGTACTTGTTTAAAAAGGCGGCTGAAATAACAGGGACTTAAATAAACATGATGGGCCACATCTTCCAAAGAGATATCTCGGTGGTAATTTTCTTTAATAAACTTTATAGCCCGCTCTATTAAATTGGTGTTACGCTGTTCCCGTGCCTGTACTACCTTATCTACTAATATCCCGATCTTTTCCTTAACCTTGGCTTGTAGGTCGTTTAAGGATTCCCCGGAAGCCAATTCGATGGTTCCGCTTAGCATTACTTCAGCAATCTCATCAGGATTAGCCCCTGCCTCTAAGGCCGACCGGGTAGCTAAACTTATAAGTTCTAAAATTTTTACTTTGATTACTGTGGGCCGTACCTCTTGCTTAAAAATAACTTCCGCCATAATATGGCTGAGATGTCGCCAGGCTGCCTCTTTATTTCCCAACCGTATGGCAAGGGCTAAGTTCTGCTCAGCAGGTGAGCCGAAGGGTTCCCGGGAACGGGGTAGCACCGTAACATCATCAGCGTGAATCACCTGGTCGCCCCCATAAAGCAGGCGGTACTCGGCAGCCGCTGCAGCCTCAGCATACGACCGGCTGAGCTGCCCGACTTCTATTACCGGTCGGCCAACCCCTACCGTAATGGTTAAAGGAGTAAGCTCGCGTACCTTCTCGCATAATTTCTTACCTAAAGATATAGCCCTTTCCCGTACCCTTGCCCGGTCAGGTAGGTGCTCTATAGGAAGCAAAAGAAGAAATTCTTCCTTAAGGCCAGGCACCACCAGGGCTCCTTGCCATTCCGAGGCTGTTTTTTCTAAAATATACCATACCTCTTTCTTTAAGTATTGTCGTTCTGCCTCTAACAGCCCACCGGGCCGGTCCGGGAATTTATCTATCGCAGCAACCATTACCAGGCGGGGAAGAAAGTTTAAACCTAAAAATTCGGCCTGAGCCTTGATTTTCTCAGGCTCTATATGGCCCGCTACCAGATCCAGGGCAAACCCCTGGCGTATTAAGGGAAGCATCTCTTCCAGCGCCGCGCGAAGCTGTTCGGTCTCCTTCCTGGCCTGCCTTTCCTTTTCTATTTCCCGGGCCAAATCATCTAACAAGGTTATCAACTCTTCCGCTGCTACAGGCTTTAAGAGATAACGAGAAGCACCTAAAGCTACAGCCTCCTGGGCATAGGTAAACTCATCATAAGCCGTAACAAAGATAAGCCTGGCTTCTGGCCGTATCTTGCGAATAGCTTTACCGGCTTCCAACCCGTCCATCCCCGGCATCTTTATATCTAAAAGCACCACATCAGGGGAAAACTTTTTAACCAAGTGAATGGCCTCGGTCCCATCCCGCCCTTCCCCTACAATTCGATAGGCAGGTCTCTCCCTTTGCAATACATAACGGATAGCTTGGCGCTCCAAAGGTTCATCGTCAACAATTAATAATTGCAACAACCTTTCCCTGCCCCCTTTATCCTTTAGAAAAATCTTCTTTTATAAAGGGAAAAGTCAACTGGATACTCGTTCCCGCGCCAGGTTGGCTGTGGACGTTGAGGGCGCACTCAGATCCAAAATAATGCTGGAGCCGGCGGTAAACATTAATAATGCCCAGCCCCGTAAGCTGGCCCTTCCCGCTCCGGGTTATCTCTAAGTCAAAAATTTCCCTCTGTTTATCTTCGGGTATCCCCACCCCTGTATCCCGGATTTCTAGATGTACTTGAGAATCCACAAGGTGACCTTTGATATAAATTATACCACCCTCCTTTAAGGGTTCCAGTCCGTGAATCACAGCGTTTTCTACCAAAGGTTGGAGGACCATACAGGGTAGACGTGCCTCTAATACCTGAGGATCTACTTCAATCTCGCTTATCAGCCGATCACTAAACCGGGTCTGCTGGATGAAAAGATAATCCTGAACGATTCCTAGTTCTTCCCGCAAAGTAACTAATCCCTTAACCCTATATAAGGTATAACGCATAAGCCTGGCCAGGGCTCCCACCATCTTTTCTGTAACCTGAGCCCCTTCTAGCAAAGCCAGCCGGGAAATGGCGTTCAAGGTATTAAAAAGAAAGTGAGGATTAACCTGGGACTGGAGGGCTTTAAACTCTGCATCTTTTAAAGCTTGTTCAAGCTGGTGCTGCTTCTTTAAGAAATGTATGAAACTATTACGCTCCTCCTCTAGTTCCTTACAGGATATCAGAGTAGAAGTAAGCTGCACTATTTGCTCGCCTATGAAGGAAAGAAGGCCGCATACCGCCTCTAGATCAGTTAGCGAAAGGACAGGTATCTTCCCGTCTTTTTTCTCTAGTTTGTCGCCAACTAATAAACAGTGGCCGCAAAGGATGGCTCCTACCGGTCCGTCCTCGTTAGCCAAGGGATAAGAAATTTCTACCAATCCTGCCGGGCACCGGTAAACAAAGGCTCCCTTATAACTTCCCACATAGGTTGTCAACTCTTCCCGGGAAGAAGAAGGCTTAATGGAAGTACCTCCTAGCTGACAGTACTGAGAACACTCTAAAAAACTACCTAAGGGGGATAAAGGATTACCCCGTGCGTCAACTATAACTATTTCCAGCCCCACAAGGTGCTTAAAAGAGCGCTGTAATTCCTCCAAGTCCTCCCTCTCTAAGGCTTTTACCAAAGTGGCGGGCTTCAGGTTAACCCGGCGCTGGCGGTCTACGCCTATAAGCTCCTTAATGAGGGGGACCGCACTGGTGGCATCTGGCGCGTAGCCATCGGCTCCCATTTTAGCTGCCAAGGTAGCGTTTAAAGGCGTTCCTCCTACTACTACCTTCACCTTATGGCGCAATCCGGCTTCTTCTAGTGCGCGGATGGTCTCCGCCATGGCCGACCTAGTCGAGGATAAAAGGGCAGATAAACATAATACTTGGGGTCGGTGTTTGATCACCGCTTCCACAAACGCGCTTGGAGCCACGTTGACACCTAGGTCGATTACCTCGAAACCCGAGGCCTCAAGCATTATGCCTACCAGATTTTTACCTATATCGTGGATATCTCCCTGAACAGTTCCTATAACTGCCCTTCCTATCGGATGTACCTGACCAGTCACCATGTAAGGTCTAAGCTCTTTCATACCGGCATTTAAGGCGCGGGCAGTGATGATGAGGTCGGTTACATAAATTTCGTTGTGCTCAAATTTCTCGCTGACTATGTCCATAGCCCTGACAAAACCTTCGGTGATGATGCGTACAGGCTCTATACCCGCTTTTAGAGCCCGCTGCACCTCTTCTTTTACCTTATACGCGTTACCGCTGATTACAGCCTCTACAATTTCCTCTAAAAAAGCTACCCCACCCTCCTCCCCCCTTCTCGAAAATAGTTGCGGTACGGGCGAGCCTTTAAAAGGTTAAGAAAAAAGGCTGTAGCTAGAGTCCTCTAGCCACAGCCAGAAAATATTTATCTTTAGTCAATATTATACCACTAACTTGCCGGAGCGGGCAGCCGCAATATATTCCAGGCAATATTCATCGAGGCCGGCCAAGGCTTTAGCAGCAGTGAGCAAAGACATAAGGGAACGGTCTAAAGGATCTAAAATAAAAGCATCCATACCCATAGTTAAGCACATAATGGCAAAGGCCCGGTTGAGGAGCTTCCTTTCCGGTAAGCCAAAAGAAACATTGGAAAGCCCGCAAATAAGGTGTACTTCAGGAAACTTCTCCCTTAAAGCTCGGGTACTCTCCAAAGCCTCTTTCCCGTGAAGGCTGTTAACACCCAAAGGTTTAATAAGGGGATCAAGATAAATGTCCTCTACAGGAACCCCAGCTTCCACAAGGCCTGAAACCATCTTCTCCGCTACCCTAAGCCGGTCTTCCACCGTCTCAGGCATCCCTGTATCATCCATACATAGACCAATAACAGAAGCTTTATACTTAGTTACTAGCGGTAACACCTTTTCCCAACGTTCTTTCTCCGCCGTGATGGAATTGATCATGGCCTTACCCTTATGGCGGGAAAGACCAGCTTCTAAAGCTTCTGGGTTAGGAGTATCTATACAGAGGGGAACATCTACTACCTCTTGAATGATGTCTACCAGCCAGGCCATGAGCGCAACCTCTTCACCCAGGCTGGTACCACAATTAACATCAATTATGTTGGCTCCTGCCTCTACCTGTTTTACAGCCAGTTCCTGTAGGTAAGCTTTATCCCGGTTGGCAATGGCCTGGGCTATAGGTTTGCGGCTAGAATTAATAAGCTCCCCCACAATAAGCATCTATTTTCCTCCCTAATCTACGCTATACCTAAAAGTTCCTTGACTTTATCTACCGCCGAAGCCGCATCAGGGGCATAACCATCAGCACCGATCTCATCGGCAAACTTCTGAGTTACCGGTGCGCCTCCTACGATTATCTTGATTTTGTCGCGGTAAGCCTCCAAAGCCTCGATGGTTTTCTTCATTTGCATCATGGTGGAAGTAAGCAAGGCAGACATACCTACCACCTGGGGCTTATGTTCTTCTACTGCTTGCACAAACTTCTCGGCTGGCACATCAATACCCAGGTCTATAACCTTGAAACCGGCTCCCTCCATCATCATGATAACCAGGTTCTTGCCGATATCATGAAGGTCGCCCTTCACCGTTCCTATGACCATGGTGCCCTTTTCTTTAAGTGCATCTCCCGCAAGCAAAGGTTTAACTACTTCCATCCCGGCATGCATAGCCCTCGCGGCCACCAGAACCTCAGGTACGTAAATCTCGTTGTTCTTAAACTTAACTCCTATAATATTCATAGCGGCTATAAGGGCATCATTGATAATGGTGGTGGGGGCTATCCCTTCTTCTAAGGCCTTGCTTACACCCTCCCGTACCTTGTTGGCGTTACCCGCCATAAGGGCTTCTTTAATTTCTTCTAAGACGGCCATACCTTTTCCCCCTATGCGATGGATTTGTATTCATTTTTAAGTTTATTTTTAAAGGTTACATAAGGGCAAGGATAAATTATTGTCATCTGTTTACTTTCTTGCTTAGGTACTAACGATAGTTTTAGCTTTAAATAAACTCTCCCAGTTCTCCCACATCCCCAGGGGAAAGCTCTCGTTAATTTTCTCTTTCCCTCTTCATACTTTCCTACTTCCCGGTTTGATGGCAGGTAAACCCTGGCGGCATAGGGGGCATTCTTCCGGCCTGTAGCTTTCAATTTCCATGGTTAATAAAGCCTTTAAGGGCAATCCCAGATCTACTTTTCCCCCACTACGGTCTACGAAGGCCCCGACTCCTACGGGATGGGCTCCCCACTCTTTGACTACTTCTATTACTTCCCTAACCGAGCCCCCAGTGGTGATCACATCCTCTACAACCAGGACTTTATCTTTAGGTTCAAGAAAGAACCCCCTTCGGAGGGCCATTTTACCTCCTTCTCTCTCTGTAAACAGGGCACGAGCACCTAAAATTCTAGCCACCTCATAAGCAATGATAATTGCGCCCGTAGCCGGGCCTACCACCGCTGTTACCCCTTGCCCTTTGAAGTATTTAGCTAAAGCAGCACAAAGCTTTGCAGCTTCCTCCGGATATTGTAAAACCCTTGCACACTGGAGGTAACGGCCGGCATGAAGCCCGGAACTTAAAATAAAATGTCCTTCCCAGAGGACACCGGTACGACTAAAAATATCCATTATCTCTTCCGGCCCAAGCATTTAATTTTTATTTACCCTCCTCTTAACAAAGTTTTTTCTAACACTGGTACGCTTCCAACCAGTAATTGAAGGTTACACATTTAGCTTTTAATTAGCTTTCACGGGTACCTCTAGCCTTCCAACTATTTCATTTATGTCGCCAATATTGTGTTCTCTCAAATACTCCCTCAAACCCTCAATTATCTCTAGTATAGCCCGGGGGGACACCAAGTTAGCTGTACCCACCGCCACCGCCCGGGCGCCTACCAAAAGGAATTCTAAAGCATCAGTGGTAGTCATTATGCCTCCCATCCCTATAACAGGGACCTTTACCGCCCTTGCTACCCTCCAAACAGCATAAAGGGCTACAGGCTTAATAGCAGGCCCGCTCAAGCCCCCCACTATATTGCCCAAAACCGGCCTTCTTTTCTCCCAGTCCACTGCCATTCCGGTTAGGGTATTTATTAAAGATAAAGCATCTGCCCCTGCTTCCTCCACAGCCCAGGCCACAGCCACTATGTCTGTAACGTTAGGGGTAAGCTTGGCAATAATAGGAAGAGAGGTGGCCTGCCGGACCGCTTTTATTACCTGTGCAGCCTGGTGGGGATCGCTCCCAAAGGCCATCCCCCCTTCCTTAACGTTAGGGCAAGAAATATTCACTTCCAAAGCAGCTACTCCCGGAACTTTTTCTAAACGCCTGGCCAGTTCAACATATTCTTCCACGGTGCTGCCAGCAATACTTACGATGACGGGCGGCTTAAAGCGTCTTAAAAAGGGCATCTTCTCCCGGATAAAAACTTCTAAGCCCGGATTCTGTAATCCTATGGAGTTAAGAAGCCCGGCCGGAGTTTCCACAACGCGCGGCGGTGAATTGCCGAGCCTCGGCTCCAGGGTAATGCTTTTGGTAACTAGGGCACCCAAGGCATTTAAGTCCACATAGCGGGAATATTCTTCCCCGAAACCAAAGGTACCCGAAGCCGGCATCACGGGGTTCTGTAGCTTAAGTCCCGCCAGTTCTACGGCAAGTTTGGGGGACATATGGGCTTTGTTTTCACCTTTTTTCGCCACGCAACCTACCTCCCCAAGGCGTCCCATACTATACGGTGGGCGGGAAATACCGGGCCTTCGGAACAAACGTTTTCATAAGTTATATGTCCGTCATCCTGGTATACAGGTATAGCGCATCCCTTGCAAGCGCCTAACCCACAGGCCATACGTTCTTCCATAGACACTTGAGCAGGTATAGAATAAGATATAGCCATATTAGCTACCACAGCCAGCATATTCCTTGGCCCGCAGGCAAAAATACCGTCGAACCGGCGGCTTCTAATCTGGGCTACCAAAAGATCTGTAACCAGGCCAGAAAAACCTGCGCTGCCGTCTTCCGTAGCCACTTCTAGCTCTACCCCTAGTTCGATCAACTCCTTTTCCCTTAAAAGGTAATCCCGGCTCCGGACACCTTGATAAAAGGTTACCCGGTTTCCTTGGGCCAAAGCCCTTCGGGCCAAAAAAAACAAAGGAGCAAGGCCTATTCCACCAGCCACTAAGGCTAAATTCTTTCCGGAAGGCACTATAAATCCCTGTCCTAAGGGTCCTATTCCGGAGATCTTCTCCCCCGGTGCCCGGGCAGCCAGCCAGGAGGTCCCCTTCCCTACTACACGATAAAGAAATTCTATTTCTTGCTTCTCTATATCGAAATCGTGGATACTTAACGGGCGTCGTAAAAGAGGATCATACCCTGAACTGCACTGCAGGTGAACAAATTGTCCCGGCGCAGGCTCCTCTACAGGAGCCTTTAACCTCATATGATAAATATCAGGACCTACGGGAAAATTAGCTACAACTTCTCCTGACCACAAGCTCATCTTTTATCACCGGCTCGAATTTAGCTAAAGTATCTTTCGACACTTTCCCTCTCCTTCCTGCTTTACTGCTACAAAAAAGCCCCGCCTCTACCTGCGGGGCTAGGAAAGTGATTGCTAATTGCATGTTTGAACCACTTTTACACTTTTATTATGTAACAATTCTGCTGCGAACTTTTTCCTGGGGATTCCTTGCTCTTAATTTATTCTATTACTGCTAAAATATCCCTCTCGCTTATCAAAAGGTATTTCTCTTCTCCCTCTTTAACCTCTGTCCCAGCATATTTAGCGAAGATAACTTTATCTCCTTTTTTAACTTCCATAGGCAGGCGCTGCCCGTTCTCTAAAATTCTGCCCGGGCCTACCGCTAAAACCTCTCCTTGCTGGGGCTTTTCTTTGGCCGTATCCGGCAAAATAATGCCCCCCTTAGTCTTCTCTTCGGCCTCTATGATCTTCACCAGCACACGGTCGCCCAACGGTTTAAAGGCCATACACCCTTACCTCCCTTTTTTGTTTTGGCTCACAGTTTACCTGTTCTTAGCACTCACTACATGAGAGTGCTAACACCCAAGAAGTATCATATTAGGTTTGGAGCTAAAATGCAAGTATCTCCTGTAGTTTTTCTCAATCTGGCTGCGCACATTCAGAAACTTTTCCCTTTAAGACTTCTAAACCATGGGGCAAAGCAGGGAGCACCGCCTCCAAGTTTTCTCTTACCCCCCGTGGGCTCCCCGGCAGGTTTATAATCAAGCTTTTCCCCCGTATCCCGGCCACGGCCCGTGATAACATGGCCTGAGGGGTGGTCTTTAAACCAGCCCACCGCATAGCTTCTGGTAAGCCAGGTACTTCCCGCTCTATCACTTCTTTAGTGGCTTCTGGTGTTACGTCCCGTGGGCCAAAGCCCGTCCCACCTGTGGTAAGGATTAAATCTGCCCCTACTTCATCGCAAAACTCCCGCAATTTGGCTACTATAACCTCGCGCTCATCAGGAACCACAGCATAGGCTACTACCTGCCCGCCTATTCTTTCTATAAGTTCCCGGATCACCTCAGCGCTCTTATCCTCCCGCTCTCCCCGGGCACCTTTGTCGCTGGCTGTTAGGATAGCTACCCGGATCACTTCCATTCCCACCTTTTATTTTTAATTCTCGCCTTTCCCTTCAACAACCTCAATACTGTCTCCTACCTGGACCGGGCCGCCCTTTAATACTCTAGCGAAGATCCCCTCCCTGGGCATTATGCAATCCCCGGCCTGGTAATAAATAGCGCAACGTTCATGGCATATTTTACCTATCTGGGTGACTTCCAATACTGCCTCAGGCCCGACCTTTAATTTAGTGCCCGGAGCAAGATTAACAAGATCCAACCCTTCGGTAGTAAGATTTTCTGCAAAGTCCCCCGGCCCCACTTCAAACCCTTTAGCCTGCATTTTCTTTATACTTTCTAAAGCTAAAAGGCTGACCTGCCGATGCCAAGGGCCAGCATGGGCATCCCCCTCCAAACCGTGCTCAGGAACAAGCCTTCCCCTTTCTACATTCTTTTTGCGCTCTCCTTTATGCTGGCTTGCACATACTGCTACTATGCGCCCCATACTTTCCCCCCTCCCAGAAGTTAAACTTATGACCAAGCTCAAAGCCTCCCTATGCCTACATTAAAAATCCCACTTTTCTTCACCTTCTCGCTGCCAAACCCCGCTTCGCCCCCCGCTTTTCTCTACTAAACGGATATCGGTTATAACTATTCCCCGATCTACAACTTTGCACATGTCATAAATGGTAAGAGCCGCAACGCTAACCGCGGTCAGGGCTTCCATTTCCACCCCGGTTTGGCCAGAAGTTTTAACCCGGGCCTCTATCTCCAAAATCCCTTTATCCGGGTGCGGCCGAAACTCTAAACCGGCATAAGATAAATTCAAGGGATGGCATAAAGGAATAAGCTCCCCGGTCCTTTTAGCGGCCATGATCCCCGCTACCCGAGCCACGGCCAGTACGTCTCCTTTAGAGGTTTTACCTTCCAAGATAAGATGTAAAGTAGTCGGGCTCATAATCACTTTCCCCCGGGCTACAGCCTCACGTTCAGTAACGGGTTTACTTCCTACATCCACCATACGCGCCTGGCCACGGGAATCTATATGAGTTAAAACCTGCTCCATTAGCCCCTTCATCCTCCTTTCAAAGTGACCTGTCTATATAGCCCCCCTTATCCTCCTATCTGGCACATGAACCTTCCCTCGATCCAGCCCGCCTCTAAACGGTGCCCCTGGGGTTTAAGGCGTATAGCTTGTTGAAAAAGTCTGGCCAGCTCCAGTATAGAAGCCCCTGATCTTAGAGGGGTTTTCATATCCACTTCTGCCTGCCAGTAAAGGCAGGGGCGGAGCTTGCCGTCGGCTGTAAGCCTTAAGCGGTTGCACCGGCTACAAAAATGCTCGCTTAAAGCTCCTATAAAACCCAAACTTCCCAGACTGCCAGCAACCCGAAAGTTCCTGGCCGGTCCATTCCCGGGCACGTCTTGCACCGGTTCTAATTTGAATTTAAGCGCCAATCTCTTCCGTATTTCTTGAAGAGAAACATACCCAAAATCTCCCCCGGCCGCCGTTCCGATAGGCATAAGCTCTATAAACCGCACATGTAGAGGTTCCCGCAAAGTTAAGGAGGCGAAGTCCAAGACTTCATCCTCGTTAAAGCCGCGCACTACCACCACATTTAACTTTACAGGAACTAAACCGGCCGCCAGGGCTGCCCGAATACCCCGCCAGACAGCCTCAATACTTCCACCCCGAGTAATAAAACTATAACGGTCAGACTGTAAGGTATCAAGACTTATGTTTACCCTTTTTAAACCCGCTTCCTTTAGGGGAAGGGCCAGGTGCTCCAAAAGCTGGCCATTAGTAGTTAAAGAGATCTCTTCTAGGCCTGGCAAGCTAGCGAGCTGTTGTACCAGGGAAACAAGGTTTTTCCGCACTAAAGGTTCTCCGCCGGTAAGCCGGACCCTTTTAATCCCCACCTGGAGAGCGGCCTGTACCAGCCTTACGATTTCCTCTAACCGTAAGATATCCTCATGGCTTTTAAGATAAACACCTTCCTCCGGCATACAATACCGGCAACGAAGGTTGCAGCGATCTGTAACAGATATCCGCAAGTAAGTTATGCGGCGGCCGAAAGCATCCTCCACCGCCCTTCCCCCCTTAAAACTATCAAAAATTCTTCCATACTACCCGACCGCAATCTTTAAGGTCATATCCCGGCAGTTGGCTGGCTGCCTTGTGAAATTCTTCCGAAGCCATAACCTTAACCAAATCTTGAACCAAGGGGGTCTCCCATTGCTCACGCAAAAAGCATAGATCAAAGCGCTCTACTGCCATCGGTATAAACTCTAGCTGGTAGGCCTTAGCCGCAGCATAAATTCCTAAACCCACATCCGCCAAACCTCGGGCCACCCTTTCCGCTACACCCAGATGGGTAGTTTCCTCATTTTCATAACCGTGAATGTCCTTTGCATCTAGATGCTCAAGTCTTAAATGATAATCTAAGAGTACCCGGGTACCTGAGCCAGGTTGTCTGTTGATAAAAGTTATATCTTTTCTTCCTAGATCCTTTAAGTTTCTAATACCTTTAGGATTGCCAGGAGCAACCATCAAACCGTTCTGCTGGTAAGCCAGGTTAACTAACACCACCTGCTGCCCGCGTAGATAATCTTCAACATAGGGGACGTTATACGTACCGCTTGCGGGATCCACCAAGTGTATACCGGCCCCGTGAGCTTCACCCCGCTGCAAAACGTTAAGTCCTGCCAGGCTACCCACAGGGGAAACAACCAGCCTGCGCCCAGGGTGAACCTTACGTAGTACATCCCCTAATACAGAAAGAAGGGGGTTGTCGCTACCGGCTATTACTAGGGTAGCCTGGATTTCTTCTAACGCCTTAAGAAGAACCACCTTTACCTCAGCACCTGCAGGGTAGCCCTCAGAAAGCCGCGGGATACGCAAGATACCATCGGCCCGGGCAAGAGAAGAGATATTCCCCGCCCCCCGGCCTAAAGGAGTAGCTACCAGCTTTTCTCCCATTTGGGCGAGACGCACGCGGATAAATTCTTCCCGGCCTAAAGACGAAGGTACCTTCCGGCCCAAGACAGCTCGAACCTTTGGAGGCTCCGGGGGTTTTAGGCCCTGCTTGATATACACCAAAGGACGCAGAAAAAGCTCAGCGCAAAGGGCCGCTGAAACAGGGTACCCCGGAACTCCCAACACTGGCTTGCCTTCCACCAAGCCCAAAATAACCGGCTTACCAGGTTTGGTCGCTACACCGTGGGTAAAAATACGGCCTAATTCAGCCACTAGACGGGCTGTATAATCTTCCCGTCCCGCAGAAGAACCCGCGTTGACAACCACTATATCTGCTTGAGACAAGGCTAACTTAAGCCGCTCTCTAAGGAGGTCGTAATCATCCGGTGTTATGGGCAGAACCTGGGGTTCGCCTCCCCACTGCCAGATCAAAGAAGCTAACATAACGCTGTTCGTTTCCAGGATCTGACCCGGCTGGGGGGTAGACGTTGCCGGCACTAGCTCACTCCCGGTAGGTAAAATAGCCACCCGGGGCTTTTTATGCACTTTTACTTCTGTAACCCCTGCGCTTAAAAAAGCAGCTAGATCGAAAGCAGTCAAAGGGTGGTTGGCCGGTGCTAGCATCTCCCCGGCTAGAATATCCTCTCCTGGAAGCCGGACATGCTGCCAAGGTATTGCCGGAGCATAAATTTCCACTGTGTTCTCGTCTAGAAAAGTAACGTTTTCCAGCATGATAACCGCGTTGCACCCTTCAGGTAATGGATCGCCAGTATCAACTACCCAGGCTTCCTTTCCTAGCGCTAGCCTCTTGGGAGAACCTTCGGAGGCTCCCCAGGTGTTCTCTACCCGTACGGCTATACCGTCCATGGCTGCGCCAATATAATGGGGAGAGGAAAGAAGGGCATATACAGCCTCTGCTGTAACCCGGCCCAGAGCTTCCTGGGTAGGTATTTTTTCACCCGGTGTAGGCTGGAGAAACCCTATATCTTTCAAAGCTTCTAGAAATTCCTCCCGGGCTTCCTCCCAGGGGCGGTTGTCTAAAAAAATTTTACGTTCCCCCACTCCTTAGGACCTCCTGCCTTAACTTGACTGGTCTAAATTGAGCCTTCCCTATGCAAAAAGCTTCACCTTCACCCGGCTTCCGGCTTCCAGCCCAGCCTTTTCTAAAGGTATCCTTATAAAACCGTCAGCCTGCACCATAGTAGAAATAAGCCCTGACTTTCTGGGTAGGGGTACGGCCACTAATCCACCATCCTCCCCACGCTCTAAACGTACCCGTACATAGTCCTCCCGGCCGGCGTCCGAAGATAAGCGCCGCGCCAAAGTAGCCTCTACCGCCGGATCTTCTTCCGGATCCCGGTAGTACCCGTACTTTAAAAGAGGCCCTATAAAAAGTTCAAAGGATATCATCGCCGACACCGGATGGCCAGGGAGGCCAAAAACCATTTTATCCTGAATCACAGCGGCGAGGGTAGGCTTGCCAGGCCGGATAGACACCCCGTGGAAAAGTAAACCCTTTTCTTCCCCCCACTGGGATAAAAGGTCGAAGGTTAAATCACGGGTTCCTACAGAACTTCCACCAGAAAGGAGCACCACCTGGTTTTCTTCTAAAGCCTGAGACAACTTTTCGCGCAAACAAGCCAGGTCGTCGGGCACAATACCATATAGCTTGGCTTCGGCTCCGCAAGATTTTACCAGACCCCAGAGAGTATAAGAGTTAATGTCCCGCACCTGTCCCGGACCAGGCCGGACGTCTACAGGTACTATCTCGTTACCAGTAGCTAAAATTCCTACCTTCCAGGGCTCCCATACCTTTACTACCTGCTGGCCCAGGGCGGCCAATATTCCTAAATCCTGGGGCCTTAAACGGCATCCTGCTTTAAGTACCGTCTTACCCTTCCTTACATCCTCTCCCTCAGTCATGACATTTTCCTTCGGAGCCACAGGTTTTAAAACATTGATCCATCCTCCGGGGAGGGATTCTGTATGCTCCAACATAACCACAGCATCCGCACCTTCAGGCAGCATACCTCCTGTACTTACCGCCGCTGCTTCCCCCTGGTTTAAGACCATTTCCGCCTGCGCCCCCATCTGTACCTCGCCGATCACGCGCAGAGGCACAGGCGTTCCTTCACTAGCACCGAAGGTATCATAAGCACGTACGGCAAAACCATCCACAGTAGAGCGGGTAAAACCCGGAACATTCTCCTGGGCCACAATGTCCTCAGCCAGGTCCCGCCCTAAAGCTTGTGTCAGCTCGCAAACTACGCTTTTACGCTTAAGCCTCGGCCAATGGCTAGCCAGAATCTTACGTGCTTCAGCAACAGTGACTACCTGGAAAAATTCCATAAAGCATTCCCACCTAAACATGTATCTCCTTTTATTCAAAACAACCGAGCTGGCATTGGACTATCTTTATTTTCAGCTCATCTGCTGCTTGTCCAACGGCCCGCATAGGGACACCCAGCTTTCTAGCCAACTCCTGAGCCACAGCACAAGGAAGCTTACCTCCCCGGGCTTCTGCCGCATCCCGAACTGCTTTAAGGATTTCTTCTTTTTTCTCCATTTTTTATTCTCCCCCTGCAGGTATTCTAGGTTCTAAAAACATTAAAGGACACCCGGAATGGGTGCCCTAAGCATCTTCCTTCTTAAGGCTCCTTTCCCAATCCGGGAGGCAGGCCCGTTTCCCGGCCTACCCCGTCACTGCCCGAAAGGCAGGAGGCCAGCAGCCATAGCTTAAAAGATTTTAAGCCGTAGGTCTGCTGGCTCGGAGGCCTATATTGATAAGACCAAATTTAAGATCGAAAATTGGTTAAGTCCATTTTAGCATAACGGATAAGCAAAATAAAGCATTTCCTTAAAAAAAACGCTCTGTTTTTTTATTAAACTACCTACCTATCCCTGGCAACCACAACGATTAGAAAAAGTGGCTACTAAAACGACTTCTCCCCGGCACGCCGCGGCTTTAAAAAGGGCTTTCACCGCCTGCCAAACCTTTTCCTCCTCTCCCCGGAGGATAGTACTCATGGAATTAGTCTCTACCTGTATCCCTTCAGTTGACCAGGAAGTCAAGACTTCCTTGATGAACTCGGCATACTCTTTAATACCGAGTGGATAGAGGGCTATCTGGCAAGCCAGCATAGCTTCCACCTCCAGAAAATCGTCACTTAATAAAGATTCTCATGCTTCCTTCAGCGCCAGCATCATACAGCCACTCCTCTACAAAATTTACCCGATCTCCACTACAACCCTAGCTGGAAGCGACTTTATAAGACAGGGCACAAAGGAATCCCCCATCTGTCCTCCCTTGCTGCCTGGCCTTCTCTTCCAAGGTCAGGGCCTCCTCTACCTGGCTAAAATCAAAGTCAGGGGGAACAAACAATACCGCTCTACCCTGCACCCTTTCCCCAGGCATGGAAGCCAAAAGCTCTTCTAAAGTAGGAAAACGTGCGTGGCGGAAGAGGCTTCCTGGATCCTTCGCAGCCTTTTCTTGATAATACCTGCTCCAAGCGCTGTTCCCACCTATAACCCCCACTACCAACCGGCCCCCGGGCTTAAGCACCCGGTAAGCCTCTTCCAGGGCCTCCCTTAAGTCCGGTACAAATTCTAAAGCCGTAACCGATACCACTGCGTCAAAGATCCCATCATTAAAGGGAAGCTTACGGGCGTCAGCCCGGTAAAACTTTACCGCGAGGCCTTCCCTTCTGGCTTTTTCCCGTGCTTTAGCTAACATCGGTTCCGAAATATCAATGCCGGTCACCCGAACCCCCAAACGGGCCAGTTCTAACGAAAGATTCCCCGTCCCGCACCCCACATCTAAAATCTCCATCCCCGGTTCAGGTTGAAGATACTCGTATATAGCTTCTTTTTCAATTTTATCTACCAGCCTCCCCTTGGGTGTCTGGTACCAATCATCATAATCTTGAGCCTTCTCATCGAAAAGTTCAGCCATCAGGCAACCCTCCCCATAAGGTCCATTTTAGTTATAACCCCCGAGTAAATAACCTTTTGGTATACCAAAGAGCCTCATAAAGAATTTCTCTTTTACCCTCTAGCATCTGCCTCCTCTCCCTTTCCCCAATTTCTCACCTTCTTATCCTTATCTTACCACAGGTTATTGCTTACTAACTACCCGTTGGATAAAATAAAGCCAACAAAAATTAAATTAAGAAAACCCATGGGAGGGTACCAAGCTTATGCGTAAAGTTTTATTTGTAATCGATATGCAAAACGACTTTGTAGCTGAAGGCGGGGCTTTAAGTTTCCCCGAAGCTCGCCAAATTGTACCCTTTGTGGTAGGTAAAGTAAAAGAAGCCCTGGCCCAAGGGCAGGAAGTCCTTTTCACCTTGGACACCCATACGCCTGAAGACAGGGAATTCCAAAAGTTTCCGCCACATTGCTTAGAAGGGACACCTGGGCATGAGCTTATCCCCGAGCTCAAGGAAGTGATCCAGCCTTACCAAGGCACAGGTAAAATTCATTTCCTTAAAAAAAGCCGGTATAGTGCCTTTTTCGGCACCGATCTAGAAACTTGGTTGGGCTTAGCACCAGGAAGCCCTAAAAAAAAGGTAGACGAAGTAGAACTAGTAGGCGTATGCACCAATATCTGTTGCTTCTTCACCGCTGAGGAGCTAGCCAACCGCGATATCCCAGTTACAGCCTATGCCGAAGGCATGGCTAGCTTTGACGTCACCGCCCACACATTTGCCCTGGAACAAATGCGGACCGTACTGGGTATTAGGGTGGTCTAAACTAAAAAATTAAAAAATAGTTACGGCAAACAAATGGTTTGACCTACTTGAAGATTATAGGGATCAATATAGGGATTAAGTTCTAAAAGCTTTTCCACTGAGGTCCCTACAGCTTGGGCTATGCGATAAAGGGTATCGCCGGGTGCTACTATCCAATAAACGCCTGAAGGACATCGCTGTTCGGGGAGACAGATTAGCTGCCCTATTTGTAAATTATTCGGATCAACGCCCGGATTAAGACGCTTAAGTTCCTCCACGGTGGTACCTAAGCGCAGGGCGATGAGATAAAGTGTATCCCCGGGTTGTACTCGCCAGTATCGGCCGGAAGGGCAGGGCGGCTGGTGAGATACCATAGGGATTCACCCTCTCAAAATAGTTTAATCTCCTTTTCCAGCATATGTTAAACGTGAGCAAAGTGTTATCTTTGCCCTCCAAAATTCTGACAGGCCACCTTCATCAGCCCATGGCTCAGTAAAGTTAGCAATAAAAAATAAAAAATCCCTGTTAGCGCTAACTAACAGGGATTAAAGTTCTATATAGGGGGCTTTCTGGCAGCGACCTACTCTCCCGGGGGACGAACCCCCAGTACCATCGGCGCTGGAGGGCTTAACTTCCGTGTTCGGAATGGGAACGG
>Ga0080004_1096981_pt1 | contig 30528 bp, 34 predicted proteins | sample WasSprMetagenome_FD_69207 | JGI IMG/M metagenome (GOLD analysis project Ga0080004, IMG submission 69207) | Sulfidic aquatic microbial communities from Washburn Spring, Yellowstone National Park, USA - WS (SPADES assembly) (version 2) | ecosystem: Environmental > Aquatic > Thermal springs > Hot... | reverse complement strand
TCAATTCCAATTCTACAAGATATTTGTCAAGCAATTTCCTTACAGTTTCGCTAATGTTCACGTTATATTTCTCCAACTTTTCCTTAATTTCCTTCGCAACCCTAATAGTTATAATGCTCATTTCGTATTACAAATTGTAATACAACTTTATAAAGCTTTAGCTTTAACCTGCCTTCACAGATAAAACATTACCTTTCTGTGTTAAGGCTCATTCGAATAGCAATCACTTACAGTTTTCTTATTTTTCCTGGTTCTGGTTGGTATATTTGGACTTGCTGTGTTAGGCGCCATATGGCTGTTTCTACAGCAGCCTTTTCTAGGCCTTCCTCCTCATAGGCCTGTTTAACAACCTCTTCTATTGCTATTGTTTGGTTTGGCAGTTTTCCCATTAGCCACTTTAGGGCTTGGCTTAAGCCTTTCGTCTGTATTGTTTGAAGCTTCAGAGCTCTTTCTTGGGAGAAGTGGCTGATATTTGAAGGTTTTGTATGCTTTTTGTGTTTGCTGCTGGTAGTCCATCAGAGTTATAGCCGGCCTAACTTTTTCCTTGAGTAGTTCTGGCAGCTTCCTGTTTAGTTGGCTTATTATCTTCTTCATTTTCCTCGCCCTTGAAATGCTTGACCAGTAAAAAGCCTCGTCAACTGTGTCTTCGGCTATTAGGATTGTTACTTTTCCTGCTACGCGTCTTCCTGTTCTCCCCCTGCGCTGAATGTAGCGTATGTCGCTTGGAACAGGCTCATAAAACACGACGTGGTCAACTTCTGGAATGTCTAAGCCTTCCTCAGCTATGCTTGTGGCTATAAGCACGTTTGCTTCGTTGCATCTGAGCTTTTCAAGGACTTCTCGTTGCTGCTCTTGTGTCATTCCTGGATCGCCTTCCCTTTCGCCTTGACCTACGAAGCGTTCAACCTTAAGCCTTGAATTGTTGTTTAGGGCTTTTACTAGGGCGTTTACCGTGTCGCGGTATTGCGTGAACACAATAAGCCTCGAGTCTGGTTTGGCTTGAAGTTGGCCTTCCAGAACTTTTATAAGCTCTTTCACTTTCGGGTTTTCTGCTGTCATGCAGTTTCTGAGCGCTTTTCTGGCTTCTATGAATAGCGGGTCGTTTAAAATTGACTTGTGGCCTTTGCTTCCCTCTATGGCATGCGTTTAAGGCTTTTCTCAATGAAGGCTTCAAGGGTTTCAGTTCCTTGAGATTCTATTAGCTCTATTATGTGGGCTATGCTTAGGGCTGCTGTTGCTTCCACTTTCAGCTAGCATAGGTATCCGCCTTCTCCGCTTCCAAGCCTCCGCTGTAATTCGTCGTTTAGCTCACCAAGTCGCGTCTTGTTATGAAGGCTGGCTGCTTGTCTGTTAAAACGCCAAGGGCCTGCACTCCTTAACCCGTTCAATAAGCATTTGCCTAAGCCTATCCCTCACGGCCAGATACTGTTCTGGAGGTTTAACCCTTCGCCATTCAACCTCAATGGGCTGTATATAGAGCTTAACGTCTTTATCCTCGTCAGTTCTATGCTCTATGGCTGTTATGCCCAGATTCTCGCAGACTTCGGCTATTTTCTCTTCGCTTCCGCCCAAAGAGGCTGTTAAACCCAAAACTAAAGGCTTGCTGCGCTGCCTGAAATAGTATGTGGCTATGCCAACGTAGGCGTAGTTTCCCCTAGCCCTATGAGCCTCAGCCCATGCGTGTTTTATGCCTATACTGCCAAGGAGCCTTAACAGATGGGCGCATATTCTGCCAGCGAAAAGGCATATGGGTTCCAGCCGTTTCATGTTACAGCTGCGAATTTAACAGGTTAAGGAGGAGGTGAATTTAAAATGTGTAGCAAAATTGTTCCAGAAATTCCAGTGAGGGGAATATGCCCACTTGAATGCTTCGACGCTGGAGACATGCTTGAATTAGGCGAAGACGGAAAGTATAGATTAAAGCCTGAAGCAGAGGAGAAACTACTTGAAGAAGGAGTCTGCTGCATTCCAGCCTTATACATGGCTGAAGGAAGCCTTCCATCAGAAAACCATTTCATCAACTGCGCAGCCATCGACACCAGGAAAAGCTACATAAACTGCAAATTTTTCCTAAAATGGTTCTGGCACACAGCCGCAACAAAGAACAAGTTCATAAAAACTGTGGAGCACATATACGCAAACAGATAAGAGAATGTGAAGCAGGTTTATGAAAGCCAACATGGAATCATTTAGAAAAATAGTGTGTGCAGGTAGGAAGAGGGACTAAAATACGCCCACTTAAAAGGACACAGAGGATAAAATAACATAAAGGTTGATTAGCGGAGAGGCCATTATTTCATTTATAAAGAAGAATGCCTGATTCTTAAAGAAACAAGAGACATTTACACTGTGCAGAGATGCACACACATACAAACTTAACGAACAGCATTGTTTCTACTTCTTTGGAAAAATCTTTACATCTGCTGTGAAATCAACTAAGTAAATGGGCACTCCTCGACTGTCAAATTTATCAGTACGCCTAATACGTATAGGTGAATTTCTGACTTTCATGTAAATTTCACCATTGACATTTAATTTGTAACTATTCCATGACTCTGAAATTGTTTCAAAATCAATTTCATCCTCAACAACTGATTTCTCAAGTTCTTGAGGAGAATAGTGAACATTCGTTGGGTTTCCTATTAAATTAGGTGGGACCTCAACTCCAATAACGTTACTTGACTGAAACGTAAATCCTACTCCAATTCCCATTTCTGTTTTTGCTCTTTTGATTTTTTCTTTAAAGCCTTTTTCAGCAAGCACGTTAATCAATACAAATTTGGTTTTTAGAATAGCCCCATCCTTAAGTCGGTATTTGTTCCAATTTTCCCGTTCAACTTCAAAATCCACATATTCAAAATCCGTTAATAATCTTTGGCTACTGCTCAAATCACTTTTCTCTTTCATATCATTTCACCTCAAATAGGCGCCTTAACAAGTTTGCAAGATTCAGAGCTGATTGCCGTTAATATTTCCTCGGGCTTCTTGTTAACAACAGCATAACGAGACTCTGAAAAAAACGTTAACTCCTCAGTTATTCCTTCTCGTAAATAAACTACATGTAAATTGGAAGACACCGCTTCTATTTTCTCACTTTCCAATATTATTTTATAGCGTGCTATTGGATATTTGCGTTCTTCAGGATATGTGGGTGGCAGTTTGACAGGTAACACCGATTCAACGGTTGCCAAGACAAGATTACCTACTATTGATAAATTTATTTCAGAGTTTTCTAATTGGTAAAAATCGCTAAACCTTTCAGGGAGTACAACTATGATGTTTTCTTCATCCCTTTGAAGGTTGACATCATCCTTAAAAATCGCCTTCCTTTCCCATTCCCCAACCTCCTCTGGCGCAACTCCAATTATGGAGCGCGACAACGCATATACACGAGCGATATCTTTCCATTGATTGGGAACAACAATCTTCTTAGGAATTTCAAGAACATTATGAGGCTTAACAGGATACTCGCTTGGGTAAACCCTCTTTACCAGCATTCCCCTTTGAAGAAAATGTTTTACTGAAACTTTCCTTTTTGCCAGTAAACGGTTCACGCTGCCATCAACTTTCCCGTTAGACCATCCAAGAGCTTCAGCAATCTCAGAAATTGTTGCGCCCGGTTTTTTCATAACCTCCTCTAACACTGTAGAATCTGTTATCTCTCCTTTCTTGCGCATAGCTATGGGAGCACCAAATAACCTGTTACTTTTTTCTTTCATAACTATACCTACATTGTATGAGGGTGAGCGCTTACTAATAAACGTTTAGAAGCTTCCAAACGATTTCTAAATTAATACTTATAATTCATATGTTAATTTAACATGAGCAAAAGAGTTGAACTTGGACATGCAGCGTATAGATGGTTGCAGAGACACCGTTTTATTTCAGAAGAGACTTTAATAGGAATCGTCCTACAAACTCCCGCAAGTAAACGAAAATATTTAGATGATAATAGCTTTCAAATATCCTTTTACAGAAAGAAAAACAAAAAATTCGTAAAAATAACCTTATGGATAGAAGAAAGGCAAACAACATTTTTCATAGGCAAAGCGCACGCAGAGAAAGTATGACCCCACGTTAATGAACACTTGATGTGTTTAGTGAATCTTTTCTGAATAAAAAATTGTTCTGTCCCCTAAAAGCCTACCAAATAAATTAGGAGGTAAAGTATCCACATAATTGTTCCCAAAGCTTTACATGAATAAACTTGAAACCGTGGCCAATCAAAACCAGCAAAGCATGGCACAACTCATCATGCAGTTAATAAGCGTAAAGGTTAAAGCATAAGTAGGTGTAGTTATTGATGCTGTCCAGCAAACCAAACAAAAATAAGGCTTATACAAAACTCTAAATCAAGCAAATAAACCAAAAACAAAAAGCTTTTAACCGAAAAGGCGCCAAATGGCGGATCTCCGGCTCTGCAGGCACAGCTCAATGGAAGCTCGACGAACCCATGTGGAACATAGGCTCAAAGCTATGAACATATAGAAAATGTAAACAATGTCCGGTAGAAAACCTATGCAACAAAACCAGAGGGATAACATTTAAAGAAAATATGGTGATTTGGGGCTAAATAGTTGTTGCCTTATGATATATTTGGCGGATGCGTTTAAAATCGTTCTCAAGTTTCTCAAAAACTTGCTCTTTTCCCCCGCGTGCAGAATAATGTGTTATCTTGACCAATCTATCCTTATAGTGTTGAGGAAGCTTTTTATTCAAGTAATTATACGCCTTATTGCCTACAGCAACTATTAAACTTGGCTTTTTATTTTTGTTATTTTTGTTATATATAATTTCAAGTTCTTTTAAGAGATATCCAAAACAGTTCTCAACTTCCTTTTCCTCTCTCCCCTTTTCAATTTTCACTTTTGATCTACATTTTATCAAGTCGGTAATATGTGCATCTTGAAAACCGTAATTTTCTATGAGCTTATAGAATTGTTTAACCGTGGGATTGGGAAACGTTGCCGTTGAAGGCCTCATGCATACAAAGACTACGTCGCCTGTTCCAAGGAAGCCCTCCACAAGATTGTTCTTGTTGATGCCGTTTGGAGGGAAAAACCACGGGTCTATATTATACCAACGCCTAAATTTTAACCTAAATTCAGGTTCACGATCCTTAAACTCTTCATAACACCTTAAACATTTCTCGACAATATTAGTTAGATCAACAAGCGCGCGCACATTTTTTTCCTTTTCAGCATCCATTATTACTTCACCTGAGCCCAAGTTTTCGGATATCTATCTTCAACAATCTAAGGGTTAAAAATTATTTGGTTTATATGGAATAAAAATTCTTGTTTCATAATTTTCTTAAGCGTGAGAAAGCGATAAGCTGTTTTAAGGATAAAATTTTGAAGAAACGGAAGAAAAAGTCCGCGAATCTGGGACGACTAAAGAGGAGAAGTATTACTGTTCTGTATGTGGCTGCGAGATTGATGAGGATGAGTATGAGAGTTTTGATGGCATGTGTTGGGAGTGCTGGGATGACCAAATGACTGAGGAAAGCGAGGATGCGTTTGGAGATGTGTGATGTGAAATGGTTGAAAAAGAGTTTTATGAGTGCATGCGATGGGGCAGAAAAATTACGCGAGAAGAATTTGAAACATATGATGGTATGTGAGAGGAATGCTATCTAATCGAGATAGGCGAATTGGACTATGAAAACGAATTAGATGAATAGCTTTTTTAAATGAACTCCCCCATGGCATAATTACCGTTTTAATAGTGAGAGAAAGGCTACTATTAGAAAGGCGGCTCCAGCCCAGAATAGGCTTCCAGTGAGGAGCCAAACTACTAATGCGATTATGGCTGCGGGGAGAATGAAAAGCAAAATTTTAACAATCAAAATGATGATGGCTATTCCTACTATAAGCAATAACAAAAGAAGTGCCAACTCATAAATTGATGGGAGCCCAAACGCCAATGACAACAACAGACCAGCCTTCAACTATTTAAGGTCAACTTAACGCATTAACTGTGAACTTTTTCAGTTATAAGGCTTAATTTTTCAGCATATTGTAGGAACGCTATGCGCATTGTTTCGCTTTCGCTCTGCCCAAGCTTATAGCATATTTTGTCAAGAAGCTCTTTTTGCTGTTTGCTCAAAACAACCCGGACAATGTGCTTCTTTGCCACCCTTCAACCATCCAATTACACAACACAGTTTATTTCGGAATCCCCCTTAAAATTTTAATCTTTCGCCCCTTCCAAGACAAGTTTGGCTGGTGAAGATTGAGGGGTGTGCTTGTTTTATTACCTAAAAACCGGTGAAAAACAACATTTTCCAGCATTTTATAGTCCCAAAAACCAAATAAAACTTAATATGTAAAAACTTCCGAAAACCGCCTACAAGCAAGCAATATGTCCAGAGGCATATTTTGCCACCCTGTTGTCCAATCAAACTTAATTGGGCTTCTAACCATAATTTAATATTGTTTCTTTGTTCACATCCATCTGAGCTGCATAAGTGAGGTTTTAGTTATGGTTCATAAGCGCAGTTTCAACAAGCTTCAGCGTCGAATCATTCGGAACATGATTTTCAAAAACGCCTACATAGATAAATATAAAGGTGAAATTGTATCGAGAATTTCAAGGCTTGACTTTTTAAGCCTACTTAACTGTGAAGGCCTCAAGGTTTCCCTCGTCCCAAACATTGAAAGAGGCGAAGTTCTAATAGACAGCAGAGGAAAAGGAAGCCTACAAAACGCCAAATAAAGGGGAGGGGTAGGCCAAAAATAAGCATGAAAAAGCCTAATTTTATATAATACATGAAGCTTTTCAAAATAACCTTCTTCACCTTAACATCAACAGTTAATATTTCACGCCAAAAAACAGCAACAGTAAATGTCAAAGAAACAAAACATTCCCCCAAACATCAATCCATCTTCTTCCATTAGACATTATTAACAGAACGTTTGGGAAAACTGCTGATGCGTATTTAAGCGGAAAGCTGCAATTTTGAAAATGTGCTTTATGGCGAGTTCTCCTTTGCCGAATCGTTGGCTTCTTCATATTTGAAGATTATTAGCTTGCATTTTCTGCAGCGAGCTGCTTCCACATTAGCTATAGGAAAAGGATAGCCCTTACTAACCACAATCTCTCCGCTCCAAAGTCCTTTAAATGACCAATTACTAATTTTCTTGTCACTCCAAGCAATCATTCGAGAAGCAATATACCCCATTTCCATCTTTGAACCACATATTGGACAAGCCTCTATTACCGTTTTTCCCTCCACTTTTCCAGCAGCTTTCAATTTTCTCTCCTCTTTTCTCTTGTTCCCCTTTCCGCCCCTCAATCAAGGGCAAAAAATAATTGTGCACAACGAACAATTTAAAATTTAAGCCGCCTCAAACGTTCCATTAGTGTCTCCTAAGGGAAATGAAAGTTTAAATTTGAAAATTGCGTGTAAATTATTGAAGAGAAGGAATGATTATGAAAAGTTCGTTTGTGGTGGCGTTTATTGGCGTTTTTATACTTGTTGCTCAATCGTTAACGGGTTTAATCCTTGGTCAGCAGGGAGATGGCAATTTTTGGATTTCATATACGGATTCCTCGTTTACCATTGAAAGTGTGTCTCCGTATGGTAACTTTTCTTTCCTTTTTGAGTGGGAGAATACTGGCACTTACATAGAGTATAATGACACCAGCAGAGAGATTAGAGAGCTTAAGAGAATGGTTTTTACGGACAAAGTGATGGGTTATGCTATTGAGTATTGGGTTCCAATAATGCTTTATGAATATGTTGATGGCAACGGTAATGGCATATTGGATGACAACATAAACATTGAGCCAGATTCTCTCGTTTCTGGATATAAAATAGTCACAAACATTGATATGACAAACATCACCGCTATAGAGGGCCAGGGTGGCGAGAAGATTTGTGAGTGGACTTTTACACAGATAGCGTGGCCTATGAAGAGTAATATTCAGCCGCCATGGGAAATATTTCCCGTCGTCACTGAAACTTTTCATTATTATCCGATGGTTGGCTTATTGAAAATGGACATAAATGTCCGGAACTTCAAATCAGAGAACGCTTTATCACGCATTTATTTGAGCTATGGAGTGCGCTTCACAAGTTCAGAGAAGGAAAATTCAACGACAACAGTTGCTTTCGACGGTCAAGAGATACCATACAACGAAATTAATCAATCATATCCAACCAATTCAACCCTTATAAAGTTCAAAGTGAACGACATAGTGAAAGCATTCTTCGACTTCGGAGGGAACGTTACGATAGATGATGAATCAAACATCCAAATTAGCGGTTCAGTTGGTCCAACCCGCTCCACCTACTACTACCAGACCGGCGGATTATGGCTTGAAATCGGGTTAAACTACCCACACGTAAACCAAACATTAACGCACGACCCATACCTCGGGCTTTCACGCAACGACAACACCATTCCAGAATTCCCGCAAACACAAATTCTCGCTTTGTTTGCGCTAACAGCCTTAATTGCAACCGCCCTCTTGAAAATGAAAAGAAAACTCAGTTTCCGCTGCTTCCCTAAATTTTCTGTTAGTCATCGCTAACGGAAGGGAGAAATTGGTTGATGGATTAGCTTTAACTTTTAGGTATTGTGAGCAGGGTGGAAAGGTTGAAATTTTAGTAGCCCAAATTATTTTTCCTTGTTCTAAAGTATGGTTTTAAATGTGTTAGAATTCCAATTAGGGTTTAGTGAGTTGTATGCTCTTCGCTTGTTTAATTACTGCGGGCATCATTTTGCCTTATTGGTATCGAAAAAAGTGTGGTGGCGGAAGATTTTGGATAACCCTAATCGCTTATCTGACATTGATATCGATGTTTTTTGCTTTCCTCTCATTGTGCCCATGTGGCATCTTTTCGCGGTATTTTTATATGGGCGTATATGAAACCCTTCTTGGCCCTTTCTTCCTGCTCCTTAACCCAAGCCTCAAGCCCAATCTCCTTCAGCCTTTTTCCATCCTCGATAGTTGTGGGGTAAACTTTGTTGTAGTTCTCGATCAGGGTGCATGGGTATTGATCGCAGAATGGACATACTGTTATGCCTTTCTTCTTTGCGCATAGCCTGATTTTGCATGTTGATGGTCCGCCGCCGCTTCTACAGGAGCACTCGTATCTTGTCAAGTCTTCAAGGAACTTCCAGAAAACTGGGAAAGTCTCCCGCATGGAAGGCACAAACCTATACCAGTAATCCATACCCTCCTGCTGAAGCGTGTCCTTAAGCCGTTTTGCATGCTTAGGGAAGCACACTCTGACGCCGCACAAACCACAATAACAACCACAATAACCAACAAGCCTCAACAAATCTTCAGCCATAATATCCCCGCAAATGAAAGTTTCATCCCAATTACAATTTAATACTTTTCATAAGCTGCGCGCGCATAACCTCGAGCCCCATTCCGTTTTTCCCATCGCACATAGGTTTCAGGCAAAAATAAAATTTTAACCATAAGCAATAATTCAGCTCAAATACTAACATGGATTGCTAAGCTACTGCCTTCCCCATTGTAGAAGACTTAACGCGTAAACGCGGGGAACCACGCCAGCGTAACACACAACATTTTCCAAAGATTATTCGCTTACACATTACTAAAAGAACAAGAAGATAGCATGTTTTTCGAGCACATTTGAAACGGCGGTTTCGATTTCTTTGCTTTGTTTCAACAAAGCTTTTTGGGAAGTTTACTTCTTTTCATTTTGAATGCCATTGTTGGTTAAAGCTTAATTATTGTGAGTTATATAACATTATTATGGGTTTTGAATGGCTAAGTTAAAGGTTTTTGTGTGCAGTTTCAGGGTTCCAACGGTTGGTTTTGTCGATAAGGAGGGAGCTATGCATGCGTGTGCTCGTGCTCAGAAAACAGCTTTTGAGAGGTTGGCGCAAGTTTCAAGCATAGTCGGCAATCGTTACTTAAGCGACGAGGATGCGGAAGCTTTGGAACGTGTAAAGAAGTTTTGTAATGATAATGGTTTGGAGCTTGAAGTCGTTGATGTCGGTACTATGAACTTTATCCAGAAGTTAAGGTTAAGATTGCAGGGTATTAAATCTCCGGCAGTTAGCTATGGGGATAAGATATTTTTAGGCGTTCCAAGCGAGGAAGATTTAAGGAAACTTCTTGAGGAGCAAACACTATGAAAATGGACATTTACGTTAAAAGCATACAAAAATTTTTCATAGAAACCCATCAGGGGAAAGGTTGCGAACACACGGCAACAGTGCAAGTGGACCTATATAGAACCTCAACAGTCATGATTCAAAATAGCAAAATAGAGAGAACAATAAACAAAGAACAATTAATAAAACTATAGAAGCCAAAAATCAAAACGAAAGCAAAATACAAACGATTAATTCTTCGACAATTTCCAGCAATTCCTTTAATGTCTCCTAACAGGAGATGATGTGTTAGTGATTTTCGTTTTTAGATCTGCTTGATTTCCTCTGTTAAGTTGAGTGCTGATTGGGCTGCTTCTTCTAAGATGGTTTCGTTTGGCGGTGCTGGTCCGAAATACCAGAATGGTGGTCCGTTTACGACGTCTACGCTTGTGTAGTTGAGTATGCTCCAGTAGGCTTGTGCAACTTTCTGTGCAATATCACACATTGTATTCATCATTCTTGTCTGTTCTGTGCTGTTCAGCCGTGACAAATCAATGCCGGGATCACTAACGGTGACTATTAAGTTGTCAATTTTTCCTAATTGAACACTATGCGCTGAATCCATAATACTCAATTCTGATAATGAGCTTTCTGCATAATGTAATTCTGCATAAAGCCAATTCTCAGCTGTGGAATCCAAATTTGTCTGAAATCTGGCGGGTAGAAGATAAGCAGCCCTCTCAAGATGATCCCTCAAACGTTGCGACTCTCTCAGCATCGATGCCCAAAGCTTATGAGCATCAATTCTCTGAACACTCCAAAAACTCCAGCAACGGCCACTATAACCAAAAGAAGCAAAACAATAATTCGTTTCAGGCTTATGCAAAAGATTCTACCCAATTTTTAAACCTACCACAAACTTTGCCGCTTCTAAAACTTAAAATTTTCTTGCCACATTAGCACAGTTTTTCTTTTTGCGCGCGGTATATTTTAATTGTCAAGCTGGAAGCATTTTGTTAGCATAACCAAGGAAAGATTTTAGGTTAGAGAAGAGCGAAAAATTGCGTGGAAGCCAAGGCTTATTAGCTTGATGGTGTAGACGATTGAATTGTTATTCCTTAAATGCTGTTGAAGGATGTAGAATTAAGGAAAATGCAATTTCGTGTTGATGTTGGGTCGCTTATCTTGGCGTTCGCCTTCGTAGTGTCCTTTTGGGGTGTCTCGGAATAGGTATAGATTTGGTTGAGCATCGCATTATCTATATACTTGAGGCGAACTCCAACCGCTACTTTGAATATATGCGGGATGCGTTCCTCTTTTGCATTTTGCCTCCTGCGGTGGGCTTAGCATACAGCATCATTGCATTTGCAAGAGAGAAAACTCTAACAGTAGTTCTTAGATGGAGGCTTCCACTAATGGCTGTTGGAGGCTTTTTCTTCTCTGGGGAGTCTATGGGCTTTGGTGGACATACACCAGTTATTTAAATGTTATACATTGGATAAACGCTTATGACTCCGTGCAGACTGCAAACCTCATCCTAAAAGTTTGTTCAGCAATAATAGCAGGACATATTCTCATGCTTTCACCACGTTTAAAACGACGCCGAAAAATGACTCTGCACTACAATTTAGTCTTGCCAACAATTTCTCATGTTAATGCTTATTTTATCTAATCCTCCAATTTTTTACTTTTGTTTTCTGAAGTTGTTAAGATGACTGCAGTCAGCATTAGAATTCCAGCTATGATGTCGGAAAAGAAACCGTAAGATAAGAAACCTACGTATCGATCAATGTATCGATGAGGATACACACTAGCAATGCCATACAATGGGATCCCATAATTTAAGAAGCCTAATAGCAATATTGTTGGTGAAAGAAGGGTAAGTAAACTTGCTGCTGCAAGCAATCGGCGCGCCGCCAAAACCGTCGCTTTCTTTTCAAATAAACCTATAACTGAGCTGACAAGTGCAAGGGCACAGCCAATAACAATAAATACCCATGCAAGCTGGATAAACCATGCCCTGCCAACTGAAGGCAGTCCAAAGTCAATCAAATTTTGCAGGGTGCACTCCATAATTAATGAAGGGTATGTTGGCGATTCGTAGAACATATAGCTGTACCAAGGAAGGGCTGTGGAAACGAGGGCGAGAAGGGCGGAGAAAAAACTTATGACGAAGCCTATTCTCAACCCCAATGTGAAGTCAGGTGTGCGGCGCTTCAAGACAAACCATGATGCTCCACTGATTATTACTGAAATCAAGCTGGCCGCAAAAAATGCGTAAGCAACATTGTGATAAGGATCTGGAATACGATATGAATGATAAACACACACATATAAACCATATTCAAGGTTGCCGCTCGTCAAGTTGTAATCTACAACAACGTAATAATTGCCAGGTTTAAGACCATAAACTACAGCATCCCATTTGTCAAAATTGATGTATAAGGCATAACTTTCGTTTATTGGAGGACCACTTGAAGAAATTGATATATACGTTCTGACAACCTCAAACCAGTTCCCATTAGGGCTGGGATGTGCATCAACCTCATAGTCACCCCCTTCTACAGCTTGAAATGGCACACTCACCTGCCCATTAACACCAGCCGTCCATGAAATCGGAATACTCTTTTCAAGAATTCTACTTCCCGTTTCCATAACTGGAAAATCAAGCGCAGCCACCAAGAATCCAGTACCACATAGAAAGAAAACAAAAGTCAACCCTAAAGAAACCCTTAAAACATCCTTAAGTTCAAAGCTTAGCATTTCAATTCATCATAAAGTCTAACCCTGACATCAGCCATAAATTTTTTGGAGCACCCACTCCAACCAATACAACATAAAAGCCAAGCAACAACCTACTCCGACACATTTTAACATGATCTGTTAGTCGTTGCTAATAGAATCTGCCATGTAAAAGGGCTGATTATTCATACCATTTAAGGATGGCATCAACAGCTTTGTCGGAATACCCGTTCTTCTTCAGCATTCTGCGAATACGCTGCTTATCCAAAGTTTTTCCCATCAATGATTAATAGCTCCATATTTAAAGTAAATATTCCAAATTTGGATACATCTTATTTAACATTTTTAACCTAAAGAATAGCTAAAAATTAAAAGTTCAGTTAGACATTACTAACAGAAAACGTTAAAAACAGTCGTAACTTTTTACAATTTTTAAAGGTGGATTTTGATTTGAATAAGGTTGGCATAGTTGGGGTAGTATTGGCTTTAATCGGTCTGTTTTTACCGTGGTGGGAGATAAATTTGAGTGTTTGGGAAACAGTAAATAAAGAGACTTCTATATGGTCTGCTGGCGTCTCTGTATATCCATATCAAATAAGTTCTAAAAATTTTCCTACACCGCAAACTATTGCAATTAATATAATTTCATTTCTTTTATTTGTCCTGCCTTCAATCGTGATTGGAATTTTGTTGGGAGTAGTAGGATGTGTTATTGACGATGAAGAGAAAGAGAAAATTTCGCTGATTTTGGCCGGATTGTCAATGTTGTTCTCAACTATAATGTTTATTTTTATGTTGCAGGTCGAACTTTTGGCAACGCCGCCAGCACCCTACTTTTTCGCGCTCATGCATGCAGTACCTATCCCGAATGTAGGAATATTCTCTAACTGCGGATCCACATTTGAAGGGGCTTCTCTATACTACTCATCATATTTATCAATTGGCTTTTGGCTTACCGTTATTTCTGGAGCGATAATGCTAAACGCATCACGAAAACATGTATGAGGAAAATCTTCTTTTAATGTCTCCTAAGGGAAATGAAAGTTTAAATTTGAAAATTGCGTGTAAATTATTGAAGAGAAGGAATGATTATGAAAATGCGCGCGCGGGTTAAACTACCCACACGTAAACCAAACATTAACGCATGACCCATACCTCGGGCTTTCACGCAACGACAACACCATTCCAGAATTCCCGCAAACACAAATTCTCGCTTTGTTTGCGCTAACAGCCTTAATTGCAACCGCCCTCTTGAAAATGAAAAGAAAACTCAGTTTCCGCTGCTTCCCTAAATTTTCTGTTAGTCATCGCTAAGAGAAGCCTGAAATTGTTGATAGAGTATATATGAAGAAGTATTCTGCTGGGAGACCTCATTTGAAGTCGGAGATTTCGCTTTGGCTATTATTAGGCTTCTAAAAGTTTTTATTTTAATTGATTTTTGAATTAGAGAGTGCTGTGGAATATGGATGATAAATGTTGAAGGTCTTGAGGTTTCGTATGGAAGGTTTAAGGAACCCGTCTTAAGGAGTGTTAACGCCGTCTTTGATGACAAAAGCCTTGTTTTGGGGCCGAATGGTTCTGGGAAGACAACACTTTTTAGAGCTTTGTGTGGGCTTACAAAAACAAGAAAGGGTAGAATATTAGTGGATGGCGTTAACGTGGAGGAAATATATGCAAAAACAGGAGTCATTATGGCAAATTTTCCAGAAGTTTTGTCCCTTTTGTCAATTAAAGTTTCTGACTTGATAAGGTTGTATGCAGATTTAACCGGTGGAGATCAAGCTTTCGCTCATCAAATTCTGGTCGGTCTGGGAATAAGCGAAACTCCGTTGAAATGCAAAAAGCTTCATGAGCTCTCAGCCGGCCAAATAAAGGCTGTTTGCACGGCAATGGCTCTCTCAACGCATGCCAAGCACGTTCTTTTAGACGAACCCTTTGAACAGTTAGACCCTGCCAGAAAAAATAAACTGATAGAACACCTCATAGGCTATGATGGAATAATAATTTTGAACACTCATGAAACATGGCTTATTAGAAACCTCGCCGACTGGAAGGCTTTCTTCATGTTTGAGGGAGCCCTTTACGGTCCAGTTTTGGTTGAGGAACTTTTTAAGGCCAAGTTTTCTTTAAGGGAAGAAGCCAAAGCCATAATTAAGCTGATGGTTTCTGGCAAAACCGTAAGCCTCGTTAAAGGAGGTCGTGGAAAGCCCGTTTTAAGCTTGGAAAGCCTTGACAAGATATACGAGCTTGCCTTGGAGGCAGAGAAAGGTTGACAAAATATTTCAACTTTAACCTCAAAGCTTTGCTTACCAATCCATACCTAATTTTTTGGGCCATAATCTTCATGGAGTATTGGGTTTTAATGTGGGCATACGTTTTCGGAGCCAACGTTCCCCCTTATGAAGAAGCCATTAGTGATTACACATCTATGGCTTATGGAAGCCTAACCATCATAAGCCTGTCGGCTGTAGCGACGGGAATAGCTGAAACGCTAATTCACTCTTCAAAGTCAATAAAGTTTGTAACTAAATATACGAAGCTTTCACCAGCAAGGTTTTTAGCAGAAAACGCAGCCTCCTCGCTTATGGTATTGTTGATAGTGTCTGCGATAATGTTCAGCTCCGTGATCGGAGTGTTCTGGCACAAATTTGGAATGCTGGTTCTCCCGAAAAGCCCTTTAGGCTTGGCTGCGACCACACTTCTCAGCGCAATATTTCTTTACGCCTTTTCTGCCTTTCTAAGCCTTTTAATCGTAGTTTTAAAGGCCCCTAAATCAGCCTCTTTTGTAACATTCATCCCATTAATGTTGTCCTTTTTATCCTACTCCTCCCTCTGGATAGACTTTAAAATATTCGCTTACATATCACCATTCAACTGTATATCAGCCCTGTTCTACCATTATTATTCAGGCAAACGGCCAGTAACCGGAGGCTTCTTCATGTCAAATGGGAAAGAACTCATGGATACAGCGTTAACGACTGTTTCCTTGACAGCTTGGATCATCACCATGCTTGCCCTTGTCATAATTCTACTAAGAAAGATGCGCGGAGTAAGCATTGAGGAAATAAGACTTGTGTAGCAACTGACATAATAATTATATTATCCAGCATCACCGAACAACCACAGCTACAAACAAACTTCAACACCCACTTTACAATGAAAAATTATTCTATTAGTTGCTGCTAAATTGTGGGGCGTTATCTATTGTTCTGCTTGTTATCGGTATGTTTTGCCTTCAGCTTTCTATGCTTTTATTAATGTATACTCCTTGTTGTTCGCGCGTGTAAAAGATTTGGAGCGTTTAAAATCACGTTAAAACAGAAAAAAATGGGGGGTGGCGGGAGAGTTCTCCATGATGCCGAGGGTAAGGCTTTATAAAGGGTATTTAAAGACTTCATATGTAGAAGTGGTGTTTCATGCCTAAAGTTAAAGCTATTATAAGCATAGAAAATGTTGTGGCTTCTGCAACCCTAAATCAGAAGGTGGACTTAAACGCTGTTGTCAAGGGCTATCCTGGTGTGGAGTACCGTCCAGAACAGTTTCCAGGGCTTGTTTTTAGGCTTAAGAGGCCGAAGACAGCCACTTTGATTTTCAATTCTGGAAAGATGGTTTGCACAGGGGCAAAGTCTGAGAAGGAAGCTCGAAGGGCTGTCATGAAAGTTATTAAGGAGCTGAAGCGGGGCGGAATAATAATCATAAGCAAGCCTGAGTTGAAAATCCAGAATATTGTGGCTTCTGCGAGCCTTGGCGGTATGATAGACCTTGAGAAGGCGGCCTATACGCTTGGGAGAACCATGTATGAGCCGGAGCAGTTTCCGGGACTAATTTATAGGATGGATAATCCTAAGGTTGTTATACTGCTTTTTGCAAGTGGCAAGCTGGTCTGCACTGGAGCTAAAAGAGAGCAGGATGTCTACGATGCTGTGCATAAGCTTCACGAAATATTGGAGGAGAAGGAACTAATATTCTACGAGTAAGCTGCCTAACACATTTTCTAACGCTTCTTCTTTTTATCCCCTTTTAATCTGCCTCAAAATTGTTTTTAGTTGCTCCTCGTTTATTGCACCTGTTTCATACAGCATATTAGCCACTTCACTTATTCTTAGAAGTGCATGAAGTCTAATACCACTTGTCTTAAGCTTTTCCTCGCCGCCTTCCTCTCTGTCGAGGAGGACCACGGCGTCGTTTACTATTCCGCCTTCGGCTGTTATGGCTTTAGCTGCTCTTCTAAGGGATAATCCTGTGGTGACTAAGTCGTCCACCAGTAGCACACGGTTTCCTGGAGCTAGAATTCCCTCAACCCTTCTTTGTCTTCCGTGGAGGCGTACGCCTTTGCGTATGTATAGAAATGGCTTCTTAAGGTTGTAGGCTATTAATGAAGCGAAGGGTATGCCCGCCACTGGGATTCCGGCTACTCTGTCAAAGTTTTCAGTGCCTATCTTCTCTTTTACAAAGTTTGTGTAAAGGTTGCAGATTTTCTGGAAAGCGTCTGGAAAGCTTGGAACTATGCGCAAGTCTATATAGTATGGGCTTATTTTTCCGCTTGTAAGCTTAAAGGTTCCAAATTGTAAGGCGCCAATCTTGTTTAGGATTTTGCAAACTTCAATCTTGACTTCTTCACTGCCCTTCTCTTTAAGCATCCAATCACACCTTTTTTGAAACTTGGTAAATCTTGCCAACTTCAGGGATTAGGCATGTAACTTTTGGCATTTCCCTCTTTAAGAGTTCGCCGAACCTTTTTAGGTCGGCTGACGAGCCGGTATGATATGGAACAGCCACTTTCGGTTTTGTCAGTCTGGCTATTTCAACTCCTGTTTCCGGGGAAGTTCCGGGAGCAATTCCAACTGTGCAGAAGACTAGGTCGAATTTTTCCCTTTCACCTATTGTTGCCATTTCAGGGAATGGGAGACTGTCCGCAGTGTGGAAAATTTTCACTCCGTCCTCGCTTGTGATTATGAAGGATATTGGTGTTGATGCCGGTGGATGGTTGCATTTCTCGGCTTTCACGGAGACTTCTCCAACTTTAACCTCTAAGCCTGGCTGAACCTCTTGAAGCTTTTCAGAGGGTATAGCGTTGCGTAGTCTTCTTGTGGATGTGGGGTCTGCTACAACCATGCATCCGGTCAGCTTATAAACTTCTGAAACAAGCGATGGGTCCAAGTGGTCGTAGTGTTCATGGCTTATGAGGACGGCGTCAACCTTCTGAAAGTTTTTAGGCTTAACATCAACCGGGTCTATTACAAGAGTTTTCGTTGGGGTTTTTATGGTTACTCCAGCATAGCGATTAAACCAGACAAATAGAATCTCATTTTTTCCGGGAGATTTCTCAATAGCCATACAGGTTCCTCGCGTTTATAATTATTAGAGTTTATGTCTTAAAGAACTTATGCTGCTTTAAAATGGTTGCTCCTTACTGTAAAAGCTTAAAGCTCTTTCTAAACTAACATTCAGAAAAGTGATGAAAATGAATGCAGATGAAATATTTGAAAAATTTACAAAAGAGTTTCTGGAAAAGTTTTTGGAAAAGAACCCCGACTTTGCCACCTATTTGGGGCTCCATGAACCCTATGATTACATGTTGCCGAAGGGCTCCACTGAAAGGCTTCTTGAAAATCTAAGGCTGATGGAAGAGGGGCTTACTCGCTTAAGAGAAACTGTCAACCCAGCGGAGCTAAGCGATGACCATAAAATAGATTGGGAGGTTTTGGAGAAGGCGTATGAACGCTGGAAATTTGACTTTTATGAGAGGCGTATTCATGAGTTAAACCCTGACGTTTCAGAGGATTTGGGCGGACTAATATTCATAATGTTTACAAGGGATTATGCCCCTTTGGAAAAGAGGGTTGATGCAATAGCCGCAAGAATAGAGCAGATGCCCAGATACCTTGAGGAGTTCCGCTCAAGATTCGAGAAATCACAGCCAGTGCGGTTGTGGACGCAGTTAGCCATAGAGAAAACCCAAAACTTGATGGGCTTGTTCATGTTTATACTTCAGGCAGTGAAGGGGAAGGTTTCAGAGAAGACCTACGAGAGACTTCAAAAGGCTGTGGAAAACTTTTACCCCGCATTTAAGGCGCACATGGAATGGCTTCAAAGCCTACTAAACAAGACCCGCGAGGAATGGGCTATTGGTGGGGAAAAATTTGAGAGGCTTCTCCAGCTTCGCGAGCTTGGAATGACCTCTGATGAAATTCTTCAGCTTGGCATAAGATATCTTAACGAGTTGAAAGCCGAAAGGGAGCGCATTACCCAACAAATAGCCCCCGGAAAATCCGTTGAAGAAGTTCTCAAAATAATTGAAAGTAAAGCTCCAAAAACCTTTGAGGAGGCTTTGGAGTACACCAGAAAAGCGATGGAGGAGGCGAGGCGCTTCGTCCAGGAAAAGGGCATTGCAACGGTCTACCCAGAAGATGTCCTCCTTGTTGAGGAGACGCCAACCTTTATGGCGCCAGTTATACCCTTCGCAGCACTAATGATGCCCGCAAAATATGACAAGCCGCAAATAGGAATTTATGTGGTAACTAGGCCTAAGGACCCTTCAAACCTTGGAAAACATCTAAACTATCCTTCCATAAGGAATACCGCTGTTCATGAGGCTTTTCCAGGGCACTTCCTTCAGGGGTCTGTTTCGAACCGTGGAAGTGTTATTAGGCTTTTGGCTGAAGGCTCTGAAACCGTTGAGGGTTGGGCGCACTATTGCGAGGAGCTTATGTGGGAAAAGGGCTTCATAACAGATTTGGAGACACGCCTTATACAGATTAATGATATGATTTGGCGGGCTGTTCGAATAATTGTTGATGTTAAACTTTCTAGGGGAGAGATGAGCTTTGAGGAGGCTGTGGACATGCTTGTTAAGGAGGCTGGCATGTCTAGAGAAGCCGCCGTAGCGGAGGTTAACCGCTACACCCAGACACCGGGGTATCCGCTGTCTTATCTGCTGGGGAAACATTTAATCCTAAAACTGAGGGAAGAGGTTAAACAGAAGATGGGTGAAAAGTTTGACGAGAGGTTTTTCCACGACATCATAACGGCGAATGGCTACTTGCCCATATCTATGCTCCGCAAAATCTTCGACATGAAAATCCGCGAGCTTCAAGGTTTATCTTAACTTCTTTATCCCTATTTTTTAGATTCATGGACAAGGAAAACTGCTATTAAAAGTGCTGGAAAGATTAGTGCGAGAGCTGTGTAGAAGGGAAGCTGTGGAATAAAGCTTACGTATAGGTAGTTGCCCAGCAGCATGCCTAATCCTGAAAGAATATAGCTGACAAAATTTCTGAAACCCACAACCTTCCCTCTGTTTTCCGGAGTCACGAGGTCTGTGGAGAGGGCCATGGCGGATGACATTGTAAGCAGTTGGCCTATGGCGAATAGGGCCATTGAAAGCATTAGCATTGGCAGGTTGCCCCACATGAAGATTAATGTTGCGGTGCCGAAAATGGTTAAACCCGCGATCAGCGGGATTTTTCTCCCGAACTTGTCCACTATTTTGCCTATGGGCAGAGAGGCAATTATCATTGTTAATAGCAATGGTATGTAGACTAGCCACCATTGGTTTTCGGCTACGCCTAGAACATCCCTTGCGTAAACGGCGTTTATCACGTTTGTGAGTGAAACTCCAAACATTAGGAGGGTTTCTATCGTGAAAATCCAGAAGGCTGTGCGGGGCACTTTCTTCCACACGTTGACGCTTTCCTTAAAAGCTTTAGGATAGGCTTCTATAAAGTATCTGAAGCGCATAGGCTCAGCGTTAGCTATCGTTTCCTTTAGTCTTAGCCTCCAAAGGGCAGCTATTAGGAAAAGGGTTGTGACAATGAAGTATATTATCCTCATGCTTAACTCCAGCCCAAACTTCATCATTAGGAAGCCTGCAATGACTGGTCCCGGAGTGTTGAAGGCGCCGTGAATTAGCTGTATTATTGATGAGCCCATTCCTCTTCGTTCTGGGGGTAGCGAATCCTGGACCATTGCGAAGAGGGCTGGCTGGTATATTAGGCAGAGGCTTTGGATTATTGTTCCTATCAGTATGAAGTGCCATGTTGGGGCTAGGGCGAAAAAGAGGTTTGACAGCGCCATTATGAAGGTCATGGTTGTTATAAGCCAACGTCTGCCATACTTGTCCGCCAAATAGCCTCCAGGAAAAGCCACAACAGCCATTCCAACCCAATTGGCAAGTCCTATTATGCCTAGGGCTAGGCCTGTTCCCCCCAAGTGTTGCACGTAATATTGGAAGTTTGGGGCTGGCATTTCAGTGGCTAGATCCATTATCATCCAGCTTATCACTAGGACTTTGTAGTTGCCGCTTATGAAGAAGAACTCCCGCCTAAGGATGTCGCGGATTCCCATGTTTGCTTTCCACTTGCTTTCTCGAAACAATCACGCTTCAGAATATAAGGTTTGGCTGCTCTTATGTAAATACTTAATAATGGTATTTGCCGTGTTTAATAACCATAAGTGATGGCTAATGGTTGACGTTTGAATGCAATCAACACCATAGACTTCTCCCGCACACCCCATTTTTTCTGTTTTGCAACGTGAAGCCCAACGCGTTTAATCTTTTATGAAGTCTTTAAAATATGATGAATGCCAAGCCTCTGAGCCCTTTGGGGCTGTGAACTTGATACGCTCGTCTGATTAAAAGGGCCCTTGAACTTTAACTGTTGGAGTTTTAAGGCGAAAACTTTAGCGGTTGAAGTTGGAGAAAAGAGTTGAGGTTTTTGCAGCTTTTAGCCTAGCCTACTCTGCAAAAATGCTTATTCGCGTCCATATCGCTTTTTTAATTTGACAAAAAAGTCGCGTTTTATGGTTATTTGAAAAGTTTTATATTTTCATAACGTTAGAGAACAATCAAAGGTGGAAATATGAGTGAAAAGAAAGTTGTAAGTAGAAATTTAGCTATCGCTTTAGGCATAATAGTCGTTATTGTTCTTGTCGGACTGGTAGCAGCTATAGCTAACTACACATCAATAATAAACGATAAAGATTCCCAAATACAAACACTGGCAAATCAAAAGAATCAACTCCAAACATGGCTTAACGGAAATATAACTCTGCTTAACCAAACACAAAGGTGGTTAGATGGAAATGTTACTTTATTAAGTCAGACGCAAACATGGCTAGACGGAAACATCACATATTACAATTCTCAAATCGATTCTAAAAATTCCCAAATAACAAGCTTACAGAACCAAATATCAAATCTAAATTCCCAAATCAATTCTCTGAACACTCAGATTACAAACCTTCAAAACCAAATCACAGACTTACAGAATCAAATAAACTCCCTAAAAGCGCCAAAACTTATCAAAGTAGATTTGAGAGCCGAGGATAATAGACCCTGGCTCCAGACACCTTATCTTCATGTCTATGGATATGTCTGCAATGTTGGGACATTTACCGCATATAACTCTAAAATTCATGTAGTGGCTTATCAGAGTGGCGGAGTCATAGCTATCGATACATATATTACTTTAGGTTCAATAAGTGGCGAATCATGGACGAGAGTTGACACAAACGTCTACTATAGTGGAAGTGCGTTAACAGGCTGGACATTAACATTAGAATGGACATCTTGACATTTTATTATAAACTTTTGAGCCTCATTTTTTATGATTGTTTTCACGTTAAAGAAGGCTACCATTGAGAAGATTTTAAATATGATTTTTCTGAGAGGTAGGCGATGACTATGTTGCGGATTTTCTCAGCATCTTTTGCTCCGAAGCCCTTCAGTCTTTTTATGATTTCATATTGTTCGTCGTCTAATGTTACCATGATACGTTTTACCATTTTCTAACCCACCTCTAACTATTTTATTGCCGAAACGAAATATTTAAATATTTCTTATTACTAATTTATTACTTGAAAGCAATAAAAGAGTAAGATGAAAATGATGGCCCTAATAAAGTTCCGCGTTAAAGATGAACTTAAACATTTAATGCAAGATGAAGAGTTTAAGCGGCGAATGATAAGGGCTTACGAGGTTCAAGTGGAACAGAATCACGGTTGGGGCTTCACGGTAAAATACAAAGGCTACAGAATCCGCTTTGATATTGATGATAAGGCTTCAAGCCGGAGTTGCCTAGTTTATTTGGGCTACGCGGAAGAGGAGCCTAAAAGCGTTCAGAAAAGTCTGCTGGAAGTATGCTGAATGGAAGGCACAGCTAAAAAGGAGTTGTTGAGGCTTGCCAAACGCCTACGGGCTAAAGCCGTGGAGTTTGAAGAGGGCAAAGATTACGGGCGGGCTGAAAACGCCCGCTTATACGCGTCTTGGTTTGAGGAAACCGCAAAAACTGCGGATTAAATTCGTTCTTCTTTTTTCGAGGGTTGATATATGAAATATTTATAGTAGGAAATAGCGCTTCAAACCAATATTGAGTTGCTTCAGGGGTGAAATGCGGTGCCGTTGAAAAGGAAAATTTTCCAGCTTGGGCGCAGCTACGTGGTAACTTTACCCAAGAGTTGGGTTGAAACTGCAAGGGCTGAGCATGGCGATTTCGAACACGTTCTTGTCGAAGTCGACAATGAATTGCGCCTTAAACCAGACGCAGAAAAGAAAACTTGCTTGCGATGTTAATCAACTCTTTTATAGCTGGTGGTAGTTGGCAACACATGACAGAAGGGTAAAGAATTGACTCGAAAAATTAACGCTAAACATGTTTGCCCAAACTGTGGTTTTACACATGTTGTGTATAAACCTGAAACTGGAGAAGTGTGCTGTCCAAACTGTGGGCTTGTCTTATCGGGCATGGGAAAAACGGAAATGTCATACGCTTCCAGCGCTCTTAGTATCGGAATTGAAGAAACCCCTGAGTTCATTAGAGTTTTGAATTGTTGCCCTTTATGTGGTAATGATAATCCCAAATTTATTTATCCAAACTGGCCTCGTGAAGGCATGATTCAATGTGATGAATGCCACAAGTATTGGGCTAAAGAAAAATTTTACATTCAAGCTAAAATAGTTGAACATCCTATTCAAATACCGAATGTTTGTCCAAAATGCGGTAGTATTCACATTGAGAAAAGTGATTTAACTCCTAGAGTTGCTTATATTAACGGTTTCATTTTAAACCGTTTAGAATGTTTTAAATGCGGATTTGTCTCCTGGTTTGCGTTAAGACAAAAACGCGTTATGATAGAACCGGTTAAATCGTGGTATGCGAAACGAATTTTAAGTTCTTACGGAGACTATAGGCAAAGGTTTAAAATTGCCGTTCAAGGGCCTATAAATTATCCGGCAAGTGATATTTTAACCCCGATTAGTGAAACTCATTATAGAGTAAAAAGCGGAGAAGACGAAGAAGACATTGTCATCCCTCTTCAAAAATTAATACGAAAAACATTCAAAGAATATTACAGAAAAGAACCATACACTGTTGGCTACACTAAAAGAGAACGGGCAAAATATCTTTTCGAGAAAACGATACCATATCATTGGGTGTTCAGACTCTTTGAACATAACAAGTTAATTTATGAGGAATGTTTAAGACTAGCGGAAAAACTGGTTTATATTGACAAGCGAGGAAAAAATTGGGATTATTTGGCTTTGGCTATCCTTCATATTGTCCTCTTTTTAAATGATTTAAGAAAGCTTATGCCAGAAATGCCTAAACTTTGGAAACAACATATTGGACGAACTTTTCATTGGAAAACGTATAGGCGGCATCTTGAATTTACAGTTGCCCATACTCAGCCTTACGTGAGAAATGGAGCTGTCATACGCAAAAAACCTGAGGTTTGGGTTGAACAATTAATGCTTTGGCTTGAGGATTAGCAAACCGTGTCCATAAACCTATTGCATAATATACAGTGAGGAAGGCCTCCCGAAAGGGAGGCGGAGACTCTCTACTTTTCATTACGTGAAAAGGCAATAAAAGCAGGTGAAGTTTTTGCAAAAAGTTTGCAAATATCAAATCATTGACAACTTAGGCTATGCCAATTGCGCCTATTACGATGGTTCAGTAGGGTTGTGCACGTTCGATAACTGCCCCCATCATATTTGGGCCATCAGGCTTGTCTTATACTTTGCAACTTATGGCGGGCTGAAAATAAAATTGCGCGGGTTGATGGCTCAAATGCCTTTTGTAAAGGTGATTGCCCATGAGTGAATTGAAACAAGCAGCGTTTAAATGGTGGCAGCAAGGCTTCAACGTTGTCCCTGTCAAAATAGTTGAAGCTAAAAAGCTGCCTTTAGGAGGAGACTGGGGCCAATGGCATTCGCGAAGGCAAACTGAAAAGGATTTCAACGAGTTACCTTGGCATGCTGCTGACGGTTTCGGCATAGTTACCGACTACCCTAACAGCCAAGGCCTATTCTTGGCGGTTGTGGACTATGATGTCAAACGCGTCAGCGAAGAAGCCAAGGCGAAAGGCAAAGAATTACTTCCAAAGTTTCCAATAACGCGGATGGATAGAACAGTTACTGGCGGAATTCACCTAGTTTACCTGTCAAAAGTTAAGCCGCGGGCCAATAGAAGATACCATGACAGCCACGCGCTTGAGCTTATCGCTGGCGGCCTTCTAGCCGTTATGGCTCCGTCGAAAGGTTATCTACCGCTGAACGATAATGAGCCGACGGTTGTTGAAGATGTTGAGGGCATGTTCTACCAAGTGTTAGGCGTGAAGGATGAAAGGGCTGAAGCTACAGAAGGCGTAGCGTCCAATCTGCTTGAGCAGTGGCTAAGCCAAATAAAAGCGAAACTGAAAGTAGCTGGTGAAGGCAGCCAATATGTTTATGCGCATTGCCCTTTTCATCCGCCTGACAACCATCCAAGCTTCGCCTTGCATAAGACAAAATATTACGCGGTGGACTACCACGACAACCAAATCTATAGCCTTAAACAATTGGCTGAAGCTTTAGGCATTGAACTTGAAAGCGTTTCTGAAGGCTTAACGTGCCGGCTTGGGGCCTATAGGCTGAACTTATCAGAACGAAACGTTTTCCTATTAGACTTTAAAGGGCAGCCCGTATTCACTTGTAAACTTCACCTTTTAAACACTGATAAAAACAAGGGGAAAATTGCGGAGTTGACAGGCGTCGACAGGGCTGAGTTGGAGAAAAGAATTGCAGAGTTCACGTTTAAAGCGCATATAGCCCAGAAATATGAGGAAAGAAGCGAAGTTGTGGAAGAAACTAAGCCGCCCATTATTCTGGATGAAGAGATAGAAACCCGTTTGAATGCTGAGGTTGAAAGGATAATTAACAGTGAAAACCAGCTTGAGGCCCTTAAGCCCCATCTTGACGTTTGCATCGTTGGAGAAGACGACAACAAACAGGCAATCTACACGCTTTTAATAGGCTCAAAATTCGCGGACTTGGATAAAAAACAAATCATTATATTGAAGGGCACTGAGGGTGGCGGAAAAACAACAATTGCCTCAACTTTAACGGGCTTCTTCAAAACGAAGACTGTTGGACGTTTCACGGAGCATGCGCTTGAATACAGTGACATCAAGGGCTATGAAGTGCTTTACATAAAAGAATTGGGCAGCATGGACATGGACAAGCAAGGCGTTGCCTCAATCAAGTTTCTAAGCGCTGATGACAAAGGCTTCATCGTTGAATACACTATTCGGGATGAGGAAGGCCGCTTTAGAACTGAACAGAAAAGGATCCCGGCTATTACTACGGTTAGCACTACGACAAGGCTGAGCCTTGACAGTCAATTTGAGCGTAGGGCATGGCTGTTTAACGTTGATGAAAGCCCAGAGCAGACGGAACGAGTTTTGAAGTGGAAGGCTTGGATAGGCCAGCAGAAAGACGAAATTAAGCTTGGGCTGCGGAAAATAACAGATTACGATTTCAGCCGCCTTGTCATAGAACGTTTTAACAAGCAACTTAAACCCGCTAAAATTGTTATACCGTTCAGGGAAAGCCTCGCGCAAATTTTGGATTCCAATATTTTACGTGTCCGAGGAGACATCGACAAGCTTTACACCTTCATAGAACTCTATGGGCTTTTAAACCTTAAACGACTTCAAAAAGTAGGCGAAGACGTTTACATTGCCACGCCGGAAATCGCTGTTGAAGCCCTAAACATTGTCGACAGGGTTCTTGCAAACATGCTTGGAAGCGGAGACGAAAGAATCAAACCTTTAATCAACGTTTTGAAAGAGTTAGGTGTAAAAGCATACGAAAACATCGACAAAGGCCTCAGAGAACAGATTGCAATTAAGCTGGGGAAAAGTGAGGGCAGTGTTAGGCTGTACCTCAACCATCTGGAACGCCGGGGCGTATTATCCAGCGACAACAAGAAGCCGAAAACCTACACGCTGCTTTATCCGTTGGTAGAAGTGGAACAGAAACTCCTCGCAAAATCGTTAATTTCAAAAGTTTCTAATGTTTTGCATGATAACCTGCAAAAAGAAGCTCAAAAATGGCTTGAAAAGCGATTGTTAAAACCGACTTCCGGGGAAAGAGACACAATAGAGGGGGTTAATAACCTAAAGTTAAACCAAGAAGGAAACCAGAATGTTGAAAACCTCTCTCTTCTCTCTCCTTCCCGCAAAAACGGTTTTAACAATCCTGAAATAAGCCTAAAACAAGCTTCTTTAACCGAAACAAGCCCAGAAAATCGTAAACTTTCAAAATTTACGATTTTGCGAAGACTTCCAGAGGGGCTGCTGGAATGTCCTTACTGCAAGGAAGAGGGCCAAGCCATGTTTTTCGCAACTGAACATGACTTGGATTTACATGTTAAGAGAAAGCATCCCGTGAAATTTTTAGTTCCACAAGTTGAAACGGAGGTGAAAAATGTTGAGTGAAACAAAAGTTGAACCTAAAATGAAAACAACCGTTGGAAGGCTGAAATGTCCAAAATGCGGACATCTAAACTGGAGCGTTATCGGAAGGGGCAACCCGCCAAACTTCCAATGCAACAAATGCGAAGGATGGTTCCCAGAAAAAGAGTGGCAAATCGTTGAAGTGGAAGTAGACGCGTATAAATGTCCAAACTGCGGGGCCATTGTAGCCGACAGCCAGGAAAACTACAGCATAGGCGTATGGGCAGGCCCAGAACCCGTTTTAATCTGCCCCGAATGCCTAACCATAATACGCGGATTTTTACACCATGAAGACCCACGCGGCGCGTCAATAATCATCAGAATCGACGAAAAAGGCGGCTACATGCACGTTCTCCATAAAGGATGCCCGAAAGCTGAAAATAAGCTTGGTTACATGCGTTTAAGACGCATGTGTGTGGATCCGGAAACTAAGGAGTGGATGAGGAGACAAGGCCTCAAAGGCGAGCCAGGTTCAAGGGTTGTTCTGGTTTACGTCTGCGAAGATTGTGGAGCCCAACAAGTTGTAAAGGCTGGACTTGAAGACACGCGAATCTGGAACACTTATGCTGAAAGATGGTGGAAATCCTAATTTTCCCCTTTTTTGTGCGCGGCTTTTTTCTCCATACTCCTCGTGGGTTCAAATCCCACGGAGGGAGAAGGCCCGGTTCGGCCGAAGAGCTGACGGGCATAAAACAACAACAAAAGAGGTGAGTTAGATGCCACTGTTTAGACGTGAAGCAAAAATCAGCAAGGTTGAACCCGTAAAGGTTGAACAGCCTAGGGAGCAACCAGCCCAAAGCCCTCCGCCTATACCTTTACCTCCGCCAACAGAGCCTAAAAGCCCAGACGAAACGGAGCTTGAAACTTTAAAGCTGCGTTGGCTTAAAGCCCTCACAGATTACGCCTATGGAAGGTTCAGTGGTAAAACTGTCGTGTTAAGTGGTAAACTCTACTACAAGCATGCTGTTTTGGAGACAAGCCAAGGGCCTGGAGTCAAATCTGAAGTTTTCATAGGGCTAAACGCGGAGATGGCTCCATGCTTGGTGAAAGTTGAATACGTCTACGGCTCCATGGGCCTATTAGATGTCAAAGTTTCAGAGCAGCCCATAAGCCCCGACAAAGCCGAAGCTGCTGGCTTAACGCCAGCAGAGGCCTTGAAGATTTTGAGCGCCATGGAGAAGCTTGAACTATCATGGTGAAGGGGTGGAATGATATGCGATGCGTATACATAGCGTATGGCGATGTAAGCAAAATTCAGTTAAAACCAAACGCTAAGCCTTTAGACGCGCTGCTCTACACGGGCTTCGACTTATATGTTGAAGTGGCTCCTAAACAATGGGTTAGGGCTGTCGACTTGCCTGAAAACCATCCTGCAAACGTGAACCTTTCAGCAGGAGCCTACAAGGCGGGCCTAATAGATGCCAACGGCCAGCAAATCACCATCCTAAATGCTTTCAACCCCGAGCATAGGGCTTTGGCAAGCAGGGAAGGCTTGCATATTGCCGTGCCTTACTCCGAGGACAAACGCGAGGAAATTCTAAAGACGCTTGAGAAAATCCGCGAAGAACTTCAAGTTTTAACGGAAAGCCGATTCATAGACTTGCAGAACCGAATAAACAGAATAAAGACTCGTCTTGAGGTTTTAAAGGGAATCCGCAGCCTTGAAAGGGAAATTGCTGAAAAGGAGAAGCTACAAGCCACATGGGATTCCACAGTGAACGACGCTGCAGATATGCTGGAAAAAGTAGTGGAGTTATCCAGCGAAATTTTCCCAACAGGCTATGAACGTTTAGCCTTCAAACAAGCGGTTCAAAAAGCCAAAAAAGAAGCAGCCTTGGAAACGGCCATCGAGGAATCCCTCTTGCTAAACCCATCGCTACTACGCGATTTGAGACGGAGGCTTCTGGAGGACTGAAAATCATGGCTGAAAAACAGCAACTCCCACCTTTTTCTTTTAAAAAGTTAACTTTCGCCTTCCTCAAAACTCAGAAGACACGTGAGGCATTAGTTAAAAAACTGCAAAAACGCCTTGAAATTGCAGAGAAAGAGGCGGACAGTGCTGAGGATGCGGCTGTTAAGGCTGAATGGAACAGGCTTATCGGGTTTCTAACTCAAACGTTAAACGGGCTTTTGAAGGCTTACGATGCCGTGCGCTTCAACGAGGACATGCAGCAGCTTAAAAGGCTAATTAAAGAATGCAAACAGCTCCGCGAAGAATTAAACGCGGAACAAGAGCAGCTTGAAGCCCAAAAACAAGAGCTGGAACTACGCCGTAAGGAATTGGAGAGACGAGAAAGCGAGTTAGCCTATCGCGAGGCTGAATTAAACCGTAAGCTTGAGGCTTTAGCCGAGCAGCAGAAGGGGGGAGGGGGCTAACCTTTGAGGCCCAAAACTGGCAAGCCCCAGTTCAAAGTTCGCCTCGACAAACTGCTCTGGGAAACCTTCAAACTCGAATGCAAAAGACGAGGCCTAAAACCCAACGAGACGCTTGAAAAATTGATACAGGCTTACCTCTCAAACCCGCTGCTTTTCATAACGTTCTGCACAGATGATTAAAATGGAAGAGGCTCCCGCAATTAAGCCCGTTTTCACGATAGAGGCAAAAAACAAGCCCGTTTGCCCCGAATGTGGTTCAGAAAGGCTTTACAAAGACGGATTACGCTATTTAGCAGACGGTTCAACCGTTCAAAGGTTTTTGTGTAGAGATTGCGGTTATCGTTTCAGTTGGCCAAGAGCCAAAGGGCAACATAGAGGGCAGATTTTAAAAACAAAACGTGACAATAATAATGTTTGCCAAGTATGCGGTAAGGTGGGCTTACCGAAAAACTTGGCCAGCAAGGCGGTATTAGCCTTGGCTGAAGCAAATGGGAAAACGACAAGCGGGCTTGCGGGAGCCACAACGCCAAACCAGACAAGCCAAATGGAC
>Ga0080004_1120199_pt1 | contig 30530 bp, 33 predicted proteins | sample WasSprMetagenome_FD_69207 | JGI IMG/M metagenome (GOLD analysis project Ga0080004, IMG submission 69207) | Sulfidic aquatic microbial communities from Washburn Spring, Yellowstone National Park, USA - WS (SPADES assembly) (version 2) | ecosystem: Environmental > Aquatic > Thermal springs > Hot... | reverse complement strand
CAAAATTTTCGCATTTTAAAAATTCTCTGAAATTAAAAGGATAATTTTCAAATTCTAAATATCTTCCTGTCAAATGGGTTGCAAGTTCTTTACTCAAAAGTTTAGCATTAGAACCTGTAATCACCAAATTGTATCCTCTTCTTTGCAAGCTATTTATCCAAAGCTCCCAGCCATTAACATTTTGGATTTCATCAAGGAGGAGTAATTTTACATCGCCGTATATTTCCCTTAGTGCAGACAAAATATCATCCAGTTTTTGTTCTGTTAATTCTTTTTCATCAAAGTTCACATACCCAAAGTTTTTATCCTTAAGTAAAAGGAAGGCCAGAGTTGATTTTCCACTTCTTCTAACTCCTGTAACTACTTTAACTATCTCATTTTCCAAAATTTTCTTCAACTTTTCTAATACCTCCCTTTCAATAATCCTTTGCTTCATTCTTTCTTTTATTTCTTCTTTCTGTCTTGCAATTATATGTCTTATATTGTTCATAATTTATATTTAACTGAACAATATTTTAACTTTTTGTTCACTTAAATTTATTCAGAAATATTCCACAAAGAAGAAATTTTTTACAAAAGTTTATCCCTATAGGATAAATTTTAAGGAAGCTCTAACAGCCATTTCCATAAAGGTTTAAAGACAATTTTTCTATTTTCAGCTTTAAATTCATCCTCATAATCCCATGTTATTACAAGCAAATCTTTGCATTTCAAAAGATTAGAAGCTTTTATCAAAGATTTAATCTCACGTTTTTCTATTTCATCTTTGCTTGAGGCATAAGTAACTTGAATTAATTGTTTAATTTTTAATCCTTCTTTAATTACAAAATCTACTTCGTCATTTCTGTTTTTGAAATAGTAAATCTGCATAAGAGGATTATAATTCGTTTTTCTTAAAAGTTCCAAAAATACGGAATTTTCCATTCTTTTTCCAATATCTTGAGAAAATGCTAAAATGTTTGTAATTCCCAAATCTGCAACGTAAATCTTTTTTGGCCAACTTAATCTTTCACGAACTCTCTTGGAAAATCTTTCAACAAAGAAAATGTTAAGAGTGTCTTCCAACTTTTCAGCATACTCATATAAAGTTCTATCAGTAAATGATACTTTATCCTTCAAAAAATTTTTCATTCTGTTCATACTCATTTCTTTTGAAAAATTCTGGAAAATGAACTCTAGCAAAAGCCTTCCAAATTCTATGTTTTTAATTTTATGCCTCTCAACAAAGTCCCTATAAAATATTTCATCAAAGTATGTTTTCCACAAAAAATCTTTCTTCTCTTCGTTCAAAACAACTTCTGGGTAACCTCCAATCAACAAAAATTCTTTAAGCAATTTCTGAACTTTTCCTCTACCCTCAAAAGTCCTCAAATCTTCCTCAAATTTCTTAGCTCTTAAAAACTCTCTAAAACTAAAAGGAAGCAAAATATAAACTATGTTTTTCCCTCTTAACGAAGAAGAAAATTCTTTTCTTAAAATTTTAGAGGAAGATCCAGTTGCAAAAACTTCATAGCCCCTGTTCATAAGAGAAAGGAGCAAAAATTCCCAGTCTTTCATTTCTTGTACTTCATCTACAAATACTTTAAGAACTTTTTTAGCAAAGATTCTTGTATAAATTTCTATAACTTTGAAAAATTCCTTGCTTGAAATGCCTCTAAAAGCTGTATCCTGAAGATCAACGTACAATTCATCTATTGCATGCATTCTCATAAACCATGTTTTTCCAGACTTTCTAGGCCCAACTATGCAATGAACTTTATTCTTAATCCTTTGAAACCTTAACTCTCTTTCTATTCCTTCTATCCTCTTTAACTTGAGAAAAAAATCTTCTACAATTTTTTCTTCCATATTTATGTCATTAGGATATAAATATTTAAACTTTTTTCTGCCCTTATAATAAAATTTTTTCTTTGGTAAGACAATTGTGTTAGAAAACTTTTTATAAAAAGTTTTCTATTTTAAATATCTAATTTTACATTACAAACGCTTGGAATGTTAATTTAAAAAAATACTTGCTCAACTCTTAAGAAAATTAACTTAAAAGCCATTTCAATAAAGGTTTAAAAACAATTTTTCTATTTTCTACTTTAGCAGAATGTTAGTTATAGCAAAACCAATGATTTGAGAAGTAAAATGTTATGCAAAAGGTGACAATTGCTGTGAATTTGTAGTAAAGCTAAAAGAAGAGAACAAATCTTCAAATTTTTCATTTCACTCAGTTCTCATCTGTTTCTCGAACCTTCATATCTCTTCAATATACTTTTTGACTTTCTTGGTAATGAGACGCCAATCGTACTTTTCTACACTTTTCCTTCCCTTTCTACTCATTTTCTTTAATCGAACTTCGTCCTCTAGCAAAGCTAATATCCTATCTGGATACTTCTCTATTCTATTTTCTACCAGAATACCCTTTACGCCCTCTAATCCTCTAACAGCTTTCTCTGTAGCAATTACTGGAAGTCCAGCTGCTAAATAACAAAGAATTTTGGTTGATGCGCCAGTTAAGTATCTTATCGGAGAAATCGCTAGCGTCGCATTTTTCAGAAAAGAATTTAAATTCTCAACAGGACCCGTGAAAATAATATTATCACTCTCATACTTCAACAATTCTCTAGGAAAGGCACCAATAAATAAAAACTTTACATTCTGGTTAACCAAGCGTGCAATTTTATGAATGATTAATTTTACCGCATCTAGATTAGGAAAATAGTGCATATTCCCAAGAAAAAGAACAGTCCGCGCCTCAAAATTTGGGCCACAAAAGTTTATATCAGAACAGTCCACACCATTTTCCACTTTTTTAATCTTATCCTTGCTACATCCTATCTCCAAAAAATGTTGTAAATCTTCCTTTGAAACCGAAAAATGGACATCTGAATAATAATGAGCAGCTAACTCTTGTATTTTTTTCATTTCAATTTCTATTTTACTAAAACCTACTTGTTGAAGTAGTTCATCTTCGGTATAATGTGCGTCGAAGACAAGCTTTAAATCTTGGACTCTTTCCCTAAAGAACAAAAAACTCGAAAGAATTATCTCAGGGTCTTTTGAAATGAGAACATTGATTCTTTCTTTTCGAATGAGGTTTAAAAGTTGCTTTGGTTGCTTGTAATATATCTTTGGATTAATAAGAAGAATCTTTAACTTCTTAAATTTCGAAGTAAATTTCTTAAATTTTTCGAAATCGTCCACCTCCCTCCAACACTTGATTATCGAAATAGAAAAAAAACGAGATAAATATTTGCTCATATTTAGAACCCTGTAGGAAGCGCCTTCTGTAGATGGTATTAGCGGGCCGTCAAAAAAGTATCCTATTCTTTTCTCTTCCATAGCATCTTACCTGGAAATAATATAAAAAATTTTATATTGTTCACATCTAACTCGAGTGGCTGCAATGGTCGGAAAAATTCTTTATTTTGGACATTTTTGTCTAAGTGAAGAGCTTTAACCTTTCCGTTATAAAAAATAACTCCGACCTGTGGGGGGCTATAATTCTTCTGTAATCGTCCTGTTGAAAACATTTCCTTTAGCCAGTATGGCATCGCAAATTTTTTTGTAGAAAACTTACAAAGTTTGAGAAAAAATTCTGCACCCACTTTAAGAGCAAGCTTTTGTTCATTCCATCTCAACTTTTTGAAGGCCTCTTCTATCTTTGCCCACTTTCCTTGAGAAAAGATTTTTTCTAATACGAATTTATTTTGCTTGGTTAAAACTACACAAACTGTTAACACACACTTCTTTCCGAGAAACCAAAACTTTCTCGGATACGTAAATTGTATCTTTTCTCTCAAGACCCATATTTTTGAAAAGTTTATACCTGCTTCTTCTTTCAACTCTCGTCCTATGGTTTCCTTTATACTTTCGCCTTTTTCCCTACCACCTTTTATTAGCTCCCAACCCTTCTCTTTTTCCTTCCTTTTCAAAATTAAAAACTTTATTTCATCATCAATTTTCTTACTTACTACTGCAACTGCTCCTTCTCTTTCTTCAGCACGAATTTCCATAAATCTATAAACGCCTCCCAAATTTTAATTCTTTTAAATCTGTTCAACTTGAACACCGGTTTTGTATATCTATGATATTCTTCCCAATTTTTATGAAGTATTTTTAAACCAAAAAGGTTAGGCTGTTCGAAGATTGGCGTGCCTGGATACGGTACAAAAACTCTTACAGTAGAAAATAAATTAGGGGTAGTAAAATATTTGTAAGTCTGATCTATGAACCTCTTAGTAGTATTAATGGAAACTTTGTTCTCGCCTGGTAATCCAACTATGTAAGAAAGGTTAACAATAAAGGGGAAGTTACTACAATTTATAATCCCTTGTAGCATACTTCTGGGAGTTTCGTTTCTCTTCACTGCTTTGAGTATAAGAGGGTCTGCACTTTCTATACCAGCAAAAATAATCCTTAAATTATTTTTAAAGAACTCCTTTACTACAAAAGAGTTCATCAAGGAAACTCTCATATTTGCTGCAAAATACACATCTGGAAACTCCTTTCTTAATACTCTTAGAATGGTAAGCGCATACTTTTCATCTAAATTAAATGTGCTATCACCAAAAAATATTACCCTTGTTTTGCATTGTGAGAGGAACACACTAACATCTTCCACTATCTTATTGATACTTTTCCTTCTAAAATTTTGCCAAAAGTTACCTTCTGCACAATATTTGCACTTATAGGGACATCCTCTACTTGTGAATAAGCACAAATAAGGGTCTTTTCGTAGTTGTCTTGGTAAAAGATGGTAAGCTGGTGATGGTAACCTCTCCAAGTCAAGAGAATATAAACATCGTTTATTACGTCTAATCCTATTATTGAATTTATAAGAGATGTTAGGAATTTTTGCAAGTTTATCCTCTTTGCTATTCTCTATACATTTCACGACTTCCCATAGTGTTTTTTCACCCTCGCCTCGAACTATTATATCAAAACCTTTACTTATACTTTCCTCATCACAAAAACTCATATGGTAGCCCCCACCGATTAGTAAAATATTTTTATTAAGTCTCTTTAGAGGTTTTACGATCTCATGAACAGCCAAAGGAAAATTAAAAGTGAATGAGGAAATACAGATCACTTCATAATGTTTAGCAATCTTTTTTAGCGTCTTTTTCCACCTTTTACTCGAATATAAACTTTGTTGAAAATAATTACATTTATATCCCTTTTTTTCTAAGAAAGAAGCGAGCGATAGAAGTGCTACTGAGATTGGATTCTCCTTTTCAACTAAAAAGGAACTTCTAAAATCAAAACCTAATTGTTCTTGAATTTTTTCTATTTTTACTTTCGTCAAAGACCTATTCTCCTGCATAAGCGTTTTAACCGGGTGTAAAACTTTTAACTGAGGGAATCGTGGGTTAATAAACGCAATTTTCATTTATATCACAATTTCTCTATGAACTCCTTCACCCGGCTTAAGTTGTCTTCTTATTATTTCCCTTACTACTGGTTTATCTACCTGAAGGAATTTAAGATGCTTAAAGTTTAATGCACCTTCAAGTGCCATTAAATAAAGTTCACATAAGTCCTTTATCTTTAAATATTTTGTTTCCATTACAGGAATGTTACAAGTAAATTTACTCCAGTCACGAGTGATTAAACGAAGACCCAACGCACGTCTTCTCGTAAAAATTTCACTGCCAGGATAAGGCGTCAAGAAGGATATCCTGGAAGATTTAAACTTCCTCGCTAACTTAATCGTTTGGAGGGCCATTCTTCGAGTCTCGTTAGGAAATCCTACCACAAAGCCTATCGCAACTTCAATACCAATCTTTTCCGTTAACTTCACAACTTTTTCAATTATATCGGCCTTAAAACCCTTCCTTATGAATTTTAAAATTTTATCGGATGCCGACTCCGCACCATAGTAAATTTTATAACATCCTGAAGCTTTCATTTCTTTAAGAATTTCTTCATTAATATTATCTAATCTTGCTCCGGTACAGTACCATTTTATGTTTAGTTTACTAGCCTTAATTGCCTTACACAACCTTAAAAGATAATTCTTATCAAAGGTAAGCGTATCATCTACGAACTTAATTGCATCAAAAGAAAAATTATCTTGAATATATTTCAATTCTCCTATAACATTTTCTACACTCCTATATCTAATTTTTCCCCACATTTTAGGTGTGACGCAAAATATGCAGTTATAAGGACATCCCCGTGAGGCAAGAATGGGTTGAAAAATAGGTCTTCTTACCTTTTTGAGAAGATTGACATATTTTCTAAGGGGTAATAATTCCCTTCTAGGATAAGGAAGAATATCAAGATTAGGTATTAATAGCCGAGAAGGTGTGCTAACTATCTTCTTACCTTTTTTGAACGAAATTCCCCTAATTTTATTGTCAATTGAATTTTTACAAAGAATTGAAAGAGATAATTCTTTAAAAGTTATTTCACCCTCGCCTCGAACTACTGCATCTACATACGGAAATTTTAAGGCATCGTAGGGACGGAATGTGACATGTGGCCCACCCATCACAACAAAAGCCTCAGGAAGAAGAGATTTGCATGATTCGGCAATACGTAAGGCTGAAGGAAAAGTCGAAGTAAGGGAAGATATTCCTATTATCCTAGGCTGCTGTAATTTAACAATCTTAATTAATTTTTTGACGCTCTCTACTTGAAGATCGACGATTTTTACACTTATTCCTTCGTCCTCGAGGACGGTAGCTAAATATAGGAGTCCTAGTGGTATATCTACATAAAATGGGTCAAACCTGTATTCAGAGATAGGATTCACTAATAGCACTTCTCTTTTCTCCATCCTTTCTGCCCTTCTTTTAGAAATTTTTTAACTCCCAAACTATTAGCAATATAACATTTGCCATTTTCACAATTAAAAATCAAGAATATATCAGGAAAATATTCACTTTGTTTCACAAAGTAGGGATAATTAAATATGCTCATTAAAACACCTCTCTCCGAAGAATATCTAGGACATCTTTGTAGACTTGTTCAAACCTTCTCATTCCATCGATTTTGTAGTTCTTTAAATTCGAAGTTTCTAAGTAGTTTTCTATGTATTCTTTCCAATACATGAGAAAATTTTTATTACCGTAACAATGAGTTCTGATTTTTTCTCCATCTCTTCCTACTTGCCTCTTTATCGACTCGTCTACTGTAATCGAAACATACAATACCAAATCAGGTTGTGTAAGAAGATTAATTCTTCTGGCCTCTTCATATAAGCTGAGCAAATTATTAAAGCAGTTAATTCCATAATAATTTTCAACAGCGTAGGAAAAAGCCAAAGTAGAAAGAACATAACGGTCACTGATCACGTTGTACCCCTTCTTAGTTAAATCCTTTGCCATTAATGATTGTTTAATATTACCTAATAAATGCCAAACATCTCGCATTAATACATTTAGACTATCAGCGAAATTAGGTGAAATGGGACAGCCTAGCACCTCTTCCAAAGCGTACAGATTAGTGGCATTTTGTTTAAAGGTTCTTATAATGGTGGTTTTGTAACTCCCAGGCAGTCCTTCTACCACAATAAATTTCCCCATATTTAGAAATTGAAGAAAAATTTTAAATAATTTATTTCCTTCTTTAAGAAAGAGTTTTAGAAAAGCTGGAAAAGGTGTACAATTTAAATACAATTACTTGGAAAAAGCTTTCATCAATTTGAAATTTTTTAGACTAGAATAACTTTGTAAAAAGAATATGTTTTGCCTTCTTTTATATCATTAACTTTGCTCAATAACTCTAACTTATACTTTTTGCTAAATTCTATGCAGCTTTGGCTTCTCCAGTTTTAATAGCAACCAATAACCCTGATGATGCACGCGTGGGTATTAAAAGCTGTGGGATTGAAAGTTTAAGGACAAATGCGAATTAAATTTAAAAATTCACATTATTAATCTATGATTTCAATAATTACTCCAACATTTAACGAGGAAGAAACAATTCAAGATTTCTTGAAAGAAATAAAAAAGCTCAAACTAAAAAATCTTGAGCTTATAATTGTTGACGATTCTTTCGATAAAACTGCAGAAATTGCAAAGAAAATGATGAAAAAATTGAGAATAAAAGGAAAAGTTATAAAAAGAGTTGGAAAAAGAGGAAAAGGCTCAGCAATAAGAGATGGATTAAAAATTGCTAAAGGCGAAAATATTGTTTTAATTGATGCTGACTTGCAATATCCTGTTGAAAAAATTCCATTGCTTATTGAAAAATTGAAAGATTACGATATAGTGAATACGAAGAAATTTAGAAAAGATCCTTTTTACAGGAAAGTTCTTGGCTTAGCATTCAAATTTCTTGTTTTTCTTCTATTCGGATTAAGGGAAGAGACTCAATCAACATTTCGAGCTTTCAGAAAAATTGTGAAAGAGAAAATTGATTTCAAATCAAACTCTTTTGCTTGGGATGTTGAGTTTCTTTACAAAGCAAAAAAAGCTGGCTTCAAAATTTCAAGCTTACCAATAATTTACAAAAAGAGAGAAAAGGGGGAAAGTAAGATTAAAATGCTTACTCCTGTTAAAATGTTAATAGAACTTTTAAAAATAAGACTTGTTAAATGAATTTCTTTAAATCTTTTACTTTTACATAAGTATAGTAGAATATACCAATATCAAATTTTTGGTGGTTAATTCTCTTTCTAATACTTAATTATTAGGTAATGTCTACAAAAGTTCCCAGGTAGATTCTTTAGCTTTAGGATCCAAAACGATTCTAACAAACAATTTAAGCATTAAATCTCTTCCCACAAAACCTTTTCTATTAGGGTTAGCGATTTTATATGGATTTAATCTTATGTCATCCCAGTTATCAATCCCTTCAACTAATTTTTCTAAACAGCGCCCTACTTTCTCATTTTTTATCCCAATTTTCATAGATCTTAGATAGTAAAAATATGGTCTCCCTAAATGTCTTCGAAATCCTACTTTCTCTGGTTTATCGCCAACCATCTTGCAACCATCTTCATTAAAAACAGCATATTTAGAATTTCCCGTATCAAAGTCACTTCTAATTTTAACACCATCCTTAAATACTTTTTGATTATGCCAATTTTTATTTCCAAGATAGATCTCGATGGTAGGATAGTAATCCCCTCCTCCTAAATCTTGCCAACTTACTTTTTCTTCTATTAATGGCTCTTCTGATAAAAGGTAACATGGTTTACCCATTTTTTCTTCAATCTCAGCAATATATTTTCCAGATGGTCCATATTCATCTTTAGATGAAAAAATAACCTTTCGATCACAAACTAATAAAGATCTAGCAGGCTCATTTCTTCTCTTTCTAAACTCATTTTCAATCCACTCAGCATATAATTCATAAAGCCGTTCCATTATTATACGATAAGCTAAACTGCGGGTCTTTTCATTATTAGTGAGAGACCTGTATTTATCTAAAGGGATATCAAAGGGGTCTATCCTTTCAAGCTCTTTTATAGATTCCAAATCCTCTTTCATGATTCAATAATTAAAACTTAATATTTAAATTTATCTTGCTAAACATTCCATTCGAGCACAATTGTTATAAAAGATTATTAATAAATTACAGATGTGGCTCTAAAAAAATAGAAAAAATTAAACTCTTTTGCCTCCATTCTTTTCCAACAGCCTTTAAAATTTTGTTAATTATTTGACTCTCGCAAACTTTTTTAAATTTTTTTTAACTACTAATTAGCAATGTCAACAGAAATTTACAAGAAACTAGCAAAATTTTGGCTCGATAAATTTTTAGATGAATTAGGAAAGGAGATAGAAAATGAAAAGTTAAAAGATAATGTTTATTCTTTCTGGGATGGCATAAAGCTAGGAATGAGTTTAGCAGAAGTTAAATATGAAGAAAAAGATATTTTCCTAGTTGCAGGTGCTATTTTTGGCTATGTTTTTTCAAATGTTATGAGAGATTATTTGAAAGGAAGTGAAAAAGAAAAGTAGTCAAAAATCTTCAAGTTTCTAAATAGAAAGATTTAAGTATCTATTTACTGTTCTATGATATGATAAAAATGACAGAAAGTTCATTTAAACAATTGATAAGAAAAGCAAAAGAGATGGGTTTACCAGAATCCAGATTAATTAGAAATTATCTACAAAGAAAGTATTTGGAGAATTTAGAAAGTGAAAATCTAATACTTCAAGGTGGAGGTGCTTTAAGATTTTTTTATAATTCTCCAAGATTAAGCGATGACTTGGATTTTGTTTATGAAAACGAATTTGCAATAGAAGAAGCTTGTGAAGTTGTAAAAAAAGTTAATGCTAGATATTTACTTAAACAAAAAGAGGGCTTAACAAGAATTAAGGCTTATTTTTCATTTGGAGAGGCTGAAATATTGTTAAGAATAGAACTTTTTAATGTTCCTGCTTATACTCCTAAGAAACTTACCTTACCAGGAACTACAAATAAAATTTTGGTCGAATCTCCTGAAGAAATAAAAACAGATAAAATAATTGCACTTTTAGATCTCTTTAAAAGAAGAAAAGTAGTTAGCATGATTGATTTATACGACCTTTGCTATTTAGATAACCTAACAAAAAAACTAGATGTTGAGCTTATTAAGAAAAAATTTGACGATTATAACTTTTATCCTAAAAAGGAGGATTTCATTAATTTTATTAATAGCTTAAATGAAAATGTTTATAAATTTGAAACAACACTTTCCAGATATCTTCCAAAAAACGAGAGAGGAAAGATTAATGAAGAGAAAGTTCTTTCCGAAATACCTAATCTATTTTTTGAAGTTATGAAAAAGTTGAAATTATGAAAGGATATAAGCTAGATGAAAAAATAGAGGAATTATTGAAAAAATATGGAAGTTTGGAAAAAGTTGTAATGATCATAGGAAAGCCATGCTACATATCCTTTGAATCTGCTTTATTTGAGTATGGAATTAAAAGTAGAGGTCCTATTGGATATCAATGCGCAACTCTCTCTGATGAATTTTTTTGTTATATAAGAGAGACTCCAGTTGAATTTATTAAAATTCCAGAGGATTACTTCTTTGGCTATAAGCAGAAAAATGGCATTTTTTGGGCAGAACCCGAAAAAGCCTTACTTGATTATGCTTATTATTGTGAGCTTGAAGGTATAAAACCTGATCTTTATGATATAGATTGGTCTGAATTAAATAGAGCAAAACTAGAGAAATATGCGAAACTTATGGATACAAAATTAAACTTTCCTGATGTAAAAGCTCTTAGAAAAGAGAAACATCCAAAGTATCATCTTTTAGCAGATGAACTCGAAGAATTTTTTAAACAAGTAGTGTAAGCTAAACTTTGCTTCAAAAATTTTCCCAAATGATTTTTTCTCTTGACTTCTCCTTAAGGTTTTCCTTTTAAGCCAATAAATGGCAAAATCTTCCTTAAATCATTCCCTTTTATAACGACCTTTGCTGCCTCCATCACTCTTCGCTTAGTTGTATTAAACGCTATTGATAACCCTACTTTATCAAAAACAGGAATATCGTTAACATCATCCCCAACATAAACGCATTCCTCTAACTTAGCTTTATACAAATCTGCTATGTAGCTAACAAATTTAATCTTATCTTTCCAATCAGTTGCAAACAAATGCCAATCTTTTAAAAGACCTGTTTTTTCATCAAATTCAAGCCTGCAATGGGCTAAAATATGATCTATACCTAATTCATTTTTTGCCCTTAATGCCAACTCTTCAAAACTTCCACTTATAACTGCAGTTATTATTCCATTCCTTTTCAATACTTCAAAAGTTTCTTTTGCTCCTTTAACATAAGGCCTTGAATTTATCACTTCATTAAAAGTTTTAATATCTAATCCTCGAGCCATAAAAGCACAGCAAGCACAATGAGTCCATTCCATGTAAGATTTGAAACCACCTTCAACAAATATTTTTGCAAGCCTTTCATGCAAATCATAAATGCCCAATTTGTCAAAGAGAGCGTCCCATGTACTTACAGCAACTTCTTTTCTTGTAGAATTCCAAGGCTTTTCAAAAATTGTACCATCAAGATCAAATACAACAATCCTATACATCTTCATATTTTTAATCAACTTTCAAATTTAAATTTCTTTATAAAATTGGGTTAAAAGATAATGTTTACTCCTTTTGGAATGTATGAAGTTAGGAATGAACTTAGCAGGAGCTATTTTGTGGTGGTTGCTTAGTTCGCAATCTAATTAAAAATGGAAGTTAACAAGCAACTACTTTTGTAAAATAAGAAAATCTACTTTCTGATTTAATTCTAAGAATGTGGAAAGAATCACAAATTTAAAGCCCTCATTGTATTTTCATATCCAGCAGATATAATTATTTCAGTCGGAAGTTTCTTGAACTCATTAATATGTTCTTCATAATCCGCAATATCTATTGCAGGAATGTCTGTGCCGAACAAAACCTTTTCCCTACCTATTTGCTCTATCAAAAATTCATATGCACCCTTTACTGTTTTTATAGCTCCCTTTTCTTCTTGACTAAGAAACTCGTTAAAGTATTTCAAACTCCCCCTACTTAACAGATTAATGAGAGAAGTTTCAACAAACACGTTTCGTTTTTTTCTTATTTCTTTAAGAAATGATTTGTGAAATCTCGCACAATGAGCGATTATAAAGTTGACATTTTTATATTTTTTAATAAGCGGAACCAAATAAATAGGATTTGATGAATAATCGATACCTGAATGGAACATTAAGGTTAACGAATTTTCATTTGCAATATCCATAAATTCTGTATCCATTAATTTTGAAAAATTATGAGGGAAGACTGTAAGTGAAAATATTTTCACTCCAAAAAATTTTTCTGTTTTCAAAAACTTTTGTAAATTCTTTGGGGCTTGTGGCGATCTTATGTCCAATGCTATGAATGGTATGAATTTCCTTTTATATTTCTTACTAGCCTTTAAAATTGTTTTGTTCTTTCCATTATAAGGATCATTCTTGATTATAACTTTAGACCCACAAATTGGACATTTTAAAATATAGTATTTTTCGAAAGATTTGAACAAAATTAAGAACTTGTTTCTTTTCTGACAACTCTGATTTGGGCATACCAGCATTTTGTTTGTGGGTGCTGGAAGTATGACAGATTTTTCTATACCATTCTTCTTCATTAGTTTCAAAAGAATTGTAGTATCCATTTTGCATGGAAATTTCTTTACTTTTTTCCGCCAAAAATCCATTCCTATGGATGTATGCGCATCTATTAGCAGCATTATAAAGGTTTAAATTTTTAAAAATTTATGTCTTGGATGAAAATGAGCACTTTACTTGTATCTCTATAGACAACCAACTGATATTAAGCATAATGTTACTACTTTACCTTTAGGTATAGCTCAAGTAGCTGCATCTTTGATAGAAGAAAAAATTGAGTGTCGTGGGCTAGACTTACTTTTTTCGCTCACAAATATTCTATTCGAACTATTAAAGTATGAGAAGAACACTTGAAAGTAAGCCCCACTATATGAATTCTATAGAATCTTTTTAAATTTTCTAAACAAGGGCTTTAAACTTTAGAGTAAAATTTCCTGTAAATAAATTTAAATATTTCTCAATGAAATTATTCAAAATAAAAATTACAAAACCTTTGTGGTTACAGGAAATGTTGAAAACAGGAAGGCTTTCGAAAAGTTTTATGCCAAAAACTCAAATTATTAAAATTCAGAATGGTAATATTAAAAAATACGTTAAATATAAAGCGACTCCTTTGTGTATTTGGCTTAGAAAACTCCCAGAAGTCAGGAAAAAAATTGGAAAAGAAACATATATCTTCAATCCCGATAAACACGAGATTTGCAAGTATGTCAGATAATCTCATATTAGGAATACCTTTTGATGGACCATTACTGCCAACTACAGAAGGTGCTTCAAACAGAGTATACAATTTAGCAAAATATCTTTCATTATCTGGTTTGAAGGTAAATTTTCTTAAATGTTATAGAGAATGCGATAAAATTAGTAAATTTAAAAAAGAATCTTTAGAAACTAAAATTAATTTCTTTCTCATTCACCCTAATATCTATTACAAAAATTTTAAAATTATTGAAAATATAATTAAAAAAGAAAAAATCAATTTTCTCCAAATTAAAGACCCTGAATTAATCTTAACTTTAGGAGTATATCTTAAAAAAAGGTATAATTTTAGAATTTGTTTTGATTCGCATGATGCTACTCATGTTCTTTTACAAAGATTAGGATGTAAAAAAAGCGAGATAAACCTTTCTAAATTTAAAGAGCTAGCAGCAAATCAGTATTCCGACTTGCACATCTGTGTTTCTACGGTTGATAGAAAAGAATTAATAAAAATTGGTTGTAATGAAGAAAAAATAAAAGTAATACCTAATGGTGTTGATACGAAAACAATTAAATATGTCGGGCCAAATTTAGCTTCAAAAACAGTACTTTTCTTAGGGCATATGTTCTATTATCCAAACACTTACGCTGTCCAAATCATCTGCAAAAAAATAATTCCAACTGTCCTAAAATATGACAAAAAAGTTAATTTCCTATTTGTGGGCGCCTGCCCCATAGAAATAATTAAAAAATATCAAAACAAAAACATAAAATTCGTAGGTCCCGTTGAAAATTTAAATGAATATTTGAAAAAAGCCACTATAGCAATTTCTCCATTATTTCATGGTTCTGGTACAAGAATAAAAATTCTACATTATTTTGCAGCTGGGCTTCCTGTAATTTCTACAGAACTAGGAGCTGAAGGGTTAGACGTTAAAAATAACAAACACTTGATATTAGAAGATAATATCACAAAATATCCAAAAATAATTTTAGAAATGTTAGAAAATGTAAATAATTATAAACGTATGATAAAAAATGCGAGAAAGTTAACAGAAAAAAAATATGACTGGAATAAACTCGCAAAAAAATTAAAGAAAATTTATTTAAAGTTTATGTAATCTTGGTGAACAACTAAAAATGAGAAAAGAAGATTAGAGTCGAAATTTAAAATAGTTAATACAGGTTATTGAAAAAAGGTGAAAAATTACTATCAAAGAAACACTTTGAAAAGCAATTTTCAAAGCGTCCATAAACATATAAAAAATCACAACTTTCAACTCCATGCAGTAAAAAGATACTCGCGAATGATAAGAATAAATAAAAATATAGAAAAGTTTTTAATATGAAAGTTGCAATAATTTTTCCTAAATCACCCTTTAACATTGGATTACCTCATTTACTTAAAATTCTTTCTGAAGGGTATGAAAATGCAATTAAAACAAAAATAAAAGAAAAAAAAGAAAAATTCCAAATAGAAGATCTACGCACCTCACCTTCCTGGGGCTTTCGAGTTCTGCCCTCAATAGCTTATCTTTCATCTATTCTTAAATTAGAAGGTATTAAACCACTGCTTTTGCATATGGATTATTTGAGGAGTAAGGTAAGGAAAGAAAAAAATCTCTTAAGAATTATAGAGAAAAAAGTAAGTCGGTATGACGCGGCTATATTGTTTAACAGTACTGTACAGTTCAACGAAGTTATACGTTTAGCAAAAACAATTAAATCATTTGATTCTGAGTGTTTGACTATATCCTGCGGAAGAGAAGCAACTTTTTTAACAAGAATGGTACTTAAAGATGGTTTTGATATCGCAATTAGAGGTGAGTGCGAAGAGATAATCCCCGACTTATTGAAAAAAGTATCAAAAAAAGGTGTAGGATATCTAATTAAAGATAAAAATATAAGAGGGATCGGAATAAAACATAATAAAAAGATTGTAGTGAAAGATGGTGTAAACAAAGTAAACGTCAATTCTCTTCCTCCACCTGATTTTAAAATTTTTCCTCACGATTTAAGAAAGAATGCAAATATTTCATGGTGGGTAAGTAGAGGATGTCCATTCAAATGTGAGTACTGTTATGAACATTTTTTCTGGAATCCTTTACGAATAAAAACTATTGAAAAAATAAAACTTGAATTAGAAAAATACAAAAAATATTTTCCATTTAACCATATATTTTTTCATGATTCTACCTTTAACGCACTTAAAGATTGGCGAGCTATACTTCAATTAATTAACAAAGAGTTTGACTTATATAATTCTTTAAATTTAAGAGCAGATTTGTTGTCCAATTATGATTTAAAATTTCTTAAATCCTCCAGGACGATTGCTGTATTCAGTGGCATTGAAACATTTTCAAATCAAATTCTATTTGCACTTAAAAGATTTCAAAAAATAAATACAATGCTAAAAAAAGTAAAAAAGCTAAATAAGATAATACCATTCCTAACCCTTTCTACTATAATTGGCTTGCCTGGTGAAAATATAGATAATGTGCAGAATTTAAAGAAAATAATATCAGCCCTTCTTTTAAAAGATAAAATATTTCAGGTTACTACTAGAGTTTTTGTTCCTTACCCAGGAACTCCAATTTTCCATCATCCAAAAAAATATGGAATAGAGATATTGACTTACAACTTTGAACGTTATGATAGATACTCCTTTCCGCCTGTTTATAGGTTGAAAAATTTAAATGAATTTGAAATTTATTCTCTTTTCCTTGATGTTTATTCATTAATAGTAAAATTAAATTTAGAAAGTGTTAATTACCCTATACGTCGTTGGGAAGATGAACTTTTCGAAGAAATAAATGAGGAAAGTAAAAATATTTACAAAGTCAAGTATGGATAGCAAAGTAACGAATAAAAATCTTTGAAATATGTGGAAATGATTAAGATGATTAAAGCTATATTATTTGACCTAAGCGAAGTATTAATTGATACTAAAGGTTTTTTCAATACAAAATCTCTATATGTTCAACAAGCAATTCTGAAAAAGTTCAAAGCAAACAGAAGCATAGAAGAAATAAAGAAAGCTTTAAATAAATCTTATTTGCAAGCCGAAAAATATTGGAAAAAAGGAGTGCCTTTTTCTTTTATACTTTGCAAAGAATTAGGTTTGAAATTTCCTGAAAAAAAAATAATCAAAATGGATAAGTTATTTAGAGATGAATTCGTAAAATTTATAAGCTTCAATGAGGAGTGGAGAAGCTTGCTTACTTTTTTTAACCGCAAGTTTTTGCTTGGTATAGTTAGTAATTATGATGAAGCTACAGTAAAAAAAATTCTGAAACGTTTTTCACTTGCAAGGTTCTTTAAGTTAATAGTTGGTATAGATACCACAGGCTATGAAAAAAGCAAATTGGTTCCTTTTATTTATGCTCTAAAAAAATTAAGAGTTAAACCAACTGAGGTTTTGATGATTGGTGATGATGAGTATGAGGATATAATACCAGCAAAGAAATTGGGCATCTTAACAATTAAAATAGTTCGAAATATGCAAGAAAAAACTTCAGCTAATTGGAAAATTAAGAAGTTAAATGAAATTTTTCAAATCCTTTAAGCGACTTGAAAATAAAAGATCTCAGGAAAAAAGATAGTAAATAAAAATTTAAAAGATATCATTTGATATTATTGCAGCAATGAATTGCATAAAGAATTTGCCTTATCTCATAGCGAGGACGCCATCTAAACAAGCCTTCTGAAGAAAAACTTATTATTCCATTTTCTCCTATTGTAACATTATACTTAGTATTTGAATTCAAAAAATTGATTTTCGGCCTAAAAGTTATTGATTTTAAATTGTTTGGATATTTTTTTAAGCAGTCATTAAAAAATTTATTTTGCTCAAGAGAATTCCCAACAAGAATTTCAAGCTCTAAACCATCAAGATTTTTCAGAACAACTTTTTTCAATTCACTAGCATGCTTCAAATAAATCTTTTTCAAAACTTTTGATTTAATTAAAAGAGGTTCAAACTTAACATCCAAAAATTTTTCTAAAGCTGATAAAATTTCCTCCCTCTTTTGATCAGTTCCACGATAAATTTCCAAAGTTTTCGTTTCCAAATTGATGAAACAATAGCAACACCTTAAAATTCTTGTTTTACCATTTTGCTTTAGAAAAGAAATTAATTCATAAGCATCTTCTTCGCTTAAAACTTTCTTTACAAATTCTTCAACATCTTCATAATACCAATATTGAATAAAAACTTCCTTATCAAAGTATTTGCTTTGCTTAGCATTAAACCAAGAATCTTTCAGCTTTTTATTATCCAAAAGTTTGCAAATTTCTTGCGGAGTAAAATTTTTCTTAAAACTAAAAATTGAAATTGCAGGCATAATTAGAAGGAAAATTTTTGCATATATCTAAATTTAGAACCACCTTTAGTGGTTATCTTTTCCGATAAATAACCACTTAATAGTAGTAATATTTAAATATAGGAACAAATAATATTAAATTATGGAAGAAAAAGAATATCGCTCATTGCTTTGGAAGCTAATTGATGATAAAAGAAGGGAAAAGATAAAAAAGTTTTACGATTTACTAGCTAGCGGAAAAGAATTCTATTACGACCCTATCCAAGATAAACTATACGCTGACTTAAATCTAACATTAACCGATAAGCATTTGGCCATGACGATGCTCGAATATTTGAACAGAGAAATAGCAGAAAAAGCGAAAAAAATAATGAGTCATACAGAGAGTTCAAAAAGGAGTAGAGTTATTTCGGTAGCAAAATTAGTAAAAGGAATAACAATTAACGAGTTACAAGAAGCTTCTGAAAAAGCTGCAGAGGATGTAAATATTGCTGAATATATTGTTGAAGATCTTAAAAATTTAAAGCCAACACGTTTAGTAATTTTTACTGATACGCCAAGAGAAACTGCCGATATTTTCAAAGAAAAGAAAATTAATCCAGTCTATAATTCTTCTGGTGAGTTCACATACATAACAGTTCATGCCACAGAGTTAGAGCAAAAAGATGGAATTTTAACAGGAAATATAACGTATATTCCAGATGAACTTGAAAGACACAATATTAGAACTTTAGATCAGCTTGCATTTCTCAAAAAGCACTTAGAATTGATATCTTAAGTGAAGTTAGCAGGAATAAAGAAACTTTTTGTAGTTTACTCTGCCTTTTTCAATTAAAAAAGTAAATGTTTTATTCTCAGAAAGAAAAAAGGAATTAGAGAAGATGGAAAGAACGCACTATACAAACGAGCTAAAAAAATGCGTAGGAAAAGAAGTTGTGGTTAATGGCTGGTGTCATGATGTTCGTTTACTTGGAGGAATAAACTTCATTTTATTAAGAGATTCAAAGGGAATTGTGCAAATAAAAGTTGAGAAGGAAAAGAGTTCAAAAGAAATTATAAATTTAGTAAGCGGCTTGCATCAAGAAGATGTTTTAAGTGTTAAAGGAAAGGTAGTTAAAAGTAAAATAGCAAAAACCGGAATTGAAATAATTCCTTCTAAAATTGAAGTGATAAGTAAAGCTGAAACACCTTTGCCTTTAGACCCAAGAGGAGTAACTCCAGCAAACTTAGATACAAAAATTAATTGGCGTTTTATGTTTTTCAGGACAGAGGAAGCAAGAGCAATATTTAGAATTCAATCCCAAATCGTCAATGCTTTCAGAGAATTTTGCTTGAAGAACGATTATATGGAAATGCAACCTCCTTTAATAATTTCCTCTGCAACTGAAGGTGGAGCAGAACTTTTTATGATTCCTTATTTTGAGAAAAAAGCATATTTGGCCCAATCTCCTCAGCTTTATAAGCAAATGGGTGCCTTATCGTTTGAAAAGGTTTTTATGATAGCTCCAGCTTTTAGAGCAGAAAAATTTGACCAGCCAACCCATTTAAACGAAATTAGACAAATGGATGTAGAGCAAGCATTTGCAGATGATAAAAAAGCTATGAATGTTTTAGAGGATTGCTTCCTTTACATTCTCAAAACTGTGAAAAGAAATTCGAAAGAAGAGTTAAATATTTTAAAACGCGATTTAAAAATTCCAAAAAAACCTTTGAAAAGAATTAGTTACACAGAGGCAATTGAATTGCTACAGAAAGAAGGGGAAAAAGTAAACTGGGGTGATGACTTTTCAAAAACACAAGAAAAAATGCTAGCAAAAATTGTAAAGGATGAAGCATTCTTCATTAAGGATTGGCCAACAGAAATAAAACCATTTTATGCAATGCCTTATGAAGATAATCCGAAAATATGCAAAGCTTTTGATTTAATTCATAACGGAGTAGAAATTTCATCAGGAACTCAGAGAATTCATAAACCAGAATTGTTAATAAAGCAAATTGAAGCTAAAGGACTTAATCCAGAAAATTTCAAGTATTACATAGACATTTTCCGCTACGGTTCTGTTCCCCATTCAGGATGGAGCATTGGTTTGGAAAGAATAACAATGACAATTACAGGAAGAGCAAATATTCGTGAAGTAACGATGTTTCCAAGGGATAGAAGCAGAATTGTACCGTAGAAAAAAGGACTTAAGATATAAAACAAGAAAACTATTTGATTTTTATGGAAAAGGAAGAAAAGGAGTTGCAAGAGAAGATTTTAGCTTATCGTATTTTCGAATCTAGACTTAATGCTTTATTGAGACAAAGAGATCTGATAGTCAACAAAATTGTTGAAATAAATTCTACATTAGAAAGCATAGACGAAATAGAAAAAAGCGATGAAGCTTTGTTCTCCATTGGAAGCGAAGCTTATGCAAAGGGTAAAATAACTGACAAAGAAAAAATAATAATCGAAATTGGTGCAAACATAGCTTTAGAAAAGAGTATGAAAGAAGCAAAGGAAACGCTTGAAAAGAGGAGGGAAGAACTAGAAAAAAGTTTAGCTCAAATCGAAGAAGAAGCAACGAGAATTTCCTCAGGATTAGAAAGTTTAGCAGATGAAATAAGGGAATTAAGCAAAAAGGTAGAGCATGTTTGAAATTCTGAAGAAGAAGTTCAAAAACATTGTTGAAAAATTTTCTAAAAAAATTGAGGAAAAAGAAAAAACTAGAGAGGAGATTGAAAAAATTGAGGAAAAAGAACCAGAAGAAGCAATTCAAAAGATTGAAAAAATTTCTGAAGAATTTCCTGAAATTAAGAGCGAGGTAGAAGAAATAAAGAAGGAGAAAAAAGAGAAAAGCGCAATAAAGAAAGTTACTGAAAAAATTCTGAAAAAAATTTCTGAAAAAAAATTGAGCGAAAAGGATTTAGAATCAATAATAAGCGGAATAGAAGAAGATTTGATCGAAGCTGACGTTGCTTTTGAAGTTGCAGAAAAGATAAAAAAGGATTTAAAGGAAAATTTGATCAACAAGGAAGTGAAAAGAGGAAAAGAGAAAGAAGTTGTTCTTAATTACTTGCGAAAGAGTTTATTAGAAATTTTAAGCGTTCCAAAAATTGATTTAGAAGAGGTGATTAAAAAAGCGAAGAGTGAAAATAGGCCTGCCCTTCTACTTTTTTTTGGAATAAATGGAGTTGGAAAGAGTTTGAATCTAACAAAAGTAGCTAAATGGTTACAGGACAAGGGATATAGACCTCTTCTTGCCGCTGGTGATACTTATCGCTTTGCTGCAGATAAACAACTTGAATTATATGCTGAAAAAATTAATGTACCTGTAATAAAGCGCCAAAGAGGAGCCGACTCATGTTCAGTGATTTTTGACGCAAGGAAAGCTGCTGAAGCTAAAGGTTATGATGTTGTTTTGGGAGATACCTCTGGAAGAATGCATACGAAAAAAAATTTGATGGAGGAACTTGCTAAAATAGTTAGGGTTAACAAACCTGATTTGAAAATACTTGTATTGGACAGTTTGTCTGGATCAGATGTTATCTCACAATTTGAATTTTTTGATAAAGCAGTCAAAGTAGATGCTGTACTCTTTTCAAAGGTTGACGTAAATGAAAAAGGTGGCAATATACTTTCTGTTTGTTATAATTTCAAAAAACCTATTTTATTCTTAGGAAACGGTCAAAAACTCGAAGATTTAATACCCTATGACCCGCATAAATTTGTAGAGATATTAGTTGGAACATAAATCTTCTTTCTGCCTTCTTTTATTGAAGTGAGAAAGCCAGCAACCTCTAATATGCGCAAATAGACAAGTAAATTTCTTCTTGATAAATTGGTTTCATTCATTAATTGATATATATCCCAACCTTTTCTCTTTAAAATCGAGAAAGAAAAATGGCAAAAATTGGTTTTCGAAAGCTTACTTTCCTTCCTATTAAAAAAGCCAGAAATATGAAATATTTAAGTATTTGTCATAACATTAGTTAACTATGAGTAAAGAAAAACTAATTACCATTTTAGAAAAATTTGCTCAGTATTTATTCACTAAACAGAAAATATACCAACAAAAAATGAGTATAAATGAGCCGGAAGATTATCAACTAGTTAAGGAGAATATAACAAAAAGGCCCCTTGCTCTATACGAAATGGCTAAAAGCTTTATAAGTAAAGATATCGACATTGGAGGATTAATTTACCTTACACTTGCGCACTATTTTGTTGAAAGAGACAATATGAATTTCTTAGCTGAAAGTTGCAACTCAACTCCAAAGAAAATAAAAAAACACGCTAGATATCTTGAAAGAAAACTCACAGAAAAATTGGGAAAAGGTTGGTTTGAAAAAGTTTATTCAGCCCCCTAAGAATTTAATCTTTTATATCGTCTTAAAACTGCGCATAACTCATCAAAAAGTCTTATCAAATTTTTTCCCATTTCTTTATATGGGCCTTTTGTTTCGACTCTTTTGCCACCTGAATAATGATCCCAAAGCTTTTCAAATAAATTTATTGCGTAACTTATTCCAAAGTTTTCTTGTAAAAAAGCTCTATACTCTTTAAGCCTTTTTAAATTAGGAATAATTTTTCTAGCAATCTCCCAACTTTTATTGTAAAGTTCGCCTGTTGGTTTACCGTGTTGCCACACTTTACTTATTTCTTCTCTTATTACCACACATTCGTAAAGTGCTTTTTCTAGTTCTTCTCTGCTAAGCTTTTCAATAACTTCTTTTTTCTTAGTAAACTGAAAGATTAGAAAAAGTATTAATGTGAAAGCAACAAGTGATGTTATACTTGTAGATACAGGAAAAACGATAAAACCAGTTTCTTTTGGTAATTTTCCGGCAATGAAAATACCACATAATCCCAAAATCAAAACAATTAAAAGGAAAAAAGCTGGAAAAATGTTACTTTCATAAAATTAATCAGGTTTTAATCTTAAAATAACTAAAAAGAAAATTGAGAAAAATGTTTGGTTTAGAAGGATTAAAGGGAATTGTTAACAGGCTTATTACAAGCGCTACGATAGACAAAAAAAGTTTAGAGGAAATTCTGAAAGAGATAAGAACAACTCTAATTAAAGCTGATGTTGACTTAAAGCTTGTTGATGAAATTTTAGAGAAAATTAGGAAAAGGTGCTTTGAAGAAAAAATTCCAGCTGGCTTAACTTTGAGAGAACATGCTTTAAAAGTGATTTATGAAGAATTGGTTAACTTACTTGGAGGCGAGCCTTCAGAACTATTGGGAAAAAAGAAAATAATGTTTGTTGGTTTATTTGGCTCAGGAAAAACAACTAGCGTTGCGAAAATTGCAAGATATTTTCAAAAGAAAGGTTTAAAGCCTGCATTAATTTGTTTAGATTATCATAGGCCAGCTGCCCCAGAACAACTTAAGGAGCTTGCAGAAAAAATTAATGCTGCTTTTTACATTGATGAAAGTAAAAATCCTTATGAAGCTGCAAAAAAGAGCTTAGAGAAATTTAAAAAATATGATGTCTTAATTTTTGATACAGCTGGCAGAAATGCTTTAGATGAAGAATTGGCTAAAGAACTTAAAAAGTTAGCTGAAATTATCAAGCCTAATGAAGTTCTATTAACAATTCCTGCTGAAATTGGAAAAGTTGCAAAAAAACAAAGTGAAGAATTTAACAAGCTTGTTGGAATTACTGGAATTGTTTTAACACGTTTGGACGGAACTGCAAAAGGAGGAGGAGCTTTAAGTGCTTGTGCTGCAACAGGGGCAAAAGTTAAGTTTATTGGAACTGGAGAAAAAGTTGATGATTTTGAAGTTTATGATCCTAAACGCTTTATTTCTCGCTTGCTTGGATTAGGAGATTTGCAAACTTTGCTCGAAAAGGCAAAAGAAGCTGAAATAAAGCCTGAGAAAGTTGAAAAATTTGTTGAAGGAAAATTCACCTTGCAAGATTTCATGGAACAAATTGAAGCGATGCAAAAGATGGGACCTCTTGGAAAAATTGTTCAAATGATCCCTGGCCTAGGAATGAAATTACCTGAAGACTTGATGGAAAAACAAGAAGAGAAAATGAAACACTATAAGTACATAATTCAATCAATGACAAAAGAGGAGAGAGAAAATCCTGAAATTATTAATAGCAGTAGAATAAAACGTATTAGTCGGGGAAGCGGGAGGCCAGAAGCAGAAGTTAGAGAATTATTAGATCAGTATAACAAAATGAAAAAATTACTTAAGTCTCTTGGTGGCGTTTCTGGTTTACAAAGAGGAAAATTTAAAGAACTTGCAAAGCAATTTGGCTTCAAATTCTAATTTTGGTAGAATACTAATAATATTATGGAATTAAGATGAAAGAAATTCATTTATTTGATTTACCAAAAGAATTGAGAATAAAACTCAACCAAAAATACCTAGAACTGTTGTTTAAAAGTGCGTCGGAAAATGTTGGAAATGAAAAAGAATTAGCTAAAACATTAGACACAAGAGTAGGAAATGTTTATCGATGGAAAAAAAGTAGTAGATTGATTTCCATCAAGATTTTACAAAAATTATCTTCGCTTCTAAATATACCCCAATCTGAAATAGAGAGAAACATAATAGCAATAAAAAGTAGCGGCGGTATAATCAATAATCCAAAACTATCAATTAAGATATGTGAAGATTTAGGCATAGTCTTAGCTAGCGTTCTAGGAGATGGTGGCGTGAGCTATGGTTATGCTGTACATTATACTTAATAGTCAATCGTGCCTTGTTGACTCATTTCTTTCATCAGTAAAAAATGTTTTTGGTGAAGTTAAAGTGTTGCACGACAGATTTAGAGGAGGTAGACGTCAGGTTTGGTTATCTGGAGTACTTGGTAAAATATTAGTTCAAGTTTTTGGCGTGCCTCGAGGTGATAAAACATTCGTAGACTACGAAATTCCAAAAGTGATATTTGAAAGTAATGAAAATGTTCAAAGAAAATTTTTAAGGAGAATATTCGATGACGAAGGATGGGTGATTAAATCTACGAGAAGTATAAGAATTAGTACAACCATCGAAAAAGATAAAATAACACGCAAAGAAGGACCAAAACGTCTTCTAGATATCAAAATTTTATTGAAAAATATAGGTATAAGATGTTCTGGACCAAATAAAAAACAAGAAAGAATACATATAGTAAATGGAAAGAAAGTGGTGGTAGAAGATTGGGAACTTAACATCTGTGACAGAAAATCATTAGAAACTTTCGCCCAAAAGGTTGGTTTTGAACTAGAGGCTAAAATGTCATCCCTTATTGAAGCCATTAATTCTTATAAAATCTGGAAAACACCACAAAATGAGAGTTTAATCTTCTTTTTGAAAAATGCTGTACAGCTATTATTAGAGAATGGAAGACCATTCACAGCAAGAGAATTAGCTCTTAAAAGTAATAGAACAATAAGGAGAGCTAATTATGCTATACAAAAATTAAAAGAAAAAGGTATGGTTAAACAAATTGAAGTAAAAGCTCCTGCATATCGAGGTAGTTATGAACCTACATACACAGTTACTAAAACTGGTTTACAACTTTTATTTGATTTTAAATAGTAAAAACAAAGTAATATTGGTTGCTTTACAAAATTTTTAAGAAGGCTTGGTTACGAGTTTTAATACCTTCTTATGCATAACTTATTAATTTTCGAAAATTTTCGAAAGATTTATAAATTAACAAATCTAAAATCGAAACATGAAAAAAGAGCGAGTATACAGAGAAATTTTGTATTACGTAATAGAGGAAAGAGTAAAAAGGTTTAAACAAATTGAGTTGAGTAAAGCTTGCAAAATGTCTTTGAGTAGTGTGAATTATGCTTTAAAACCATTGGAAAGAATGAATGCAATAGAGAAAAAAAGATTTGGATTTGTAGTCATTGATCCAAGAAAAATTTTAATGTATTGGGCTTCCATTAGAGAATTAGAAAAAGACATAGTTTATCAAACCTATCTAAACAAGCCGGTAGAAAAGATAGAAAGTGAAGTTCCAGCAAATTCAGTTTTCACAGCATATTCTGCGTTTAAATTCAAATTCAAGAAAATTCCATCAGAATATAGCGAAGTCATCATTTACGGAAAAAGAGGAGATTTTGAAAAAAGGTTTGGAAAAGAGGAGCTAAAATTCAAACCAAACTTAATAGTTTTAAATCTAGATGAGCATTTGCTTAAATTCAAAATAGCCCCAATTGCGCAAATTTATGTTGATTTATGGAACTTGAAGTCTTGGTATGCAAAAGAGTTCTTGAAAAAACTTGAAGGGATTATAAGTGGAATTTTGGAATGAAATTGTAATTGATAAAAGTTTTAGAATTTTGCAAGAGCTAAGGAAAAAGATAGATTTTATTTTGATAGGCGGGTGGGCAGTTTACTTTCTAACGAAAGCGATAAAATCTAAAGACATCGACATAATAGTCGATTTTGAAAATTTATCAAAACTCAAAATGGAAATAGAACTTAAAAAAACAGAGTTCTTGAGGAAATATGAAAGCGAAATAGAAGGCGTATCTATTGACATTTATGTGCCGTATTACTCACAATTCGCGATTCCTGTTGAGGAGATAATTAAAAATACAATTGAGGTTGAGGGGTTTAAAATCCCAAAACCAGAGATTTTGCTAATATTGAAACAACAAGCAGAGATGGAAAGAGAAGATAGCATAAAAGGGCAAAAAGATAGGACTGATATAATTTGCCTAGCGAAGAGTGGCAAAATAAATTGGAAATATTATAAGGAATTGTTGAAAAAGTTTAGACTTGAAAAATATCTCAAAGAGTTAAAGAAAATTGTTAAAACGGCAAAAATTGAGTTTGAATACTTGGGAATAACAAACCTGAGAGAAATAAAAAAAATAAAAGAAAGAATTTTAAAGGAAATAGTTTAACTTAACTTTTTTGTTGTGTTTTGCAAAAAATTTTCAGAAAGTTTGGTTTTAAATTATAATTTAATTTAAAAGATTAAACTAATGATAATTAATTTCAAGGCATTTTTATTTTTGAAAAGAGTACACCCTCCATAGATTTTATGGTTAAGCCAGGCGTAAGTTTGCCCCAATAAAGATCTTTAAATGTTTGATTTTGTGTATTTAACGCTTCCTGTATTTTCTTTGAAGTATCAGGCAAAAATGGGTTTAGTAATAAAGAAATTTCACGTAATGCCTCCAAAAGATTGTATGTTACTGTTGATAATCTCTCGATCTTCCCTTCTTTATACAATTTCCAAGGTTCTGTTTCGTTTATATATTTATCGCAGAAAGCCATAGCATCCCATATTCTCTCGAGAGCTCTTGAAAATTCTAAATTATTCATGTAAGAGTTAATTTCCTTAAAACAATCTACTTTACTAATTAAATCGTTATCAATTCTTTCGACTTTCTTAGGTTCGGGAATTTTATTATTGAAATATTTTTCTACTAAGGTAAAAATTCGTTTTGTTAGATTACCAAGACCATTAACTAAATCACTATTATACCTTCTATTTAAAGCAAGCTCGGAAAAATCACCATCTTGCCCAAAAGGCATCTCTCTCAATATGAAATATCTGAAAGCATCAGAACCGTACTTATTAATAATTTTGTTAGGATCGATAACGTTTCCTCTCGTTTTTGACATTTTTTCTCCTTCAACCGTCCACCAACCATGTGCAAAAATTTGCTTAGGGGGCTCAATTCCTGCAGACATTAAAATGCTTGGCCAAATAACTGCATGGAACCAGAGAATATCTTTTCCTATTAGATGTAAATCAGCTGGCCACCATTTTTTAAATTCAACTGAATTTTCACCATAACCTATCGCACTAATATAATTTGTTAATGCATCGAGCCATACGTACACTACATGTTTTTTATTATGTGGTAATGGAATACCCCACTTAACTCTCGCTCGCGAAATGCTTATATCCTTTAACCCATTTTTTACTCTATTTATAATTTCATTTTTTCGAAAACTTGGCTGAATAAAGTTTGGATTTTTTTCATAAAATTCAAGTAATCTATTTTGATATTTACTCAGCTTAAAAAAATAAGATTCCTCTTTTAACCATTCGACAGGTTGATTATGAATCGGACAATTTCCATTTTTCAAATCTCCTATCGAATAGAACGCTTCACATGCTACACAATAATATCCTTCATAAAAACCTTTGTAAATATCGCCATTGGAAAAAAGCTTCTGATAAAGCTTTAATACCGCTTTTTTATGAGTTTCAGAACTAGTCCTAATGAAAGAATCATATGAAATATTTAATCTTCGCCAAAGATTTTTCCATATTGGGACCATTTCATCAACAAATTCTTGCGGAGTCTTACCAGCTGCTTCAGCTGCTCTTTGAATTTTAAGACCATGTTCATCAGTTCCTGTTAAGAAAAGAACATCGTAACCAGCTAGTCTCTTAAATCTGGCAATTACATCTGCCGCTATAGTTGTGTAAGCATGACCAAGATGAGGCACATCGTTAACATAGTAAATTGGCGTTGTAACGTAAAATTTCGGTTTTCTTTCGGGCATACTCTTATTTAGTTATTATACGATATCTTTAAATTTTTTGGTTTCGTATCTTTACTTATGAAAATTAGGTTGGATTATAAAAAGGAGCCGTTCAATCTTAAAACATCGATGAACGACAACAACTAAAATGTTCCGTCGCATTATATTAAGTGACGACTTCTCTGTGAGGGCGTGTGATAGTCATTTTTACCTTTGTGATTTAACCCGACCTCTGTTTATATATCGGCCTTATGAATTAACTGAAATGCAGTACAAGTTTATTAACTTATTAACAGGAAGGTATACTTTAAGTGACATTCTTTCTTTTTACCCCAAAAAACTACATAATAATATACTTAAATTTCTTAAGGAGCTTCAGTCCATTAATGCGATTTCATACAGTTATGGCAGAGTTAGAAACTTTCCTACACCTTCAAAGAACCCTCATTTAATGGAAGTTCATTTTGAATTAACTAAAAAATGCAATTTATGTTGCCAACATTGCTATCAGGAGAAATATTTTCAATCTACTCAACAGGATTTAACTCTCCCAGAAATTGCAAATCTTATAGTCCAATTGGAAAATCTAAACGTAATTAAAGCTTCTATTTCAGGGGGAGAACCCCTATTAAGAAAAGATCTTGAACAAATTCTAAGTCTATTTAAATCTCACGGGATTAGAGTTGATTGTATTTTTTACCAATGGTACTTTAGTCAACGATAAATTTATTCAAATGTTTAAAAGAGTAAATAGCTCGACTCATGTATTTGTGAGTCTTGATGGTTTAACACCTTATGCGCATGGAAAAATTAGGGGAATACAAAATAGCTTGCAAAAGCGGATTTTTAATCAGACGCTCGAAGGGGTTAAAAAGCTTGTGCAAAATGATATTTTATGTAAAGTCAACACTATTATTCACAAATATAATGTTCGCGAATTGCCAAAAATGTACTACTTGATGAAAAAGTTAGGTATCAAAATGTGGAGACTCTCCTTATCAAAATTTGTTGGAAGATACAAAAAGACTTACAAAAAGTTCGTCCCAACAAAAAATAATTTATTTAAAGCTTATAGAAAATTACTTGAGTTATTCTTACAAGATGTGAAAGTAGAAAATAAAAAAATAATAATACCACTTGATTTACGAATAGCAAATGTATTTAAGAGTGAAATGTTAATTAAACCATTAGTCAGTTATACAATTAACGATTCTACTTGTGAGTATCAAAAAAATAGAGTAACAATAAAACCAAATGGTGATGTGGTTCCGTGTGGTTTGTTAGTTGACTACCCCATTGGTAATATACGAAAAATGCCATTAAAGAAAATTTGGTACTCAAGAGAAATGCAATATTTTAAAAAATTTAAAATAAAAAACGTAATTAAATGTAAAGAATGTAAATATGTTAAGATATGTGGCACTGGCTGCAGAGCAAATTCTCTTTTTTCTTTTGGTGATCTTTTCCATCCAGACGATGACGCTTGTTTATGTTTTAATTTTTGGGAAGATATGGTTGAATTAGTTAAACAATACGGTTTTGAGGTGAAAATAATAAATAAAAAAAAATGAAAAGGAAAGTAAAAATAAAAAGCTAATATTGATTCAGAATTCAAATTACTTCATAGATTAGTTTATGGCTAAAACTTTAATTGATAGCTAATTCCTTAAGGAAAAATTTAAAATAATTTTATCAAGAAGTAGATGTAATAAACTTCATTTTTTGCATGTTTCTAAATTTTTGACATTAGATGATATTAACTTAATCATTAAATCTTAACTTATTTTATGAGAGAATTTATCCTTTTTACTCACAAAGCAGTAACCTCTGATTTTAGCTTGAATGATTTGCCTTCAGCAGGAAGAATGGATTTGGTTTGCCGTTGCATTTCAAGTGCACTTTTCATTTCAGAAGCAATAAGAAAAGATACATCAATTCATGTTGTTTTGAATGGCCCTCCTTCTCCTCCAAAAACTGTTAGCTTCTTTGGAAGTGAAGTGAGAAATCTTTATCCAGATGAAAGAA
>Ga0080004_1123845_pt1 | contig 30612 bp, 28 predicted proteins | sample WasSprMetagenome_FD_69207 | JGI IMG/M metagenome (GOLD analysis project Ga0080004, IMG submission 69207) | Sulfidic aquatic microbial communities from Washburn Spring, Yellowstone National Park, USA - WS (SPADES assembly) (version 2) | ecosystem: Environmental > Aquatic > Thermal springs > Hot... | reverse complement strand
AGGATCCTCCCCACGGTGGAGGAAGAAGCAGTGAAACCCTCTCTCCTGAGGAGGACGGTGAGCTTCCCCTTCCCCAGGAAGGGGAATTCCTCCCGGAGTCTTTGCATCCCCTCCAAGCTTCGGGGTCCACTGGGGCTTTTGGATCTTCTTGGGCTTCTCGACCTATCCTTCCGGGCTTTGGGGTTTTTCGGGGTTCCGCTTTTTCTTCCACCGAAAGGAGGCTCCGGGCTATGCCTATCTTTCACAGGTGACGGCCACAGGGTGGGGGCTGAGCAAAGTCGAGGACCTCAAGGCGAATCCTTCCCTTTTTGGAGAGTCCATGGATTTGAGCGAGCTTAGCGATGGCATTCCTTGAGGGGAAGCTCAAAAGGTGGAGGATCTCCAGAACATGCCTGGAGAATCCTTGTTCCCTCTGTGCTCCTCTTATACAGTGCAGGGCCTTTCTTCTCTTAGGTTTTTCGACACCTGAGTCAGGATACAGGTCTTGCTCCCTTTTTGCCTTACCTCCCGCAGATCTCTGTGGACCTATCCAAACTGGGGGAAGTCCAGGTCTCATGTAGTCCCAGAGAGGAGTCTCTGTCATTGCCCGAGGTATTCCCGGAAAGGTGTATCCCAAGCACCGGATCAGGCAAGTGGATCACTCCCTGGGCAATAGGCGAGCATCGATTGCAGTCTCCCGGGAAATGGGAAATCCTCTTCGTGGCCCCTGGACTGATCTCCACGATGGACGGCACCACCTCCTCCGACTCACGTGCTCTGTGATCAGAGAGCTATCCCATCTTGTGGCAGGTGACAGCCAAGGGGGATCCCCACGGGTCAAAGCGAAGAGGAAAAAGCCTCTCTGGAGAAACTCTGGGAATTCCTCCCAGAGGACCGGAAGGTGGTGCTTCTTGCGGACTGGGGATTCGGACGAGCACGGTTCCTGCATGCCCTTGAACACGTGAGTTCTCGGACATTGTCCGAGTACCTGCCCACACTTTCGCCCAAGGAGAGCACTTCATGGAAAGGCCCACTGATTTCCCCCTCCACCCTGGGTTTCTGGACCTTGGTCCCGTCTTCTACCACCAGAAGGTCCGGTGCCTTCTTCGTAGTCTTTGCTTTTCCCCTTCCAGGAAGAACACCGGTTCCGTGCTACTAACTCTCCCGAGAGGCTGGAGAGCCTCCCTCAAATGTATTGCTATTTCTGGACATTGAAAGAGGGTTCAGGGATTTTAAGAACCACCGGACCGTCTTTGATCTCCAGTACTCGTCCTCTCCAGACCCTCACGATATGAGCGTCTCTTCCTCATCCTCGCCTAATGCGCACTTCTCCCTGCTCCTCTCTGGAGCCCATGGGAGAAGAAGAGAACTCCACCGAAAGCTCTCCTCCCAATCTGCAACAAAAGAGCTGGTCCTTAGGCTACGCCAGGTGGGGTACTACGTTCCCCTGCCAAAGGCGTGAAAGTAGTGATTAGACAGCCCTCACCTCCCGCCAACAAGAACAACGCCAGGCAAACCAAAAAGAATTTCTTTCAAAGAAGACACCTTCCCCTCCTCGAGGGGGGGGAGGGATTCAAGTTCATATTCCCGACCGATTAAAGCATACTTTCCCAAACCCAGGCGATGATAGGGCAGTATTTCAAGTCGTACCTTCGGCAAGCGGGAGAGAAAGTCCCTCAATGCTTCGAAATCTTCTTTTGAATCATTGATTTGAGGAATGAGAGGATAACGAAAGAGTATTTTATCGGAATAGCGCATACCAAGAATATAGGCGTTTTCAAGGATAGTGACATTAGGAACGCCTACGTATCTTTCGTGCTTCTGGCTATCCATAATCTTCAGGTCATAGAGAATTAAGTCCACCTTCTGAGCGAGATCGAGAAGAATTCTCGCATCTTCCTCGTTCCCTTGAAAATACCCGGAAGTGTCAAGCGCTACGTGGTACCCGAGTCTTTTGAAACACTTCACCAGAGCACAGGTAAAATCAAGCTGATAGAGGGGTTCTCCTCCAGAGATAGTAACCCCCCCTCCAGACTGGAGGTAAAAGGCTTCATCCCGCATTACCTCCGCCACAACTTCCTCCAAAGAGACTTCTCGCCCGATAATCCTTAGTGCAGAAGCGGGACAGTGTTGAACACATATCCCGCAAAGATTGCATTTCTTACGATCCACCCGATAGGGATTTTCGAGACTACAAGCACGTTGAAGACAAATCTCCTCACAAATCCCACAGGAAAGGCACTTCTGGGAAGAAAACCCGATCTCAGGTTGAGGATTTTGGGACTCCGGGTTATGACACCAAAGACATCGTAAAGGACATCCTTTCAAAAACACAGTTGTCCTTATTCCCGGCCCGTCGTGCACAGAAAAATGCTGAATATCGAAAATTATTCCCTTGACTCCAGAAGTCCTTTTTCCTCCTACCACTTTTCAACACTTCCCTGCCAACCACTGAATACTCTGGTACCAAAACTTCGGGTAGTACTCCCAGTTCACAAAGGCACTTCCCCAGTGGGGTGCAAGGTCAGAAGCAAAGGCCATAGCTCTTCCCCTTCCATACTCCCAAACAACAATAAAGGCGTCGTTACCAACCCTGGCAAGAACCGTAGCTCCTTCCTTAGCGTGGAGGCGGTTGTATCCCAAAAATAAAGGCCAGGAATCTTTGGGTATTCCCTCCACAATAGGATGGCGGTCGACAATAAATTCAGGTTTCACGCCCTCCGGTGTCTCAACCCGGTCATCACCTTCGCAGAGAGAGACTGGTAGAGCTTCCTCAACAGGGCTCCCATGGTAATTCGCCATACCCCTGAAGCCCTGGAAGGACATCCAGCCCCCGCACATCAAAAGACCCCCACCCTGTTGTACGAAATCTCTTATCAGGGTCAGACGGTCCGTTCCCATAGGAACCCGAAAAACGTCGGGGTAGAAGGTCAGGGTGTTCCTTCCTACGTCGCTGAGCACAAGAACATCGTACTCCCTCAGGGTGTCCAGGGTACTGGGAAAAAGCCCCGTGGCCATGTGATTGGGCATGTGAAAGACTTCGAGATCCTGATAGGTACCAAGTCCCTTTTGGAACCACACAGAGAAATCTTCATAACCTCCCAAGGGCACCACGTCAAAGCCCTTGATGTGGAACTTGGAAACAATCCATGTTTCCCCCACAAACAAGACCTTGATCTTTCCTCGAGTAGCCATTTGGCCTGCCTCCTTTCTCATCCTTTCCCATACCCGGCCATAAGACCGGATATAAAGTACCGTCCCAGGAAGATAAAAACCAGAACAGGAATTACCGAGGTGATAGCCGCACCAGCCATCTGGATGTGCCACTGAGCAATCTGTGTACCTTTGAGCTCCGCGAGGAAAGGCATGACCGGTTTCACATCGGGGCCGCGAGTCAAAGCAATGCCCAGCAGGAACTCGTTGTAAATCTGAATAAAAACCAGAATGGTTGCCGAAATAAGACCGGGGAGGGAAACCGGAACAAGAATTCTCAGATAGTACCGGAAAGGTTTGCAACCATCAAGAATAGCAGCTTCCTCAAGCTCAGGGGGAATCTTCATGAAAAAGGTACCGGTTATAAGAGTGGCCATTGGCGCATTAAGCACCACATAGATGAGAATCAAACCAGCATAGCTATTTAAAAGCCCCAGGGTTTTAAGGAACTGGGTAATAGGAATCAGAATGACGTGATAGGGAAGGAAGGTAACCACGACGATGAGGAAGAAAAGTGGTGTCGCAAACCGAAAATTAAATCCTGTCAAAGCATAGCCCGCCAGGGACCCCACGAATATACAAAGAAACGTTGCCGAGAGGCTGATAACAAGGCTATTTCTCAGGCCTATTTTAAGAGCGTTAAAGGCTTTTCCAAAGTTGGAAAACTGGGGGTTTCGAGGGAGATCGAGGTACTTCTGAAGGGCTACCTCCTCCTGAGTTTTCAAAGAGGTGGTAACTAAAGCGTAAATGGGGACCATCCAGATCACTGCCAGAATGCTCACGAGCAAACCGGTAATCAGGAGGAAATATCGTTCCTTCATGTCCTCACCCACTTATTCAGAGCCCAGAGCGAATAGGGAATGACCATAGCTGCAGAGAAAAGGAGAATAACAATACTCGTAGCTGCACCCATCCCGAGATCCCTTGAGTCAAAAGCAAGACGGTACATGAGGTAAGGGAGTATTTCTGTGCTCACCCCTGGACCCCCTCTCGTCATCACCCAGACAAGGTCGAAGACCTTCACCGTTGTTATGGCCAGCATGGTGGTGCAGATTAAGGTAGCATGCCCCAGGTTAGGAAAAATGATGCGAAAGGCAACAGTCCAATGAGAAGCTCCATCCACTTTGGCTGCTTCTACCATCTCATAAGGTATGCCCTTTATGGCTCCCAAATAGATGACCAAAGCAAACCCCAGATATTGCCAGAAAGCGGCAACAATCATACAGTAAATGGCCGTTTTGGGAAGAGCAATCCACCCCAATTTCGAGGTGTTGAAACCGAAAGCTTTGAGAACCGAATTGATAACCCCAGAACTCGGGTCATACATCCATGCCCACAGAACTCCAGTAATGATGAAGGAGAGAGCCATAGGGAAGAGGAAAATCTGGCGGAGAATTGCTTCTCCTCTTCCCAAGTTGGTAATAAGATAGGCAAGAACAAAGCCTGTCAGAAAAGTCGGGGCGATAAAAAGGAGAAGCCACAGAAGGTTATTCCTGAGGTTCACCCAGAATCTGCTCATCTGAAAGAGACGAAGGAAATTGTAAAGTCCCGCAAACCTCCACGTTGGCTGCAAACCCTGCCAGTGAGTAAAGGCAGCAAACACATCCCAGATGATCATGGCGTAAAAGATGCCAATAATAACCAAGATAGGAATGAGAAACGCAAATCCCTGAAACTTGTAGTACCTCACGCCTTGCCTCCTCGCCTTTAAAAAGTAGCCCTCCCCTCGCGAGGGGAGGGCTACTTTGAAAGACTACTGTTCCCAGAACCAGCTACAGGCTTCAGCGAGATTCGTTCTCTCAGCAGCTTCAGCGATAGCCTGTATAGCAGCGTCTACATCCTGGTCAACAAGGAACCTTGTGAGGATATCCATGAGCTCGCTCCCAAAAGCTGGGGTAATCATGCCTCCGTGGAAACCATCACACACTGCCCGGAGGGTACGGAGGTCATGAGCACTTCTTTGGCGATAAGGGTCAGGATATACATCAGGAGGCACATCATTTACAATTGTTACTGAGCCTTTGATGAGATTGAAGGCTTTCTGAGCTTCAGGAGTAGTACACATTCTGATCCAGTCCCGAGCATTATTGGGATGAGGCGCACCTTTAGGGAGCGGGAAAGTATCAGCATGACCCATCCAGATATCTTTGGGGATGGCAGTAGCGCTGAAATCCACCTTGGGCTGCATACCAATGCTCAAGTAATAACCCAGCACCCAGTCCCCCATCCAGTACATGGCCGCTTCACCGGTTTTTAAAAGTGCCCCTGCCTCGTCCCAGCTCTTTGTAGCATGCCACGGGTAAATATACGGAATAAGGGCAGCGTAACGTTCCATCGCTTTCCGGAAGGTAGGATCGTTTCGGAAATCAATCTTACCAGTATTAGCCTGCTCGTAGAAATCGGGGCCACCGGTGGTAAGGAGAACCATATCATAGAGGTATGTGGACCAAACCTTTTCCCTCGTCCCTAAAGCCAGTGGAGAAATGTCGGGCTTTGCCTCCTTAATTTTTTTGCAAGCTTCAAGAAGTTCGTCATAAGTTTCAGGAGGCTTGATACCCAGCTCGTCAAAAATTTTTTTGTTGTACCACAACCAATTTGTACGATGAGCGTTGATTGGTACTGAATAAACGTGCCCACCGAACTTCAGAGTCTTAACCCACATGGGGTTAATACGAGCCTCGAAGTTTGCTTCCGCCCAAATATCATCGACTGGCTCAAGGTAACCAGCATCAATGTAATCTTTCTGTTGATTGCCCTGGTGGTCTTGGAACGAGTCGGGAGGCATCCCAGCAGCCAAATTGCTCATAAGTACCGCAAGCATTGTTTCTCCTCCACCACCTGCCACAGGATTCTCTACGATCTTGACCCCGGGGTTGCGTTTCTGGTAAAGCTCAAACAAGGCATCAATCGCTTCTTTCTCGCCGCCGGCTGTCCAGTAGTGGAAGATAATGAACTCGTTCTCCTTCTCCTGAGCTAAGGCTATCCCCACCAACCCCAGGAACAAGACTCCAAACAACAAAGTTATCCCAAGATTGACAAACTTCCTCATCGTTTCCCTCCTCCAGAGTAATACCCGGTACTCTACTAAGGGATCCTATCACACGGATGCCGCAAAACTCTCAAACACAAGTATTGCACCACCTAAAACTCCATTCCAATCATTCAGTTTTGCTTCTCGAATTTCCGTTCTCTCCACCACCTCCTTCGGTAAATGGGCACTTAAGTACTCCCTAATGTCCTTGTGGAAGAGCGCCAGAAGTGCTTTCCCCAAGGCTCCACCAACAACTATGGCCTCAGGGTTAAGAATATGAACGACATTAAGAAAGGCAATGCAAAGATACTCAACCAGGGGTTTCATAGCGCTCAGAGCAGAGGGGTTTCCACACTGCGCAAGTTCCACAAACTTCTTAACACAATCCTCCTCTCTATTTCCATCTTGGAAAAGGAACCTGCAAGAGGGCTCTTCCCGGATGAATTTCTCAAGGCCGAGACCAGAAAGGAGAGACATAACACATCCTCTGTTCCCACATTTGCACTGTGGCCCACGAAGGTCCACCACCATGTGGCCAAATTCCCCTGCGCTTCCCAAAAAACCGCGGTACAGTTGTCGATTGAAGAAGATGGCACCCCCTGTACCCGTACTTATGGTGATGTACACAACATCCCGGTACTCCTTCCCTGCTCCTAGACGAACCTCCGCAAGCCCTGCAAGATTAGCATCGTTATCTACAAGTACAGGGAACCCCACCCTTTCTTCTATCATCTTCGCCAGGGGAACTTTCTCCCATCCCTCGTGACGAAGGTTCGAATACGAGAAAGTACACCCCTGCGTGAACCAGATTGGGCCAGGGTATCCAACCCCCACACCCAATACATTTTCCTGTCCCTCAAGAAGCTGAGCAAGGGATTTTGCTACAAAATCGGCTAACTCCAGTGGCGCAAAATACTGATGTTCCTGGGTGATGAAACACCGTTCTATGCTCAACTCTTCACTTACAAGACCCAAACGGAGCTTGGTGCCGCCAATATCAATCCCTACAGCATAGTGTTTCTTCAAGACGATCACCCGGAACTATAGAGAATGCTCGGTGCGACGAATAATATCTTCCTGGGTCCTTGGGTCAAGGGCAATAAAAAGAGCACTGTAACCAGCTACTCTCACAATGAGATCGCGGTACTTCTCCGGGTTTTTCTGTGCTTCCCGTAGCGTCTTAGCATCGATAACATTAAACTGGACATGCCATCCCTTCAAATCACGGAAGAAAGTAACAATGAGATCAACAAGCTTTCGCAAGCCCTCCTCGGTAGCCAGGACCGAGGGCGTGAACTTGAGGTTCAGAAGTTGGGCAATCATCTTCACCGTTGGAAGTTTGCTCACAGATTTTAGGACACCGGTAGGTCCTCTTCTCTCCGTACCATAAAAAGGAGAGACACCCTCAGCGATGGGTTCGTGGGCCTTCCTTCCATCAGGAGTGGCACCCACTGCCATCCCCAGAGGGACATTTGCCGATATGTTCGAGGTAGAACCGCAATAATTACCGCCTATAGGACCTCGTCCATAGCGAGTGTTGCGATATTGTCGTAACTCGCTGAGATAGTCTTCCATAATTCTTCGAGCCAGTTCATCCACATAATCATCATCATTCCCATACTTGGGAACTTCTTCAAGAATCCTCTTGCGGAGGAACTGTCCTCTGGGACTTTCAAAATCTTCCCGCAAAGCGGACAGCAATTCTTCCCAGCTGACAGACTTTTCCTCGTAAACGAGCTTCTTTATCGAAGCCAGACTGTTCGCAGCATTAGCCAAGCCAGAGAAAGGCCCGCTGATAACGTCATACACTGCTCCTCCTTCCTTAATGCTCTTGCCACGTCCAAGGCAATCCTCAACCAACGCGGAACAGAAAGCGTCAGGCACGAGTTCTTCTAAGGCTGCGTCTGCACCCACATCCATAAGCACTTCACATTTAGTGTAAAAGGCCAGCTGCTTTTTAAATTCCTCGTAAAACTCTTCAAAGGTTAAGCACTCCTGGGGCAACTTTGTTGCGCAGAGACAAACACCGTGCTCTGGGCATTTTCCACCGTAAAGAGTCAACTCAAGAACCTTTAAAACGTTAAGGAACGCCATGCCTGTGTTCCTATACCCCCACTTACCAGGCACAGCCGCCTCTACACAACCCACTATGGCGTAATCTCGAGCATCCTCAACAGTTGCTCCTTTGTCCATAAGAGCCGGGATGATAATTTCATCGTTTTTCATAGCAGGCATGCCAAAACCAAGCCGGATAACCTTTGCACATTCTTCAAGATAAAACCTTGGAGAAGAAGCATGGTAACGAGCAGAAAGATTTGGCGTGGTGAGCCTCAATCCCCCAACCGCCTTAAGAACCAAAAGGGTCAACTCATTTGTGGCGTCACGACCCAAGCGATCCTGACCACCAATGGTAACATTCTGATACGTTGTGTAACCAATACCAAACTGCGTGTGCGCCCAAGGCCGAATCTTATTGATAGTGAACATTTTTACAAAAAGATTTTGAAGAAGCTCAACAGTTTGTTCAGGGTTAATGCGGCCCAGTTCTACATCTTTTCTCCAGTAAGGGTAAAGATACTGGTCGAGACGTCCCAAGGAGAAAGAATGCCCGTTGCTTTCTATTTGGGTTACAAGATGCACAAACCAGACAAGCTGAAGCGCTTCATAAAAATCCGAAGGTGGAAGGTGGGCAATGTTTTCAAGTACCCTTGCCAAATTCTTTAACTCACTCTTTCTCTGCAAGTCTTCAACAACTTCGGCCTCGAGCCGGGCAAGTTGGGCATATCTTTCAATAAAATGGATTACTCCTTGGAGAGCAATCGTCACAGCATCATAAAACAAACTTTTCCGAACAAACTCGGGATCATTGGGTTCCAAAGACTCTTTTCTTTCCTTTACCTCTTGCAGAAGTCCTCCAAGACCCTTTTCCAAAACTTTCGGGAAATTTACGATAATGTGACCATCTCCAGAAGTTATATTTCCTCTGCCAGATATCGCTCCTATCCTCTGTGCCTCAAGGACAAAAGGCGGGATAACTCGCATAGCGCGATCGTACAAGGTCTTACCTTTCCAGTAAGGAATAACCTCTTCCAAGAGAATCCTCTTTGATTCCTCATCAACAAGAAAAACATCACCTTTGCGCAGATGGAATTGGTCAATTTCTTCAACTATCCAGTCCCAAGAATACTCAGGAAAAATAGGCGCACCTCGCAGCTTGGAGGCCTGGTTTCCTACAAGAAGCTCGTCCCGGTAGATAAAGATACTCATTTCCTCGAGGGTCCTTGCTAGGGCCTTAGCTCGCTTAAGGATCGGTGGATCTGCCTCATTTTCTTTATAAACCTGAGTATAAATACGAGCCCTTTCTATACACACCTGGGGAACAATGTTCAGAAGTTCTTCTCGCATTGCCCGAATTCGTTCCGTCATCCCATACTCAATATCCATAATCTCAAAATCCAGCTTCACACCTAATAACCCCCTCATTACAATCTCCTACGTAAAACCTCAAAATGGAAAAACCCCGAGTGGTAGTAATCCTTCGAAAATGCAATGACTCGACCTCTTGCATCATAATGAAGATGTTGCAGAAGGAGGAATGGTACTCTCTGCTTAAGCCCCATTTTCTTCAAAAAAACACTGTCAGGGATATAAGGTATAATTTTTGCCCACGAAAAGACAACCTTCACGCCACTTTTCTCCAAAGCCTGAAAGAGAGAACCATTCCAATCTTCCTCGCTGAAGGTCAGAGTATACTTCTTAGGGAGAATATCCTCGAGGTACACAATGGCCTCTCCCTCAAAACCCCGAATTCGCTGAAGAGACACAAGTGGCGTACCTACTTCCACCTCCAGCTTCTGAGCGAGAAAATCATCTGCAAGAATCTCCTCTCGCGAAACCCAGAAGTTCACCAAGGTAATTCCCGATTCCTGAGCCATTTCAGTCACGCTGCGAAGTTGTGAAATATCTCTGCCTAAAGAAGAAGGATCCACAGTAACAAAGGTTCCTTTGCCCTGAACAGTTTCGAGAATATGCAACTGCTCTAAACTCCGTATCGCTTCTCGAATCGTAGACCTACCCACAGAAAAAATGCTTGCCAACTGCTCAATAGACGGAAGCTTATCGCCCTTTGAGAGATTTTCTTTAAAGATATACTCCAATATATGCTTTTTCGCCTGATCCACCAGGTTCTCTCTGACAATCATATCGTCTCATCAAGTCATATGCTGACCTGCTGAGACTATTATACAGGTCCTTCTGGGATATTTCAAGCCGCTGTATAGGTCCACATCATGTGGGACACTCGAGAAACCAGTGTCTCTCGGGGTGTCCTGGTTTTTCTCCCCAATTCAGGTACCACTCCTTCCATCGCCTTGCGACCCAAATGAGATACAGGGAATAATCCCTCACCGAAAAGGTTGTCCTTTGCAAAGAGCCTCAAGGAGGGAAGTCCTTTGCCTCGAGTGACCTTTCGCCTGGAATACCCCACCGCTTCAGAGGTCTTCATAGCGGGGAGTTTCAACCGCTGGGACCCTCAAAGCCACCCTTTGAAGAGGACCAAGAAAGGGCACTGGAGCATCACCATCACGCTCCCCCGGGGACGGCATGAGTACCGCTACGTTGTGGACGGCCAGTGGTTCACCGACCCAAACACCCTGAGAGTCCCCAACGCATTCGGGTCGGAAAACTCGGTGATTGTGGTGGAGTGACCGTGGGGTGCTCTTCGGGCTGGCTGAGAAAGGCCGTCTCCGGTACGGGTAAGGTTGCTGCAGCTACCGGGGTGATGGCGGTCCTTCTTTTTGTGCCAGCTTTTGCTTTCTCGGGAACCATCTTCTGGGCTTCTTTGAAGGACATTCCCGGTATTGGGGCCGTAGAGTGGGGCATGGCGAGTTTCGTCCAGAGGGTGCTCAAAGAGGCAGAAGAGGAACGGGCTGAAGCAGTGGTCTTCGAAATCGACACCCTTGGTGGGCGGGTCGATGCCATGCTTTTTGCCAAAGACGCTATCTTCCGGTCCCCGGTGAAAACCATTGCCTTTGTGAACTCCAAAGCCTGGTCGGCAGGAGTGTTCCTTGCGCTGGCCTGCGAGCGGATATTCATCGTTCCCGATGGGAGCATCGGGGCAAGCGAGCCCCGCTCTGGTGGGGAGGACATTGAAAAACCTGACCCCAAAGCGGTGTCGGCCATTCGTGCGCACATCGAGGCCCTTGCCGAGGCTCGGGGCCGGGATCCCCGGATCTTCGCCGGAAGGGTGGACCGCGAAGCTGAGATTCCGGGAGTGAAGGAGAAAGGGACGCTCCTCACCCTTTCTGCCCGGCGTGCCCTGGAGCTTACAGTCGTTGACGGGATCGCCCGGGGGCAAGAGGAGGTACTGGAGAAAGCTGAACTTCGGGGAGAAGTCGTGACGGTTGATCCCTCCTGGTCGGAGACGCTGGCCCGGGTCGTGACGTACCCTGCTGTGGTCTCCGTTTTGCTCTTCCTGGCTTTTCTGGGGATATTCCTGGAAATCATGACCCCGGGTTTTGGTGTCCCGGGGATTGTGGGCATTGCTTCGCTCCTTTTCGTTTTCGGTGGGAGGTACCTGGCGGGGCTCTCCGGGTGGGAACCCCTTCTACTTTTTCTTGCCGGGATGCTCCTTCTTATTCTCGAAATTTTCGTCATCCCCGGTTTTGGAGTCACCGGGGTTTTAGGGATTGCGGCCATGGGGGGATCCCTGTATCTTCTTCTTCGGACCACCGAGCAACTGTTCTCCCTGAACGCGCTTTTCGGGACCTTCTGGTACCTTGCCTTGCCGGAGGGGCATTGCTCCTTTTCCTCCTTTTTCTCCCCTATAACCCCCTCTGGCGAAAACTCAGTCTTCGGGAGCAAAGCCCAAAAGGAGAAAGCGCACCGGAAGCCTCCCCGTATACAGGGCTTTTAGGGAAGGAAGGTCGGGCAAAGACTGTCCTCCGACCTGCGGGAATGGTGGAGATTGAGGGCAAGGTGTACGATGCCATGAGCCGGGGGGAGTTCATTGCGGCAGGAGAGGCAGTGGTGGTTGATGAGGTACGGGGGAATGTCCTTGTGGTTCGAAGAGAAAGGAGGTCGGCATCGTGAACGTTCTGGGATATCTCATTCCGGGGATTGTGGTCCTCGTGATCCTTGTGGTGTTCCTTTCCTTTGTCCCCTTGGGGCTCTGGATTTCGGCACTGGCGGCAGGGGTGCGGGTGAGCATCCTGACGCTCATTGGCATGCGCCTGCGGCGAGTGCCTCCCGCAAGCATTGTCCTGCCCCTTATCAAGGCTACGAAAGCCGGCCTTGACCTCAGCGTGGGGCTCTCGAGGCACATTACCTTGCGGGAGGCAACGTCGACCGGGTGGTGATTTCCCTCATTGCCGCCGAGCAGGCCGGGATTCCCCTCTCGTTCCAGAAGGCCTGCGCCATCGACCTTGCCGGACGCAATGTCCTTGAGGCCGTCCAGGTGAGTGTGTTACCGAAGGTTGTGGAGACTCCTGTGGTTGCCGCGGTGGCCAAGGACGGGATTGAACTCAAGGTGAAGGCCCGGGTCACCGTTCGCACCAACATCGACCGGCTCATTGGAGGGGCCACCGAAGCCACGATTATCGCCCGGGTTGGAGAAGGCATCGTCACCACCATCGGCTCGTCCAATTCCCACAAGGAAGTGCTCGAAAACCCCGATACGATTTCCAAGACAGTCCTTGAGAAGGGTCTTGATGCCGGCACAGCCTTCGAAATCCTCTCCATCGACATTGCCGATATTGATGTTGGGGAAAATATCGGTGCCCGGCTCCAGATGGACCAGGCTGAAGCCGACAAGCGTGTGGCCCAGGCGAAGGCCGAAGAGCGACGGGCCCTGGCCATTGCCCGGGAGCAGGAGATGAAGGCCTATACCCAGGAAATGCGTGCCAAAGTCGTGGAGGCTGAAGCCGAAATCCCGAAAGCCTTAGCCTACGCCCTGCGGGAGGGGAAACTGGGGGTTCTTGACTACTACTCCCTCCAGAACCTCCAGGCCGACACCCGCATGAGGAGCGGCTCGGAAAGGAGGAGGAAAAAGGTGAAGGACAGTGAGAGAAAACCGGAAAAGCCTGCCTCCTTTGGAGAAAAGGTGCAACAGGACTTTCCGTCCTTCTGGCTTTTCCGGGAAATCCTCTCCCCGCCGACCAGCGTGCTCGTCCACCCTCTTTTCCAGTGGCGCGCCCGGATTTTACGCCGGCGGTGAGGTAACTTAGAGACCTTGCTCCCCCGTAGACTCTCTGGGAAAACCCCTTCGCTTTTTCCAGGCAGGGGTGAAAGGACGTGGCTTTGGGAAGCCCTGGCACCGATGCGCAACCCAGGAGTACCCCAACAAACCGGAAAACGGCAAAAGATAAAGACCCGGGGAGGATGTGGCATAATCTCGGGTTTCTTTTTTTAAAAATAGTCCGCCACCGGGAGGTAGACCTCGCCCGAGAAGGCCCGAAGATACAGGACCATTACCGTCTCCCGGTCACGGGAAAAGGGAACACCCAGGTGCCGGAGAACCACCAGGTGGTGGAAGAGGCGCAGGGGCTTCCCCAGGCTCTGGAGAATCTCGAGGAGGTTTGAGAGATTTCCTCTACTGAAAAGGTCAAAAACCTCTATTTCTGCTTCTCTCTCGAGGAAATACCCCACCACCCCACCAACCTTGCGGAATGAAGCCACCGTTTTCCCCTCCCGAAAACGGGAGCTGTAGCGGTTCCATACCCGCAACCCCCGCAGATACCCGAGGTTCCGAAAAGGGACGAGGAGCCCCATGCTCCGGTAGAACGCCTCATAGGTGCTGAGAATTTCCTCGCCTCTCACACCCGAAAGCGAGAGTCCAGAACCCTGCGGTTCTATGCGTGCCACGAATTTCCCCAGGTCCTGAAACCCGAAACGCTCGTAGAAAGCGGGAATTTCGGTGACAAGGAGAAGGAACGAAAGACCATCCTTCTTCGCCTGAGCAATGGCTTCCTGAAGGAGCAAGGAGGCCAGTCCTCTCCCCCGGAAATCGGGGTGGGTGGCCACATTGGCAATCCCGCCGCCCAGAAGCAGCCGCTCACCATCAGAGAAAAGTCGCCGAAGAAGGAAGAGGCAGGAAACCACTTCTTCCCCACTCACTGCTAACCACACATCTCGGGGGTGGAAGAAGGGGTCAAAACGCAGGAAGCTGAAGTAGTATCCCCGTTCATCCTGGGGAAAGACCAAGCGTAAAAGCTCCACAACCTTTTCGAAATCCTGAAACGTCCCCCGGCGGATTTCCATGCCTTGAATCCAAGTTTTGGGTTCACCACTTCCCCTCATTCTCCGATACGGCTTCAATGCAGTCAAGTTCCTGCCAGTGCAATTGCCGACCAATCAGGAATGGAATAGAGTTCTTCCCGGACGGTTTTAGAGGGGCAGAAAGGGAGTGTGAACGATGAAGCAATCCTGACGGCGCTTGTGGTTTTTGGGGTCTCTGTCCTGCTTTCCGTTGCGGGATTGGCCAAAGAACGGGTGAAATTATCCCCCGATACCCCGAAGTCCCAGATCATCCACATGAACCCGGCGGAGGTGGACGCTTCGCTTTTACCCCTTGACCCCATTGACAATCTCAACACCACCGGCGTTCCTCCGAAGGACTTCGATCTTTCAAAGTGGTATCTCGAAGTCAAAGGGGGAAGAGTGGGGAAGGAACTGCGGCTTTCCTATGAGGAACTCCAGAAACTCCCCATGGTGAAGAAAAAGGTCCTCCTCATTTGCCCCGGGTTTTTCGCCGACTATGCGGAGTGGGAAGGGGTGCCCCTGCGAGAAATCCTGAAACTCGCCGAGGTAAAAGACTACCGGAAAATCCTCTTTGTGGGCCTTGATAACTACCGTGCCCAGTTCTCTCAGGATGAACTTGAGGGCGAGAGAATCGACCTCCTCTTTCTGGCTCTACGGGTGAACGGGGAAATGCTTCCCAGAGAACACGGCTTCCCGGTGCGCCTGGTGGCGGAAGATTTCTACGGAGGCCGCTGGGTGAAGTGGATCCGGGAAGTTGTGGTGGAGTGATTTCCTCCTAATGGCAGGAGAGACAGCGGCGAACGACCTCATAGGCGTCGGCAGAGGCAATGGTTTCCCGGGTGACGAGGAGAGGGGAAACGGTGCAGCGCTCTGAACATTCCCCCTCTTTCTCCCACCGCCTCAGTATCCTCACAACGCAGGAAGCGACAGCAGAGGGCTTCAGGTCGATAAGGGCATCCACCTTCCCCTCCTGAAGCGCAAAGAGCATCTCAGTCGCCGCCTCAAGGACAAGAAGTGCAAAGGGGCGTTTGTCCTTTGCCCGGAAAAACGGTCGGGCCTGAAGTGCCCGTTCGACCACCACCACACGTTCTTTTTCTGCTTCTCCAAAAAAGCGAATCTCTCCCAGAAGCCCAAGAAAGGGCAGGAAAGGAGAGCGTTCCCCTCCCACAAAGAGGAATGCCCCTCTTTTCCCGGCAAAGAGCTCCTTCTGCAGAACCCTCGCCACCTCTTCAAAGGCAAAGACCACCCGCCCCAGGACCGAGATGGAAAGGTCGCCATCCTCCCCAAGGACAATGGCCAGGGGCTTCTTTCGTGAGCACTCGAGGACCTTGAGGTCTTCCGGGAAACCGACAACAATGGCCCCCTCAACCTGGGGGATTCCTTCTCCTGTGATTATAGTGGTAATCCGGTAGTCGGGGAGGGAACGCCGGAGGAAAACCTCAAGAAAGGAGAAGAAATACTCATCATGAGCGGGGGAAAGGAGGACAAGGCGCTTTTCTGCAAAAGCTTCCCCTCTCCCCCATGCAATCAGAACCCCAAAAATGAACACCCACACCAGCCTATATCTTCCGCCGGGCCAGGAGGACCTGGTTGAGGAGGACACTCCCAACAAGAACCACCCCCAGAGACCCCAGCTGCCAGATCTGGTGAATCCCCGCAAGCTGCATGCCGTTGTAAAGGAGCGTGATGATGGCAATCCCAAGCACCACTCCGCCAATGCTCCCCTCACCGCCTTTAATGCTCACCCCACCCAGAACCGCAATGGTGATGGCCTGGAGCTCATACCCTGTACCGATGTCGGGCCGAGCGCTGGCGATGCGGGAGGTGATAATCCAGCCCGAGAGGGCGCTCAGGATTCCCGAGAGAGTGTAGACGGTGACCCTCACCCGGCAGACGTTAATCCCCGAAAAGAGCGCTGCTTTCTCGTTGCTGCCCACCCCGTAGAGATACCGGCCGAAAATGCTCTTTTCGAGGAGAAGCCAGAGGAGAAGAATCACCGGAATGAAAATGCAGAGGACCTGGAAGGGAATCCCCGCAATGCGGTACTGCCCCACAAAGTAGAAGGACTCGGGAAAGTTTGACACCGGCATGGGATTGGGGCCAAAGCGGGGGTCAACGGCGATGATGAGGGCCAGGGACTTGTAGATGTAGAGCGAGGCCAGCGTCACGATGAAGGGAAGGATTCCGGTGTAGCTCACGAGAACCCCGTTGAGGTACCCCATGCCCGCCCCAGCAAAAAGCCCAAGGAGAATGGACAGAGAAGGGTTGAGCCCAACCCGCCCGATGAGCACGCCAATAATCATGGCCACAATGGTGAGCATGGAGCCAACCGAGAGGTCGATGCCCCCACCTCCTGAGAGAATGACGAGCATCTCCGCAAGGGCCAGAAGCCCCAGTTCCACCCCGTACTGGGTCATGTTCGTGAGGTTGTAGAAGGTGAAAAACCCGGGGACACTCACGGCAAAGACCACAAAGAGCGCAACGAAAAGCACAAGGAGAAAAAGCACCCGGTTCTCCACAATGTAGTCCAGGACTCGTTTCATGACCGTTCCCCTCGAGCTCGAATAACGTCAATCATCACGGAGAGGATAATGAGGACCCCAACAACCAGGCCCTCGCTCAGGGCAGGGACGTTGAGGAGGACCATGCCGTTTTTGATGATGCCCACAAGGAAGGCCCCAAGGAGGCTACCGATGATTGTCCCCCGTCCACCGAGAATGCTCGTGCCCCCGAGCACTACCGCAGCGATAACCTCAAGCTCAAAACCGCTTCCCGTGTTCGTCTGGACAATCCCCGTGCGGGCAACGTAGACAAGTCCGGCGAATCCTGCCAGGGCTCCCAGAACGGCGTAGACGAAAAGCGTCGTCCGCCTGAGGTCAATGCCTGAGACCCGGGCAGCCTCGGGGTTGTTCCCCACAGCGTAAATCGCCCGTCCCAGGGGACGGGAAGAGAGGAAATAGGTGAAAAACGCAATGAGCACCACGGTGATCCACATGGATATGGGGACACCGAGCCACTTGCCAAGACCGATCACCCGAATCGCCGGCGGGATTCCGGAAATCCACCGTCCTCCAAGGAGCTGGTACATGAGGCTCCGGAGGATGCTCATCATGCCCAGGGTCACGATGATGGGAGGGACATTGCCGAAGGCGATGAGCGTCCCGTTGAAGAGGCCGATGACAAGCCCCGTACCAAGGGCAGAGAGAAGGACAAGAAACGGTGAATACCCTCCCACAAGGAGCTTCCCCGCCACCACCGAGGCCATCCCCAGGGTGGAGCCCACGGAAACATCGATACCCCCGGTGATGATGACCATGGTCATGCCGATGGCCGAGATGGCCGTTCCGGCAAGCTGGAGGAGGAGATTCGAGAGGTTGCTCACCGACATGAAACGCTCCGTTGTCAGAGAAAAAAGGACGACAAGGAGCACGATGAGCCCCAGAACCGTGAATTCCCGCCGCCGCAGCACTTTTCGAAATCCGGTATTCGTCACACCCCCACACCTCCGGTAACAGCCATCCGTTCGCCCGTTGCGGCCCGAATGATGTTCTCGGCAGTTTTCTCCGGGCCCTCGAAAACCCCTGTGATCCTCCCCTCGTGCATGACGATGACCCGGTCCGACATCTTGAGAATTTCGGGAAGCTCCGAAGAAATCACCATGATCGCCAGTCCCTGGTCTGCAAGGTGAGCGATGAGGTTGTGAATCTCGGACTTTGAGGCCACATCAATCCCCCGGGTCGGCTCATCAAGAATGAGGAGCTTCGGCGTCACCGAAAGCCACTTGGCAAGGACAACTTTCTGCTGATTCCCACCGCTTAAGCTGTAGACCCTGGTTTTGAGATTTGGGGTTTTGATGTTGAGTTCCCGTATATGCTTCTCGGCAATGTCCCGTTCTTTTCGGACATCGACAATCCCCAGGCGCCGCACGAGTTCCCTGAGGATGGCGACCGAGATGTTGTAGGCCACACTCTGGATGGGGAAAAGCCCCTGGACTTTCCGGTCTTCAGGGAGGTAGGCAATACCAGCCTGCATGGCCTCCTCAGGAGATCCAAAGCTCACCTCGCGGCCGTCGAAGAACACCTTCCCGCTCTCGGGGCGGAAGAGACCAAAGATGGTCTGGGCAACATCGGTTCTGCCTGAGCCCACAAGACCGAAAAAGCCAAGAATCTCTCCAGGGAAAAGGTCAAAGGAAATATCGAAAAACCGAGGTCTTCTCGTCAGTCCTTGCACCGAAAGGAGAGGGTGGTCTCCTTTCACACCCCTGCGGGCGATCTCCTCTACAAGGAGCTTCCCGGCCATGAGCTCGACGATTTTCGCCCGGTCGACAGCGGTGATAGGGAACTCTCCCCGGACCTCTCCGTCCCGCATGACCGTCACCCGGTCGGCAATGCGGAAGATTTCCTCAAGGCGGTGGGAGATGTAGATAATCCCCACACCCTGGTCCCGGAGCTTGCGGATGATGGTGAAGAGCCGCTCGGTCTCATGTTCGGTGAGAATCGCCGTGGGCTCGTCAAAAATAATGACCTTTGCTTCATACACCAGGGCCTTGGCGATGAGGACAAGCTGCTGCAGGCCCACGCTGAGCTCGCCCATAGGTTCCCGCAGAAAGTGGTGCGGAAGACCGAGAGAGGCAAAAAGCGACCTTGCCTGCTCTTCCTCCCTCTTCCAGTCGATGTTCCCCCAGGGCGTCCGGATTTCCCGACCGAGGAAGATGTTCTCGAGAACACTAAGCTCGCTGTACACCAGGGGTTCCTGGTACACAGTGGAGATGCCTATCTCCTGGGCTTTCCGGGGCGAGTCGATGCGGACGGGCTGACCCATGTAGAAGATGTCCCCCCGGTCCGGGAGAAGGGCCCCGGAGATGATTTTAATCAGGGTGGACTTCCCTGCACCGTTTTCCCCAACCAGAGCATGGACTTCCCCGGAACGGAGGGTGAAGTCCACACCCCGCAGCGCCTGCACACCTCCGAAAGACTTAAAAATCTTGCGGCATTCCAGGATGTACTCCATCGCCATCTCCCCGAACAAAAAGGGCGCCCCGAAGTGGGGCGCCCACCTGGGTTTTAGAAGAACATGTACTGGTCGATATTGGAGGCGTCGAAGACTTTCGGCGGCCCAAGGACCAGCATCTTGTCCTTGGCGATGTACTTGGGTTTCGTCTCGATGCCAGGAACCTCGTACTCTTTCCCGTCTTCGAACTGGTTCCCGTCAAGGAGGTACTTCGCGGCCCAGACGGTGAGGTAACCAAGGTCAATGGGGTTCCAGAGGACGAAGGACTTCACGGTGCCGCTCTTCACGTACTTGGCCATCATGGAAGGTACCGAAAGCCCTGTGGCCACAATCTGGCCGCTTTTGCCTGCCTGTTCAATGGCCTCGGCAACTCCCGGAGCCGAGGTGCTGCACTGACCGATAACGCCCTTGAGGTTGGGGAAGGCGTTGATGAGATCAAGCATGACGTTGATGGCCATCTGGACGTCTTCCTCGGCATAGCGGATGGTCACGAGCTTCATCTTGGGGTACTGGGCCAGGCGCTCGAGCTCATAGGCAATCCAGATGTTCAGGTTCCAGGCAGTGGGGCCGCAGGAGACGATGGCGAATTCACCCTCGTAGTTCATGGCTTTGGCGAGCTCATCCATCACCGTGTACCCGATTTCGTTCTGTAGCGCCTGGTTCACGAAAAGGTCCCGCACGTCCTGGGCACCGTCGGTGTCGCTTGTCATGACGAGAATGCCCTTCTCCTTGGCCTTCTTGAGAACCGGGGTAATGGCTGCCGGGTCGTTGGGCGCCACCGCAATGGCATCAACGCCCTGGGTGATGAGGTTATCGATGATTTCAATCTGCTTGGCCACGTCCGCCGTCACAGGACCGGTGTAGATGAACTCCACATCGAGATCCTGCGCCGCCTTCTTCCCACCCTCTTCCATAGCGTTGAAGTAGGGGATTCCGATGAGCTTGGGCACGAAGGCAATCCTGTACTTGGCCTCGGCCATAACAACAGAGAGGAGCAGGACCGCAAGAACCACAAAGAGCACGACTGCAAACCTCTTCACACCACATCCCTCCCTTTCGGTTTTGTACCTTTACTATAGCCCACCGCAGTGTGCTTTTCAAGACTTCCACCGCACACTTCCTGAACCTCCGCACAGGTCCTTGCCACCATTCCCGCATTGATGGTAGAATTACAGCGGTGTCGAAGGCGGCATCGTTGCGAGAACAAAGACGTTCTCCACGAGGATGTGGAGAACGTCTTTGTTTTTCCAGGCTTTGATGAGTCCTAAGAGGAGGTGTCATGATGGCTCAACTCAACCCCTTTGCCATGGCACAGGAACAGCTCGATAAGTGTGCCAGAATCATGAATCTCGACCCTGCGGCACACCAGATGCTCCGGGTACCGGCCCGTGAGCTGCACGTGGCCATACCGGTCAGGATGGACGACGGGTCCCTGAAAGTCTTCCAGGGTTTCAGGGTACAGTACAACGACGCAAAAGGTCCTACCAAAGGAGGCATACGGTTCCATCCCGAAGAGAGCATCGACACCGTGCGGGCTCTGGCGGCGTGGATGACCTGGAAATGTGCTGTCATGGATCTCCCCCTTGGTGGAGCAAAGGGTGGCGTTATCTGCAATCCGAAGGAGATGTCCCAGGGAGAACTGGAGCGGCTCAGCCGGGGGTACATTCAGGCCATCTACCAGTTCATCGGCCCGGATAAGGACATCCCCGCTCCCGACGTCTACACGAACCCCCAGGTCATGGCCTGGATGATGGACGAGTACTCGAAAATCGCCGGGAAAAACCAGTTCGGGGTTATCACCGGAAAACCCCTGCCTCTTGGGGGCTCTAAGGGAAGGGATAAGGCCACAGCCTACGGAGGCATGATTGCCATAAGGGAAGCAGCAAAGGTCCTGGGTATAGACCTCTCCCGGGCTACAGTCGCCATTCAGGGATACGGGAATGCCGGGTACTACGCTGCTTCTCTGCTGCGTTCCCGTTTCGGTTCCACCATCGTTGCAGTGAGCGACAGCAAAGGGGGCATTTTCAGGCCTTCTGGCCTTAACCCAGAGGAAGTCCTGGAGCACAAGCAAGCAACGTCCTCTGTGGTCGACTTCCCTGGCACCCAAAGAATCTCAAACGAAGACCTCCTGGAGCTTGAGGTGGATATCCTCATCCCCGCTGCGCTCGAGGGCGTTATCACCGCCTCGAATGCTCCTCGAATCAAGGCAAAGATTGTGGCCGAGCTTGCCAATGGACCCACAACGCCCGAAGCCGATGATACTCTGTACCGCAAAGGAGTCCACGTGATTCCCGACTTCCTGTGCAATGCAGGAGGAGTAACGGTCTCGTATTTTGAAATGGTCCAGAACTTCTACATGTACTACTGGGAGGAAGAAGAAGTCCTGGAGCGTCTGGACAAAAAGATGACCACGGCTTACCACAAGGTTCTTGAAACCTCAAAAAAGTACTCGGTCGACATGCGCCAGGCGGCTTACATCACCGCGGTGAGCCGCGTTGTGGAAGCCATGAAGCTGCGAGGGTGGATTTAGCAAAGAGCCAGGCTTGTCGAGCCCGGCCCGGCTTTGCACTCAGGCAATGACCTCCGCGCAAGGGGCTTTCTGCGCCTCGTGGTAGAACTCGGCGTTGAACTTGCAGCCCGGGTCTGGACCGAGGTAGTCGCCGAAGTAGGCATAGGCCCGGGCGCGACACCCACCGCACACCGCCCGGAATGCACAGACCCCGCAGTGACCACGGTACAGCTCTCGCAAACGGAGTTCCCGCAGGACCCGTGAGGTATCCCAGATCTCTTTCAGGCGCTTTTCAAAAAGCCGTCCCACCGGAATGGGCATGAACACACAGGGCGTCACCGTCCCATCAGGTTGCAGTGCGCAGTAGGCCCTCCCTGCCCCACAGCCGCCCACGTACTCGGCACCGACTCTCGCGAGCTTCCCCTCGGAAACGGAGTAATGCCCGGTAATGACGATGCCTTCGGGGTTTTTCTCCACGCATTTCCTCCCAAACTGCGGGCTGGTGCTGAAGACCTGAATCTCCTTCTCCATGAGGCACCCGTAGAGGACCTCGAGCATCTCCTCCCGCTCTTCGGGGCTCAGGTCATCACTCCAGATTTCCCGCCCTCTCCCGGTCGGAATGAAGTTGAAAACGTAGAAACGATGGGCCCCAAGTTCCTTTGTCAGCCGGTACAGCGCAGGGAGATCCGCAAGGTTCCCCCGGGTCACCGTGGGCGCAACACCCACCAAAAGACCTGCCTTCACGGCATTCTCAATACCCTTTACCGTCTTCTCCCAGAGGCCCGGGATACCCCGGAAACGGTCGTGGTACTCGGGGGATGAGCTCTCGAGGCTCACCTCCACATACTGGATACCGTGGTCTTTGAGCTTCTTGCACATGTCTTCAGAGAGGAGAGTACCGTTGGTGGCCACTGAAAGGTAGATTTCCTTCGAAGCAGCGTACCTGGCTACAGTAAAGAACTCAGGGTCACACAGGGGTTCCCCCCCGGAGAAAGCAAGGGTTGGCACAAAGTTCTCCTCAAGCTCGTCCACCACCCGGAGCCGCTCCTCAAGGGAAAGCTGCGCTGTTCTCTTTCCCGCATTCTGGTAGCAGTGGCGGCACCGCAGGTTGCAGAGGTTGGTGAAGTTCCACACCACAAGGAGAGGGCTGGCGAACTTCTGCGGGCGGGTGGCCCCGTATTCGGCCACGCTCCGGGCAAGGTTGATGGTCGCCCGGCGGATGTTCCGGGACCCGAAGATTTCCCGCACCAGGTACTCCTTCTCCCAGCGGAGGAGTATCCGCAGAATATCGATCACAAGGTACACGGGGAAAAAACTCAGGAATTCCAAAAAGGACAGGCCCTTTTTAGGCTTCCCGTAGTGCACAAGGAGCTTCTCGAGCCTCACACTGCCATCGCGAGTCCTGCAGGTCACCCAGCGGAAAACCGCCCGGACAATCCAGAGGTTGAGATATCGCCTCACCCGTTCAGGGTTCATGAGGTACCGGTTCATCCTCTCACCCCCCTTGTCCTTATTTTAGCAGCTTTTTGCGGGGTGAGCGCAGGAAACGGGCAATTTTCCTCAATAAGCGTAAAGTCTCCCGTACGGGCGGGTCGTTTGGGGGAAAATCTCCACGAAATCCTGACGGTCCAAAGAGGGAAGAGAAACGGCAAGGTCGGCGGCGAACTCCTCAAGGTACCTCTCAAGCTCGCCGAATTCTTCCTCCGTGGAGACGTCAAGGCCGATTCCTGCCCCCACCTGAGACGGCGCAACAGCACCCCGGACGAAAATCTTCCCTCCATGCATCCCCGAGGCCACGAAATGCCCGACCGGAGACCTCCCCTCCGGGGTCCAGAGTCCGAGGACCGCGATGAGCCCTCCAGCCATGTACTCGCCCAGAAAATCCCCCGTTGCTCCTCCGATGACGATCACCGGATATTCGTCCTCGTAAGACTTCATGTGAATGCCCACTCTGTACCCCACGTTGCCCCTGACCCAGATTTTTCCACCCCGCATGGACAGGCCGAGGATGTCCCGGGCGTCTCCTTGGACCACAATCTTTCCTCGGTTCATGGTGTTCCCCACACCGTCCTGGGCATTCCCAAAGACCCAGAGTGAAGGACCGTCCAGGAACATGCTCAAATCATCCCCAGGCACCCCCCGAATGTCGATGCGGCCCTCCCCTTCAAGGGCCCTCCCGAGATACCGGTGGCCGCACACCCCCTCAAGCACAATATGGCGGCAGCCCTCCCTCCACCATGCTTCCACCAGGGCGTTCACGTCACGGTAGTGTTTTCCCCGGCAATGCAGCACCCTCATGCCTCAACCCCAGCCCCCTGAACAAGGTATTTCCGATACTCAGCGGGTAAAGCAACAAGGCCAAAGCGTTCGTCCAGGAGTTTGTCCTTCAAGGAGTAAAGAGGGAAACGCTCCCGGATAAGGTGGACGAAGAGTCCAGCTTTTTCAACGTCGCCAACCAGAACGAACCCCACAAGCCGACCGTCAAGGATGACGAACTTCCGATATCGGCTCTCTTCCCCTCTTGAAAGGACCTCAAAGGCGTTGTCAGGTGGGTTGACTACTCCACAGGACACCAGAGAGACGCCTCCAATCTCAATCACATTGAGAGGAAGACTTCCAGGATACCGTACTTCCTTGCCGGCCATGTTCTTCCCTGCTACTTTTCCCTGGCGTACCGCTTCAGGCCATATGGCCACGACCGTTCGTTTCCCACTGATGAAATGCCTTGTTTCGGCCACATCCCCAGCAGCAAAAATCCCTCGCACAGAGGTCTCTTGATGCTCATCCACCACAATCCCTCGCCCCAGCAAGAGACCGGAACTCGAGAGCCAGTCGATATTGGGACGAACCCCAACGGCCAGGATAGCCATATTGGTCCGGAGGAACTCTCCGCTCTGCAACCTCGCCCCAAAAAGGCGACCCCCGCGGTCCACAAAGGAAGCAACAGTATTCTCCGTGATGACCCGGACTCCCACTCGCTTCAGAGCCCTCTCGAGGTACCCTGAACCCTCGACATCGAGCATGGCCGGAAGGAGGCGCGGCGCAAGCTCCACCAGGGTAACTCGAAACCCCCGGTCCAGGAACGCTTCACAGGTCTTCAGGCCAATGAATCCTCCCCCAGAATGAGCACTTCTTCTACCGGATACCGGGCAAGAAAACGTTCCACCTGCAGGAGGTCTCTGCTTTTTGTAAAGGTAAAGACTCCTTCGAGATCCTTCCCTTCAACAGGAGGAACAATCGGGACACTCCCGGTGGCAATGAGCGCCCGGTCGAAGGCAATCCGTTCCCCGCTGTCCAGGTGCACCACCTGATCCTTGGCCTCCAGGGCTACCGCTTTTCTCCCCCAGAGCACCGTCACATCGCGGACCACATCACCCCAGTATGCGGGTCCCGGAATCCTCCTGCCCAGGGCATAGGTGATCAAGGGACGGGAATACAGTTCTCCATCTTCGCTGACGGCGAGAATCTGCCCTTCTGCATCCTCCTCCCGAATGCTTCGGGCAGCCCACCAGGAGGCCACAGAAAATCCCACAAGAAGATACCTGGTTCTCTTCTCATTCATAGGTCAACGCCTCATTCGGGCAGTACTCCACGCAAAACGGGACTCCTTTTCCCCCACAGAGATCGCACTTGCTCACCACTTTCCTCCCGCTTCCTCGCCGAATGACCCCAAAGGGACAGCTCATCACGCACATGAGACATCCCACGCACTTCTCCTCGTCACAGAGAACAACCCCTTCCTCGCGGTGCATAGCCCCTGTCATGCAGTTCTCGATACACGGGGCTTCTTCGCAGTGACGGCACTGAAGGGCAAAAGAGGTGTATCCCTCCTCCTCTACCCTTACCTTCGGGAGGGGACGGGGGTGCTCTTCTCGAAAAGCTTTCAGGATTTTCCCACTTTGGGAATGCCTCACAACGCACATGATCTCACACAGCCGACATCCAATGCAGAATTCCTCGTGAATCCGTATTCGCATCTTCACCACCCTTCCCCTGCCGGTTTCACCCCAAGAAGGCGCATTTCTTCCTGTGTGAGTCCCACCGCCCGGAGGTGTTCCCTGTTTCCCCGCAGGCTCTCAATGGCATTTATCCCCATACCCCCAAGCATTTCCTTGATTTCCATCGCCCAGGCCCGAAGGAGGTTCACCAGTCGGCGCCTCCCAACCCTGGGGTTGAGGCGTTTGGTGAGGTAAGGATCCTGGGTCGCGATACCCCAGTTGCACTTTCCGTTGTAACACTTCTGACAGAGGTGGCAACCCAGAGCCACGAGGGCTGCGGTACCAATGTACACCGCATCAGCCCCAAGGGCAATAGCTTTGATGACATCTGCACTTGAGCGGATACCACCGGCAACAACAATGGAGGCCCGGTGTCGTATCCCCTCCTGACGCAATCGCTCGTCAACCTGTGCCAGGGCAAGCTCAATCGGAATGCCCACGTTGTCCCGGATGACCTGCGGAGCAGCGCCCGTCCCACCCCGGATCCCATCAATGGCCACCACATCCGCTCCTGCCCGCACGCATCCTGAGGCGATGGCCGCCACGTTATGCACTGCGGCAATCTTCACCAGGATCGGTTTGGTGTACCCGGTGGCTTCCTTTAAGGCGAATATTAGGCGTTGCAGGTCCTCAATGGAGTAAATATCGTGGTGAGGGGCAGGAGAAATGGCGTCGCTCCCCACGGGAATACGCCGGGTCCGGGAAATCTCCGCGGTGACCTTCTCCCCGGGAAGGTGCCCTCCAATGCCGGGTTTCGCTCCCTGCCCGATTTTGATTTCAATGGCCGCCGCAACCCGGAGATACTCAGGGTGCACGCCGAAACGACCCGAGGCCACCTGCACGATGATGTTCTTCCCCCAGGGGTAGAAATCCGGATGCAGCCCTCCCTCATCGCTGTTGCAGAACGTTCCTGCTTCTTCCGCTGCTTCCACGAGAGACCGAAAGGCATTGTAGCTGATAGACCCATAGGACATGGCGGAAAAAAAGCACCGGCACCTTCAGTTCAAGCTGAGGAGCAAGAACTGTGTGGAGAACGGGAGGGTTGCTATTCCAGTCGACGTCAAGGCATTCTTCCTTCCTCCCCAGAAACGTTCGGAGTTCAATGGGTTCCCGCAGAGGGTCAATGGAGGGGTTGGTTACCTGACTGGCGTTCAGCACCAGATGATCCCAGTAAATCCGGTAGGGAAGGTCGCACCCCATACCGGTGAGAATGACTCCCCCGGTCTCGGCCTGTTTGTAGAGATTGCGGAGGTGATGGACGCTCCAGTTGGCATTCGCCCGAAAGCCGGGTTCTCGCCGCACCACGTCAATAGCCTGGGTAGGACACAGGGTGACGCAGCGCTGGCACCCCACACAGCGTGCCTCATCGCTCAGAATGGCGTCGCCTTCGTCATCCCAGCTGTGCACGTCATGAACACACTGGCGTACACACACCTGACAGCGAATGCACCGGCTGTCATCCCGCACAATCTTAAACTCTGGAAAGAGCAAGCTCCTGGCCATAGATGACCTTCTCCCCTACGCGTTCAATCACCACTTCTCCGGCTCTCAGCTCCACCACCCTCTCGGGGTCCGGTTCCACTTCCCGTATAGCGGCTTCCTCACTCGCCAGGTAGAAGACTTCCCCTTTCCAGGCTGCCACCATAGGACGGAGCTTTACCCGATCCACCAGGCCAAACATCCCCCGGGAAAGCCCACAATAATGCTGAAAGGACCGTTGAGAAGGGCCCCACCATAGGTCACACGCAACGCCCGGTACAGGTTTTTCCCAGGCTCCTCCATAGCATCGATCTGCTCCCAGAAGGGACTGGCAAGAATCGCCCCTAACCACTCCACGGGAACACCGTGCCTTCGTACCAGAAGGTCCACAAGGTAGGCGATGACCTCGGTATCCGTTTGCAGCGTACAGAGATACCCGAAGTTCTGGAGGTATCTCCGGTTAATGCCGTACGAGGAAATCTCCCCATTGTGCACCACGGAGAACGAAAGCAACCCAAAGGGGTGGGCACCTCCCCACCAGCCGGCAGTGTTGGTGGGAAAGCGCCCGTGGGCGATCCAGCAGTATCCCTCGTACTCATCAAGGCGGAAGAGCTCGCCAATGTCCTCCGGATACCCCACACCCTTGAAAATCCCCATGTTCTTCCCGCTCGAGGTGACATAAGCTTTGGGGAAGTGGGCGTTGATGTCCATAACAGCCCGGACGACTTCATCCTCCTCGTTACCCTCTGCCCCTCGCAGTCGGAGGAAGTACCGGACGAAGAGGGGATGCACCGGAATAGCCCGGATCTTTCGAGTAGGGATGATTTCTGCCTTCTCTATGACAAAGCGCTCTTTGAGATATGCTTCGAGGTCTTTGCGGCGGTGGGGATCATCATACAGCACGTGAAAGGCATAGAGTTCGGAAAACTCGGGATAAATGCCATAGGCGGCGAATCCTCCCCCAAGCCCGTTGGAACGCTCATGCATCACGGCCATCGCCTGGATGACGGCTTCCCCTGAAACCCGACGGCCATCCCGGTTGAGGATACCAAAAACAGCACACCTTGCAGGAATCCGCCACAATCTCTCCATAACGTCCTCCTATAGAATGGGGAGGTACCGTTCGATTTCATAGGGATGCACGACCACACGGTATTCGTCCCATTCTGCGAGCTTGCTCTCAATGAGGTACGTGAATACATGCTCCCCCAGGGTTTCCCTGAGGATTGTGCTCTCCAGCGCACAGTCAATGGCTTCTTTCAAGCTCCCCGGGAGCGATTCGATGCCCAGTGATTCCCGTTCCTTAGGGCTCATGTGGTACACGTCCTTCTCAATCGGTTCGGGGAGTTCATAGTTTCCCTCCACTCCCGCCATGCCGGCGGCAAGCATCACCGCAAAGGCAAGGTAGGGATTGCAGGCGGGGTCGGGATGTCGCACTTCAATCCGGGTCGCTTTCTCCTCCCCCGGCTTGTACATCGGCACCCGGACCAGGGCGGAACGGTTCCTTCGAGCCCAGCAGATGTACACCGGTGCTTCGTACCCCGGCACGAGGCGCTTGTAGGAATTCACCCACTGATTGGTGACCAGAGCAATCTCCCGTGCATGGCGCAGAATGCCGGCGATGTACTTCTTGGCCACATCCGAGAGGAAGTAGGGGTCATGGGGGTCGAAAAAGGCGTTGGTATCGCCACGGAAGAGCGACTGATGGGTGTGCATTCCGGACCCATTGATACCCATGATGGGCTTGGGCATAAAGGTGGCGTAAACTCCGTACTTCTGGGCAATCTCCTTCACCACGATGCGGTAGGTCATGACGTGATCGGCCATGGTGAGGGCATCGGCATAGCGAAGGTCGATTTCATGCTGCGAATACGCCACCTCATGGTGGCTGTATTCCACCCGTATGCCCATTCCTTCAAGGGTACGGATGGTGTCCCGCCTGAGGTCTGAAGCCGCATCGAGAGTGGTAAGGTCGAAATACCCTCCCTTGTCCAGAGGAATGGGCTCTTTATCGCTCTTAAAGTAGAAAAACTCGAGTTCCGGTCCAACGTAGAAGGTATAGCCTTTCTCAGCAAGCTTCTTCAGGTTCCTCTTTAGAACATACCTTGGATCCCCCTCAAAAAAGGTCCCGTCGGGATTCAGAATGTCACAGAACATCCTGCCCACTTTCTCTTCCCCGGAACGCCATGGGAGAAGCTGAAAGGTGGTAGGGTCAGGAAGGGCAACCATATCGCTTTCATCGATACGGGCGAAACCCTTGATAGAGGACCCATCAAACCCCATGCCCTCGTAGAGAGCATTCTCGAGCTCCTCAAAAGGAATGGCGAAGCTCTTCAAGCTTCCCAGAACGTCGGTGAACCAGAGGCGGATGAATTTCACCCGGTTTTCCTGACAGAACCGCAGAACGTCCTCCTGGGTCTTGCAGTTGCAGGGCACGAAGAAAAACCCCCCTTCGCGAAAAAAAATAGGCGCTTTCGCTCCTCCCTTGGAGCAAAAGCGCCTTATCGCAGGCTCTCCACCCAGCTCTGGGTGGTTAGTGTAAATTTATCGTAGGGGTTCCAACCTGAAAAAACCAACCTCACCATCCAGAGTATGGGAGGAGTCTTGTTGGTGTAACACCACCAAAAACACCCTGGGGGTGAGGTTCCATGGATATCAGGGTTCCAGAGGATTCTGGAATTCTCCCTCCACTTTCTGGAGAAGGGGATGGATTTCTAGGAGTTTGCGGAGAAGCTCTGGGAAACCATGAACAGTGTGAGGAGACTGAGGGTTGTCCTTGAAGCCAAAGATGAGGAGATCCACCGGGAAAGAGACAGAACCTCCTTCCAGGTGGTCCGAAGAAGTGACCAGAGGACCATCCTCACCCTCTTTGGGGATGTCACCTACAGGAGGACCTACTACCGAAAGAAGAACACCCGGGAGTACCAGTACCTCCTCGATGACCAGGTTGGTTTCGGGAAGAAGAAAAGGATTGACCCTTCTTAAAAGCCCTGGTTCTTGAGCGGGCCACAGAGCTCTCCTACCATAAAGCGGGAAGGAACGTCCTTCCCCAAAATCAGGAATGCACCGTCAGCCCTGAGGTGGTGAAGAGGCTGGTCCATCATTTGAGGAAAGATGAGGAGAAGGAAGGGGGGATT
>Ga0080004_1153304_pt1 | contig 30624 bp, 28 predicted proteins | sample WasSprMetagenome_FD_69207 | JGI IMG/M metagenome (GOLD analysis project Ga0080004, IMG submission 69207) | Sulfidic aquatic microbial communities from Washburn Spring, Yellowstone National Park, USA - WS (SPADES assembly) (version 2) | ecosystem: Environmental > Aquatic > Thermal springs > Hot... | reverse complement strand
AAGCTTAACGTCCTGAGGGCCCTAGCCTACCCCCTGGTAAGGCTCAGGCCTAGCCTGAGGCAACTCATAGTCGTAGTGAGTGTAAAGAGGGGTGGGCCTCCTCCGGAGATCCCGACTAGGTGGTGATGATAGCCACCGGGCTCCTGTGGGTGAGCAACCGGTGAGCGCTCACCCCACGCTCACCTCGGCACACCTCCACGGTGCGGCGCTACCGTTCTTAAGGGTTCTGGTAGCCCCGTCTCCGTGTAGGTGAGCGTAGGGTGAGCGGAGCAGACTTCGGTTCGCGTTCGAGTGGGAGCTCCACTGGTAGTCCGGTGACGTACTACGAACTTTGGAGGCTGATGGAGGAGGTAGCAGACTCATGCGAGGAACTGGCGGGTTTTAGACCGTCCCCCGAGACCCTAGTTAAGCTCTGGAGACTACACAAGCTTCTCGTGGATGGGGTACCCATCAGGAGGGCCATTAGGACTGCCGGGCTCGGCTGGAAGAGCTACTACAGGTACGCCCCGTGCCTGTACCTAGGTGACCCTAAGCTACCGCTACCCCTACCTAGGGGTTACCTAAGGCAGTACACCAGGGTACTTAGCCTAGACGTCCTTGAGTTGCTGAGGTCTGTCCTAGGGGAGCTAGCTAAGTATGTGGCCCTAGACCTAGCTAGCGCGGGCTTACCTAGGGGTGGGGTGAGGTCCGGGGACTTCGGGAGGGAGTGGCTAGAGCTAGCGCAGGCACTGCTGAAGGTATGGATACATGAGATAGCCATGGACATACTGGAGCAGGAGCTACGACCGATGCTACTAAGAAGCCTAGCTTCAGGTACGGAGTTCTCTACGTAGATAGGGGTAGGGCCTCCGGGGCTATCGAAGCTCGGTGGGTTGAGACCCTAGGTGAGGGTACCTCACTCCATGATAATCCTCGATAAGCTACTCCGCGAGGTAGACGTATGGCTAGGGTTTCGGGGACTCCCCCTCATAACGTACCTGTTCCTAGGGTTTGTATTTAACCTAGCCTTAACCCTAGCCCTACTAGCCGTAGGTGTTAAGGGTAAAAGCACCCCCAGTCCCAGCAGTAGGAGCTCTGCGAGGGTTTTTAGAGTACGTGCTGCAACCGCTCTGACCTACCTCAACGTGATCCTCCTAGTAGTCGGTGCCATTACCTCGGCGTGGACCTTTCACTACTCCGGGGTACTTATTGTAGCAATAGTAGTAGTCCCGGTAGTAGTATACCTAGCCCTATCTACCGGTGGAAGCCCTCCACAGCTCTCTAGGGGGCTACTCGTACTAGCTACACTAGCGCTCTTCACCTTCGCAGCTAAGCACCTCGTTAACGGAATTGAGGAGCATGAGGTAACGTCAGACGTGATAAGCATATACCTCAACGGGTACTTCAGGTGGTCTATCCACGGCTCACACTACGATCTAGCACCCCTCGACGCGATACTGAAGGTTACGTTAAGCTACGTTACTGGAGACACTATTTTTAGCCCTCTTCTAGCCGCAGCGATGTACTTATGCTATGGCTTAGTAGCGTTTCTACTAGTCTACACATCTGCGAAAGCGGTTGCGGGTAGCTTCAGCTACGCCCTGACTATAACGCTCCTAGCCATGCTATCCTACCCCTACTCTCCACTAATAGGCTTAAGCACGCCCCCAGCTCCTCAAGCACATCTACTGGCTGTAGCGGCCCTAACATTTGTCATGAGGTCTCTACTGGGGTACAGAGCCTTTACGCTTAGCGACTACTTTGCTACGATACTGCTCGTCCTGGCGTCCCTACTTATGCACCCGTCGTCTCTTGGGCTGGCTCTCTACCTAGCACTCATCACAGCTTGGTTAGCCTATAAGAAGAACCTTACAAGATATAACCACATCCTCTTCATACTTCTATTTTCGCTAATGATATCCTTCACGAAGGTTATGTACACAGCATTTGTAGCAGGCTTTACAAACTACATGCAAGCCTTGTGGGACTACGTTGTGAATGCCTTTAGAGAGAGGGAGATAACGCTTTTTGCCACTAAAAATCCCGGTTACAGTGTATTGCCGAGATTATGCCTAACAGGCTTTGCGACCCTTTTAGGATACTTAGCAGGTCTAGCCCTTCCCATACTGATGAAAATTCTGAGGAGAAAACAGCTAAGTGTATTAGAGCAACTCTTTACAATGACACTGGTATTCTACGGGGTATTTGCATTAGTAGCAGCATCTACAGGCTTGGGAGGTGTGAGTCAATCGCGTATAGTGATAACTGGAGCACAACCGTATATGGAGTTGGCACTAATACTGTATTTAGTAACGTTAATGACTAAGCAAAACAAATCACTTGTAATTATACCTTTAGCGATATCAGTTCTAACAACGTTAATAACGCCCAATGCAATGCCGCAAAACTACACGATCTGGATGGCCGCGAAGGGGGCTACAATAAATGACCATATAATTGCATATAGATTCTACGGGCTCGTAGATAAATCATACTACGCTAACCTTTACGCTACATGCGGTGATATGGTAAGAATTCTCGCATTTCAGGAACATGGGGAGATTTATTACTCTATAGGATCACCGATGGCAGTAGTATATTATTTCATTGCTCCAAGAGTTATTTCAGCAAAGAGCTATTGGGATCCATGCATAGTAGCAATCTACACTTTACCAAGAGACACAACTAGCTATGTAATTGATAGAGTTTTTGATGCATGGGTCTACGGATTCTATATCTATGTAAGGAGGTGATCATTGGTATGAGCTTTGATGCGCCATTAATCTCAATAGTTCTTACGACATATAATTCAGAAAAAGTCATAGAGAAGACTTTGAAGGATATAATCGAGCAAGACTTTCCACTGAATAGAGTTGAGTTCATAGTAGTCGATGGAGGCTCAAAGGATGATACCCTAAAGATAGTCGAGGAATTCGTCGAGCGTTACTCAAAGCTGTTCTACGACGTCAAGGTAGTTGCTCACGATAGGAACTACGGGGTTTCTAAAGCTAGGAACGACGGAATAAAGATGAGTAGGGGGAGATACATACTCGTTTTGGACCATGACGTGATTATGCCTAGAGACACCCTTGCTAAGCTCCTGCAATACCTTGAATCAGTGGATAAGAGAGTAGTTGCAGCTATACCTCTTCATAACCCAACGTGTAAAGGCGTTATTGGTTCATGGGGGTACATAGTCAGGAAGGGAAGGATATGGGGGACAAACGCTATTACATCCTGTGCCTTAGTACGGAGAGAGCTGTTTGATGAGATAGGGCTCTACGACGAAACCTTGGGCCCTCCACACACGATCTACGAAGATATAGAGCTTGGTGCTAGAGCACTATCCAAAGGCTACGAAATACATTTGCTGGGCACATTAGAGGTTATTCATGAGACATGCGATGATTCCTTAGAAGCTACAGCTACTACGAAGCAAGGTAGCATAGTAAATAGAGTGAAGGTACTATCAAGGTACATTAGGGTTCTTAGAGGGGTATTGAACGTGCGTTACAGGTACGCATTAGCAAAGTATGTTCGCAACGCACCCATCACAGAAAAATTTAAGTGGTACACATACGCGACATTAACAACTCTATTCATTCTAATAATGATATTGGTGTTCATAGGGATATTTGTACCGCTGTACGCATGGACCCTAGCATTAACAGTAATGTACATCGATGTTGTGCACCAAATTGGAATAGTAAAGTGTTACACATTTCACTTGCCTACTCACTTATCGCATACGTATGGAGATTGATTCGCTCACTTGCACTAATAATTCCTACATCATTACACCATAATATTGATAAGGTCTTAAAGGTGCTGTAATGAGGTTTCTCTATATAGGTTCTGACGATGTCTTCACTAGACATGAGCTAGGATTTATAGCCTCTCTTACCGAGCTTGGAAAAGTAGATGTAGTTGTTTTGGGATCTAGAATACGTGCTGAAAAGCTTTCTATAGCCAGCGATAATGGGGTGTACACTATTAATCTCTATGAAGTTCCTTGTGGTGGTAAACTATTCTTCTTTAAGCGTTGTGCAACTATCGCCTCTCAATTGTTGATTCAAGGGGACTATAGTATCGTTTTTGCAACGCCTAGACTGCCTATACTTGTTGCTCAAAGTATGGGAGCTTCGAAGGTGGTTGTTTTAAGGCTCTGGAGTATTAGAGCTGCTAAGTTGAGGGATAACCTTAGGTTTGGTGCTTATGAAGATATTATGCTCTTTATGCCTAGCGTTATTGCCAACATGTACTATATCCTAAGATCTACGTATTCCATAGTAGTTGATCATGCAACTTATACCTTTGCCAAAAGGTTTTATCCCTTTGTAAAAGATAGAATAGCTAGGATATATAGAGGTGCTTCATTGGTAGTCGTACCTATAACTAATAGAAGCATCTCCAATAGACTTTTAGAGGCGCTTTTTTATGGAAAGCCTATAGTAACTTCTGAAATTGTTAAACCGCTACATCCCGAACTCGAACATGGTAAACACGTATTCATATCTACATGGGATACAATAGTAGAGGACGTTACGAAGATCTTGAAGGACGAAAAGATACTAAAAAGCCTTGAGCAAGGAGCTCAGCAAGCGTATAGCAAGTACTTCTCGACCAGACATAACGTAATGGTTTTGAGAAGGTTGTTAAAGTAGGATCTGAAGTTTGAAATAAGACACGTATTAAACGCTAAATTATGGTGATATTTTATGAAAGACGATCGTTGTATAATGATAGTTGCTGGCACCAGGCCTGAAGCTATTAAGCTTGCTCCTGTTATTTGGTGGTTAGATCGTTTAGGCGTTGATTATGTTTTTGTTTGGAGTGGTCAGCACTATGATTATGAGTTGAGTAGAGTTTTCTTTGAGCAGCTCGGTTTGCCTGAGCCTGTTCTCGATTTGGATGTTAGGAGTGGTTCTCATGCCGAGCAAACTGCTAGGATTATGGTTGGTATTGAGGGTGCTGTTAAGAGGTTTAATCCCTCTATTGTTGTTGCTTAAGGAGATACAAACACTGTTCTTGCAGCTGCCTTAGCGTCTACCAAGATGTTTGTTCCTTTTGCTCATGTTGAGGCTGGTCTCCGTAGTTGGGATCGTACAATGCCTGAAGAGATCAACAGGATCGTTGCTGATGTTGTTGCAGAGCTTAACTTTGCTCCTAGCTATCTAGCGGCTGTTAACCTTATGCATAGCGGTGTCCCGTTGAGGAAGGTGTTTGTTACTGGCAATACTATTGTTGATGTTGTGTATAGGTACGAAGCTGTAGCCTCTGAGGAGGGAGAGAAGGTAATGAAGGAGCTGGGTGTAGAGCCAGAGAGATTCATTCTGGTCACAGTCCATAGGCAGGAGAATACCGATGTTGAGTGGAGGCTTAGGAGCGTTGTTAAGACCCTTAGGGAGCTCTCCAAGCACATGCCCGTAGTTTTCCCCGCGCATCCAAGGACCGTAAACAGGCTACAGCAACGCAACTTACTAGATGATCTGAGAAGCCACGTGATCCTGACCAAGCCTCTCGGCTACTTCCAGTTCCTCGGAATGCTAAGGAACGCGTCTGTCGTGTTGACGGACAGTGGCGGTGTTCAGGAGGAGGCATGCATACTTGGGGTGCCGACGGTAACGCTCAGGTACAATACCGAGAGACCTGAAACGGTTTTGGCTGGAACAAACACCGTTGCCGGTGTCGAGCCAGAGAAGGTTGTTCCCATAGCACTCAACATGGTTGAGCGTAGAGGTGAGATTGCTAAGAGGAGGGGCTGTAATAATCTCATAGGTGATGGGAGAGCGGGTGAGAGGATAGCTAAGATCCTTAACGAGTTTAGGGATAAGATAGCTGTGGAGACCAGTGATGTACGTGAAGATCCGTACATAGTACACGCACTCGTAGAGTCTCCTCCACAAGACAACTCCCTAGACCTCATCGCCACGTACGACGATAGTGGTCTACCCACGCTCGACCCCTCAAAGGCTAGGTGGTTCCTGGTAAAAGCGTCGCTATCGAGGTTGAGGCAATGGTTGAAGAACCGATAAGGGTTCTGCTTATACCTAGCAGTGATTACCTTGGGCATCCATTTCCTCAGAGACATAATCACCTCTTTGAGAGGATACACGATGGAAAGGAGTTCGAAGTTCACGTCATAAGGTTCAACATATTTGGTAAACCAAAGCTTTCAACAAGGTGTATAGTTCATGAGATTCCACTAGAGCTTAGGATTAGCAAGACAGGGCCTTACTACTTAGCCAACGTGTTTAGCTATACTCATGAGATTCTAAGGATCGTTAGAGAAGAATCAATAGACATTGTGTTTGCAGGGAACCTCCTACCTCCACTAACATATGAAGTTATCAAGAGGCTTATGGAGAGAAGAATACCCACAGTTTTTGATCTCCAAGACTACTACCCAACATCGGCTACAGGCTACTTAGCAGATGTTAAGAGCGTTACGGGGTCAATACTTAAGGGATTCTTTGAAATTATGACAAGGCTTCTAATAAGGAGTGCCTCAATTGTGACTGTCCCAGGAATAGCATTGGCTATGTATTCTAGGCGTGTAGGTGCTAAGAAGGTCTACATAGTTCCTAACGGTATTTCAGAGCATTTTCTAGAGAAGTACAATGGTGAGGAGGTTAGGGAGAAGCTTGGTTTCAGTGATGAAGACATTGTTGTGGGGTATGTAGGAAGCATAGAGTTCTGGCTAGACATGGAACCTCTAATAAAAGGCATTGCAATAGCTAGAGGAAGAGACTTACCAGTAAAGCTTCTGCTAATAGGTAAACACCTGCAGTCGGGGTATCCCCAGAAGGTTAGGAAATGGTTAGAAGTGCATAGGGTTGAGGATGCTACGACATGGCTAGACTTCGTACCACACACAGAGGTGCCAAAATACGTTGCAGCAATGGATTTAGCAACAATACCATTTGACGTGGAGAACCCAACAGCATTCTACGCAGCACCAAACAAGCTGTGGGAGTACCTCTCGCAGGGAACACCAGTTGCAGCAACACCCATACCAGAAATCATTGCACACAAACACATAAAGAAAGTATACATAGTGAGAACAGCACAAGACTACGCAAAAGCAATAGAGATTGTAAATAAGCAGAGAGAGAAGGTTGTGGATCCAGAGGTAAGCCAAATACTAAAAGCAAGGCTATGGCAAAACAGCGCACAAAAACTAAAACAGATACTCAAATCCCTATACAAAGGTAGAAAGCAATAGGCCGGGGAATCCAACACAATGAGGATACTACAAATAGCAACACACTACTATCCACGAATAGGAGGACTAGAATACGTAGTCAAATCAGTATCAGAAAGACTAGCCAAAGCAGGCCACGAAACAATAGTGATAGCAGGAGAACCAGAAATAGACAAACCACAAGAAGAAGAGATAAACAACGTCAGAGTCATTAGATGGCCAACAATAAGCCCAGGAGACGCTTACCACATTCCTAGGAAGAGAAGCGATCTAGAGAAGTTCTTAAAGGAACTAGCCAGGCATGTAGATGTTGTTCATGTTCACAGTGTTCACAGCATCTTCACGGTTTATGCAGGGCTAGTAATAGCGGATAGCAGTGCTTTTCCAAGAATTGTTGTTACTCCGCACTACCATGGAACTGGGCATACCTTTGTGAGGAGGGTTCTCTGGACCTTTTGGAGATGGAGAGTAGCAGAACTATTGAAAAGGGCTAGCACTATTTACGCTGTTAGCAAGAGGGAAGCATCGATACTAGCAAGCCACTACCCAGAAGCTAGAAGCAAAATCGTTGTTATACCGAATGGTGTGGATGAGGACGTACTTAGCTATAGGTGGCAGGGTCAGAGCAGCAACTACATGGTTTATGCTGGAAGGGTAGAGAAGTACAAGAGGCTAGAGATAGCAGTAGACATCGCCAAAGAGCTAAACCTAAAGCTGCTAATCATTGGCAAAGGACCGTACAGAGAGAAACTGGTGAGGTATACAAGCAAGATGTATAGAGGTGGTGTAGAATTCCTAGAGCCACAACCAAGACAAAAATACCTAGAGCTAGTATCGAGAGCTAGATACGCAATAAACCCAAGCAAACACGAAGCATTCAGCATATTCACAGCAGAAGCACTAGCTATTGGAATACCAGCAATAGTATCAGAAGAGATAGCCGAGAACCTAGAAGCACAGGTAAAGCCCTTCACTAAGGACCTAGTCATAGTAGAAAGAACATTAATAAGAACATGGAGTGAGATACTCCAGCTATATCTAAACAAGTTGTATCGGTAAAATAGCAGAGGCATGAAAATAGCCTTAGTTAGAAGGGAGTGCATAACGCATCTTGACGCCGTCAAGAGGTTCATTGCCCCCTTAGCAGAGGGTTCAAGAAGGCTTAGTCACAAAGCAGAGAACTTTACGGTACAAATGCTGGAGAGATGAGGATGAAGGCTTCTATTGTTGTTCCTAGCAAGGGATGCGAATATCTTAGGTACTTGCTTAGGGGTCTAAGAAGCCAATCATACAAGTCCTTCGAGGCTATTCTGGTTCTCAAGGATTGTGATCTTAGGGTTGTGGAGAGTTTGTGCCAGGATTACTCTCTCAATTGCGTTATTCTTGAACAGAAGGAGGGAAATGTCGCTCAGGCCCTTAATATGGGTAAGAAAGAGGCTAAGGGAGACATAACAATATTTACTGATGATGATGCGATACCTTTGCAAGGATGGGTAGAGAGGTATATTAAGATGCATTATAAGTTCAAAAATGTTGCTGGTATATCTAGTCGAGACATATATATTGATCTAAGCAGTTTACAGATTCTGCCTATATCCGATGATAAGCTGGAGGTGAGGCTTTACAGATTACTTATTAGGCCTTGGCTCGAACAGCCACATCCTCTACTGAAAAAATATAAGTTAGGAGTATATTTAACAAAGAAACTTGATATAGCATATGGCTTCTGTATACCCAATCGCGCGTGTTACTCGTTAGCATTTAGAGGCGTTAACATGAGTTTCAAGACTAACTATATATATAACGTAAATTTCCCTGAACATAGATTATTAAAGAGAGCGATAGGTTTCGAACAACATTTCTCATTACAATTAGTTCTTAAGGAATCCGACCTCATATATGTTCCAAATAACCCAGTTCTTCATATCGCAAGAAGTGAAAGCTTATCGAGAACTAGACATAAAGAAGAACTGAAGAAGGAATTCGAAATCATGAAAAACCTCTATAGGGAACTTCTGCTGAAACATGGTATAGAAGTATGAAGATTCTTCACATTGTTCAGGATCTTGGATTTGGAGGTGTAACTAATGTTATAGTGAACTTGATTAAAGCTTTCTGTAGATTAGGTGTTGAAAACATTGTTATAGCTCCTCAAATAAGAAAAGAGCCGATGGTTATACTACGTGCCTGCGCATCACACATTTTTGTTCTAGGTGGGAGTGTGAATCCCTTTAACTCCATAGAATACATCCTTGTGAAAAAGAGACGTCTTACGGAAATTGTTAATCGAGAGAAACCAGATGCCATAATTATTCAGCCCGGCTGGCTAAGCCTGGTCTCTCGCTTTATACCAGGTGACATACCTATATTTGTTGTTGTTCACGGAACATACCTCAATGAAATTAAGTATATGTGGCTTCATCCAATAAAGGGCATTGAAAGAACAAGGTACATAACTGGTATACTTGCTTCGCAAGCAATAGAGCTTTTTCAGCTGAAGCTAGCTTTAACAAGGCGGAAACTATTAGTGATCGCTATTTCAAAGAATACGAGGAAAGAGCTCATAGATATGGGAATACAGCAAAATAAAGTTGTGTCTATACTTAATGGTGTTGATAAAGATGTTTTCAAGCCCATGAACAAGGACTATGCGAAAGCATTGGTTGAAGAAATATTCAGGGTTAGGCTAAGAGACAAGGTATTGCTGCATGTGAATCCAGGGCCAAGAAAGGGTACTCACATTCTCATAAAAGCTGTTGCCATGCTGAGAAGAATCTATGGAGATGGCTTCGCATTGTTAATAGCTGGAAGGATAGGGCCTAAAACCTATAGGGGGTATGTAGAGAATGTGATAAGAGGTTTGAAGCTAGAGGAGAACATAAAGATGCCTGGATACGTAGAACATGGACTACTACCACTGCTCTACAATGCTGCAGATGTTGTAATTGTGCCTTCGTATTCTGAGGGTAGTCCTCTCGTTATACCAGAAGCTCTCGCATGTGTGGTGCCTGTTATTGCAACTAATGTTGGTGGGAATCCTGAGTATCTAGCGCTTGTTGGTTTAAATGAGTTAGTAGTAAAGTTAGAAAAGTATGACTTTTCCTCAAACCTGGCTATAACAATCAGTAAAGCATTAAATTCTAAGATGGTAATACCTTACTTCAAGGTTCCAAACTGGTATGACATCGCTAAAATGTATCTCAGGCTCTTAAACATAATCACGCGTGTATCGTAACGCCCTTAAAAATACACATGAAATGCTGACAGGGAGATACAGTTGACTCTTCGGATAATTGAATTATGTCCCCAATTTCTCCCTTGTCCTCCTAGAAAAGGTGGGGCTATCGAAACGTATATTTATGGCATTTCAAAAGCTATGGTTATGCATGGTGCAGAAGTTCATCTAGTAACCATTGAAAAGAGATATGATGTAGACTATGACAAGGTGCATGTACACTTAGTAGACTTATCAACATCAATTGCAAGTAAGCTACGCGGATTCTTTGCTACTATCAGTCCTCCGAACAGCAATATCCTATACTTATCTATGAAGCTGTTTGAGTTATTTAATGAAATTGAGGATGTGTACGGCAAAATAGATGTTATACATAGCCATTATTTCACAACATCATTTGCACTTCTAATCTATAAATACATTAAAGAAGGAGATGTTGTTATCGTAGGTCACCTTCATAATGAGCCCAAACCCAATAAAGTAAATAAATTGCTCATAGAGTTATACGACCTTCACCTCGCTGTAAGTAAATACATTAAGCAACGCACTATTGAACTTCTAAGAGTTAGCCCAAATAAGATTGGGGTAGTTTACAACGCTATTGATACTGAGTTCTTTAAGCCATGCAAATCTTCTGAGAGAATGGAGAAGAGAAAGATATTTGGTGTGGAAGACGAGTTCACAATAGTGTTTGTTGGGCGAATAGTCCCCGAGAAAGGGCTTCACCATTTAATATTAGCATCTAAGATTTTGAAACAGAAAGGATACAGATTCAAATTGCTCATTGCAGGTCCTCTGGGACGCTTTGACATAGAAAGATTAGAAGGTTATCCTAGGTTTTGTTTTGAATTAATAAATAAGCTTGGATTAATGAATAACATTAGATATGTAGGTAGACTTGAAAGAAATGAACTGCGAAATCTGTATTGTGCATCTGATCTTGTAGTAGTTCCTTCGTTGTGGGAGGATCCTTGTCCTACGGTAATCTTGGAGGCTATGGCTATGGGCAGACCTGTAGTGGCATATGCTAGTGGTGGTATACCAGAGTTAATACCACCCTATGGAGGGGTTGTTGTAGAAAGGAAAGACCTTCTACTGCTTGCTAAAGCTATAGAAATGGTTATACAAGGTACACTATCCTTCAATGAAACTTTGACCGTTGAGTGGGTAAGGAAAAAGTTTTCCTATCAAGTTATAGCTCAGAAGCTTATTAAGTTATTCATGGCTATGGGGGATTCATCAAGGTGAATATGTTGAAATGTGAAAGGGTTTTAGTATACGGATTTAAATATAGGCTCTTTGGAGGTTCACATATATTCAAATATTACCTAGCGAGAGCATTATTGGAGCTGGGTCTTGAGACGTGGTTGTTCGGTGTTGAAGTTCCACCTCTTGAGGATATTGCAAAAAATTTTGGTTCTGAATTATTAAAGCTGAATATATATACATTTAGACTTCCTTCCACACTTAGACATAGTATATATGGAGTTTTTACATCACTAAAGCTATTTAAGCATGTTATCAATAAACTGGATCCTGATATTGTATTTGTAGATTTTGATCTTTACAGAAAACCAAACAAAGATGTCAAAATAGTGGAATATATACATGGATTAAGTGAAGCCTTTATGTCTTCTATTCCCTCGATAAAATATTATCGCGGTATATGGAAGTATTATTTCAGAACCTACCAGGTCTTGTACAGAGCATTAGCAAGAAGAAACCCATTTGATGAAGCGGATATGGTTTTGGTGAACAGTAATTATACTGCATGGATTCTTCGAAAATATGTTGAAATAAAAGAGCCTAAGAAAATTAAGGTTCTATATCCTCCTGTTGATGTTGAAACATTTAGTAAATATGCTTATAAACCTTTTGAAAAAAGAAACGGAGTAATAACGTTGGGTAGAATAGGTGAGGGTTTCAAATTAGAAACACTTGTGAAACTAGCAAAATTCATTAATGAACCTATAATCATAGTGGGAGCTGTTTCGGATCTAGAATACTATATTAAATTAAGAATGTTGATAAGAGCGGAAGGTGTTGAAAATAGGATTCTCATCTATACAAATGTACCCCATATAAAGTTGCCAGAACTATTATCTAATGCGAAGGTGTTTATCAATACATGTCCTTTTCACAGTTTTGGAATATCAGCGGTTGAAGGCATGGTTGCAGGATTACCCCTAGTCACAGTTAAGCATGGAGCAGTATATTATGATATCATTGAGAAAGGCAAATATGGTCTTTCTTACGACGATCTTGATGAATTAGTATCAATAGTATCTAAATTGCTTGAAGATGAAAGGACATGGGTTAAGTATAGCAGGCTTAGCATTGAGCGAGCACAGTATTTCAGCTATAAGCGTTTTAAGGAGGAAATTAAAAGTGTTCTTAAGGCTTTGGGCGTAGTGTAACAGGAGGATGTGAAAAGGATGCCTAAGATCATTTACGCGTATAACGTATTAGGGTTCCAGAAGCCTGGCGGCGGAGAAACACAACTATTAGAAACGCTAAGATATGTGAGTAAGCAAGGTTTCATAGCTCATTTATTCAATCCTTTCCTTAAGTTGGAGGATTACGACATTCTTCACGTTTTCGGGTTAGCACATCATCTTTTAGACATAGCAGAATACTGGAAAACAAACATAGGTAAGCCTTTGGTTATAACTCCCCTTTGGTGGCCTTTTGAAGAGTACTATGCCAGAACAGGCAAAAGAATCCTTGCATTACGTGATAAAATATATCACTATTTGAGGAGGGTACGACATTTCTACGAATTGCAAAGATATCTAGATATTAGGCTCGATCTTAGAGGGTTATTGTTGAGTAGAGGTGACGTAATAATTGCTACATCCAATATGGAACGAGAACTCTTAGCTAGATATTTCAGTATCCCCCTTAGCAAAATAAGGGTAGTATACAATGGAGTAAGTAGACGTTTTTATGAGGAAGCAGATCCAACACTATTTATCAAAAAGTATGGGATACGAGACTTTGTATTATGCGTAGCTGGCATTTATCCCAAAAAGAACCAGTTAGCTCTCTTACGAGCCCTTGAAAAAGAAAAAGAGATACCTATAGTTTTTATTGGTCCAGTAACGGACAAGAGATACTACTATAAGCTGTTGGAGATTTCAAGAAAAAGAGGTAATGTTTATTTTCTCGGGGAGATTCCACATGATAGCCCTATATTACCTAGTGCCTATGCTGCTGCTAAAGTCTGTGTTCTTCCTAGCTGGTTTGACGCCCCAGGACTCGTAACTTTGGAAGCTGCGTTAGCTGGTTGTAGGGTAGTAGTTACTAATCGCGGACCTATGAAGGAATATTTCGGTGATCTTGTTTTCTATATAGACCCTGGTGATATTGAGGACATCAGAGAAAAAGTCCTCCACGCTTACTACTCTGATATAGACACTTCTAAGCTTAGAAAGCACGTTCTTGAGAACTTTACCTGGGATAAAATACTAGCACCTCTGATAGACATATATAGAGAGCTGATATAAAATGCTAGTAAGGGATAGAAAAACTAGAATCAAAACGATCTTAATAGGTTCCACTTTTATAATCATACTATCTGGCATTATGACCTCCTTTACACTTCCTTCTGCTACGAACACTCCCGTGAATTACGAGTGGATGGTAAAGAACGCAAACGGATACTACCTAATGGTGATCACTATTTTGGCTGTTGCTTTTACGAATTTCGCGCTTCTCTTGCATAGGGATATTGACCATAATAATGTGTTAATGAATTTATATCTCATCACTCTTGTGATGTACCAAAGCATGCTAGCCTTTATAACATTTGCAAAAAGCCCATATAGAGATGTGTTTCTTCATGGAGGTACCGTTAAATATCTGCTTGATAAAGGCATGCTTCCTATGGGAACAGCCGAAGCTACTTGGCCCTTCTCTTATTACTTACAAGCATTATTTGTAGCTATATCAGGTCTCGATATCGTCTTTTCAAATAGTTTACTTTATATATCGGTATCAATCCTTTTAGTGATCACGCTGATCTTGTTGATGAAAGTCCTTTTAGCTTCTTTCAATACATATGAATTCGAAGTCCTTTTAGCTTCTTCCATACTGATATACTATGCTCAATTTAATCATTACAATTCATTTCTGCACTATTGCCGTGCACAATTAGGACTATCTATGCTAATGATAATATATTATGTTTTCATCAAGCTACTTCAGGAGAAAAAATACATCTACAGTAGCAACATTACATTACTCCTACTGCTAAGTAGTCTACTCTATACACATTCATTTTATTCAACAATATATCTAGGAAGTATCGCATTTGTTGCATTTACTTTATACATCTCTAGATACATCTCTAGAAAACTCCCTACGGCCGCGCAAAGTAGACAAAGTAGCTTCGTTCAGAGACTCGTAATTGAGATCTTCACATCATCCTTAATTTTATTTTTGATGATTAACTTGGTACAAAGTAACCTCTCAATTAACGTGGTATATGCACATGTCGTTAAAGGAATAACACGCGATATATTAGAGCTAGCTTCTGGCATTATTCAGGTAAGGGAAAAATTACCATTGCTGGGAGAAATCGTCAGAATAGTCTGGAAAGCGATGTTGATATCTATGTTAATTCTCTCCATGTCGTATCTATACATCTCTCTAGGCATACTTAAACAAAATCTAGGGATTGCAGAAAAATTATTTCTAGGTCATGCACTATCATCAATAATGCTCCTTCTTCTCTTCTTGTATATTCCTGGTTTTACTGGACGAGTAATATCATTCTTAGCAATTCCGTTGACATGTTATTCCATACAGGCCACAGTTTTACTCATGAAGAGATATAAAAGATACGCGACTGAGCTAGCTACTCTACTGCATATTCTTTCATTGATTTCATTTATGACATCCAATATACTAGTATTTTTTGACCCTCCTATTTCCGGCAGATTTGCTGTAGATGATATAATGAAGCCGTTGTATCAAGTATTCAATAATACAGTAGATGTTAAAATCGTTTTCTTGCAAAATAGCCCTCTCTACATATTAGCTAAGTATTTCGCTACATATGAAAGGGATGTATTCACCTTTGAAGCTTTTAAGAGCGCTGGTCCGTCTTTACTTGTATGTGTTCCAAGTATAGATATACCTACATGTGAAAACTCATCGAATTCAAACTCATTAATCATTAATGCTGGTGCGGTTTATGGTATACACCTCCTATGAACCAGTTCTTATCATGAAATCTTAGTGGTAAACCCTCACAGCATCAATACAAAGTAGCCGGTGCTATCTATGGAGAACTTTCGTCATATAATCATCACGCATGGATACCATCCACCTTGGACTCATGGTGAAACGATCACTACGAGAAATATAATCTTTATGTTAAAGGAGATAAGCAAGTATAGACCTATGATTTATTCCTCGATAGATACTAATAGGTTCGAGGGAGTGATACTACCTGATGCTTTTTATATAAAGTTGAATAACATAAGAGATTATGCCGCTCTTACTCACACACTATCTCAGCACTTTACCGAAGTAAAAAACGAGCCCGTTTTCCTACATCTAAGTGGTGTTAAGGAACACCTGGTTTATTTATTAGGGAGGCTCTGTAATGTGTATTCCAAGACTCTTAGTATACTAATTTACGATTTTGGCAAGATTCCGGGATGCCATAGAATTCCAAGGATTTTAAAGCTAACAGTCGATAGCTACCTAGGCTCGGTTTTAACAACTTCGTGCCATACTTACATACGATATAGCAGATACCTTAGAATACATTACATGCCGCTTCCTATTGTACCTCCAGATAAGCTTTATGCTATATCGTCAGGTGATGAGTGTAATTCTAGGTTGATCGACGATTCTCTATATCATATCATATACATCGGGCATCTATATGAATTTCGATTTCCTTATAAGATTGTCTTAAAAGCTATTTACAAGGTGATAAAATCCGGGTTTAAAGACCTAAAACTTCTTATCATAGCACCAAGAACAACGTATAATGTAGAAATGAGCAAAATTATTGAAAAGTACTCAGATAAGCTAGGCATACGAAGAAATGTTGTGGTTTTATCTGAAAACTTGACTGAAAAATGTAAATATGAGCTTTTGAAGAGAGCCAACATATTCTTGTTTTTACCAAGTCGACAACCCGTAACTATGGACCCTCCAGTCTCTGTTATTGAGGCCATGTTTTCTGGAAATGTAGTGTTAAGTACAAGGTATATGGGCCTTAAATACATCATAAAGGATGGCATTAATGGTGTAATTGTAGACAGCGTATCTGTCGATGTTCTTTACGAGAAACTCAAAAATATTTTGAGCGATGACGACTTAAGAGAATACGTGTCTCAAAACGCGAAGAGATATGTTCTTAAAAACCATTACTACGCTAATTTGATAGAAGCATTCAAAAATATATTGGTAGTGGAGGGAAAATTACATGAATGATCACATAACTATTGACGATTTTGCTCTAATCGTACTCTCAGCAATAGCAATGCACAAAAATGTGATTTTCTCTGGAAAATCAAGCATAACACTAGAAAGTAAAGTAACCTCCTTAAGTGAGACGTGTTCTAAAACAAGCATATCTAAACTAATCACCAAGTTGCATTTAAATAGCCTATCCTCGGAACTGATTAAGGGAGTTTGCGAAAATAGTGATGTTTTGAACCATTTTATTCCTCTTATATCCAAAGATGCCAATAAAAGGCTTCAAAGAATTAGGGGATTGAATTTCGTGAATAAAGTTCTTAGAAATGTTAATTACATGCTGATAAAGGACTTGGATATCCCATTTGCTTTACTATCCGATCTTGATCTACTTCTCTACGACTACATCGAGCTCTTAAAAGCTGCAATCACTTTAGAAAACGAAGGTTGTAGTATATATAAATTTAGGTTGCTTGCGCACCCTTTTAAGGTTATGGCAACTAATTGCAAGGACGGAACATTTGAAATAGACTTGTACCCTCATCCAATGTGGATCCGAAGAATAGTAGCTTTTAATGATGAAGTATTCAAGACAAAATATTTTGGAATAAGATATGGTATCGAGGTGCCTCTCCCTGCTCCTCCCATGGATTTTTACTTGGCTGCGACCCATGCATGGTCTCATCTTAGGTTAACACTTGCTGAAACATTGTACCTGCTTAAACTTAGTGAAAGTATCAAGGAAGAGGATTGGTTTCAGATATTAGAAATAGCACATGAGTGGGGCACTCTGGATAGCATATATACTGTGTCATTAGTAGTAAATACTTTTTCATCTAAAGTCTATGGATATTCTGTAATCCCTGAAGAAATAATTAAAGAAATGAAGAAAAAGTATGTTTTAAGAGGCAAAGCTGAAAAATGGCTCTACAGTATTAAAAGAATGGAATTCCCCATAAGATTCCCAGCATCGTTAGCAGTATTTTATTCCTCCTTATACGGTTTCCAAGTTCTTTGGAAAAAGGGTCTAATGAGTGCCTTGTATGGAGTTTTATCTACGTATCTGAGTTACTCATCGAATCTATTTCTTAAGAAACAAGATTCCATCTAAAGGTGTACGAAATGCGGATTAGAATTGATAAGCTAATTGGATGGATCTTAGTTGTCATAAGCTTATCAATAATTTCGATATTCCTTAATCTGTTTCTCTTTACCGATCTTATTGTAATTAAGATAATGTCATTAATAAGCATACTGATATTCTCCTTTCCCCTAATGATAGGAACAAAACTCATTATCTATGAACCCGTGAATAGAGTATCTGCTGAAATATTGCTTAGGCACTATTCTGGTAAAGTAAAGCCCATGTGTATATCTTTTTCGGGCATAGATGGAGCGGGAAAAACAACGCACTTGTATATGCTAAGCAAGGTTTTAAAAGATTTAGGTTTTAAAACGCAGATTTTTTGGATGCGGTGGCCCGCATTTACTTCTTATCCTCTTCTACTTTTAGGTAAACTGATAGGGTTAACCTCTAGAAAAGGTAATTTCATAGAGCATAAATACTATTTAAACAAGGCATTCTCTAAGGTTATCTCCCTGTCTTTGATCCATGATTTCGTCCTGAGGTATGCATCACTGAAGATTTTACAGAAACTATTACGTTGGAGTTTACTTTTAGACCGAAACATCTTGGATTTAGTAGTTGATCTACATATTTGGACAAGGGAGCGGCTCCTATTTTCGCCTCTGTTTATCCACCTATATGGAATTCTTCTTAAGGACTGTACAGTTATAGTCTTTGATGTTGATGAAAGAACAGCATTATTACGAAAGAAGGATACGTTTGACGTTCCCTATTTAAGGGCGAAAAGAAAGCTATATTCTCTACTCTCTAAACTACTTTCTCTGCACACTATTGATACCACACAAAGCGATATACATTTGACATTTACAAGTGTTGTAGGTAATTTAGGTTTACAAAGACTTTTAGAGCTTTATGTATTAATAAAGACTAAAAAGACAAGTACAAAAAATGGGGTATAGAGGCTTAATGTGAGCTGTTAGAAGCATTCCATGTTCCATGTTCCATATTACTTCGTCTTTTAAGTATAGCGGAAGCTTTGAAGGGGTCTGGCTATAATGAAATGTAACCCTCAAAAAGGAGTCTCTAGGTTAATAAGGTTAATAAGGGTATGCAAGAGGCTTTTTAATAACTGGCTTTCAGCAGGATTAAGGTACTTCGTTCTTACGAAACTGTTGAAAAAGAAATTCTATAATCTTCATGTTGTTTGCAGAGATAGTTCCAAGATTTTTGTGTCTCCTAAGGTATTTAGTTATATAATTAATGGTTACTATGATGGCTTCTTTACAGGGGTATCATGTAAAGAAGGAAAGGTTCTCTCAGAAAACTTACAGATAACTTTTCGTGAGATCGAGAATAGTGACCTAAGACCGAAAGATCTCATATTCGCTAAGAAAGCAGGCTGGAGATTTGATGAAAATTGTAATTGCTGGAAAAAAGATAAAATTAAATTCAAATACATGCATGGAACAATATTAGGAGTTTTTGAGTATGGGGAGTACTCATTAATAGATGTGAACGGTAAAACTGTTGTTGATATCGGTGCAGCCTGCGGGGACTCAACAATATATTTCCTATTGAGAGGAGCAAAGAATGTTATTGCCATCGAGCCTTGTCCTGACTTGTTTAAGGAGCTTTTAGAAAATCTTAGGCTTAATGGCGTATTTGACAAGGTTATATCAACAAATGTAGCCATCGGTAGTAGAGGAGGGGCTACAACTATTGAGTGCCCTAGCGGAAGAACGACAGTAGATGTGCTTAGACTAGAAGACATAGTGAAAGATTTTAATATAAATGGTGGGGTTCTTAAAATAGATTGTGAAGGTTGCGAATACGACATTATTCTTAATGAATATGATTATGTGAAATCATTTGATGAAGTATACTTCGAATATCATGCTTATATTACGGAAATCCCCATTGATGTACTACTTGAAAAATTATCCAAAGACTTTGTATGCAACAATGTGAGTAATGAAACATTCTATAAAATATTCGATTACAAGTATAATGAGAAACAGCTTGGGTTAGTAAAGTGTATTAAAAGGAGCTAAACGTAGAATCTCTGACGATTAAGCTATGACCATAGCGATTGTTGTTGGTACTAGACCCGAGATAATCAAGATGGCTCCCGTTATTAAGGAGCTTGAGAAGAGGAGAGCAGAATTCATATTTATTCACACAGGTCAGCACTACGATTATGAGATGAGCAAGATATTCGTTGAGGAGCTTGCTCTTCCCCAACCAAATGAAAGCTTTGCTTTGGAGAACACTAATCCTGCCGCTCAGATTGGGGAGATGATGATTAAGCTTGAGAAAGCTTTGGAGAGTTACAGAGGTAGAAAGCCAAGGATTATGCTTATTCAGGGAGATACAAACTCTATGCTTGCAGCAGGCTTAACGGCTCTTAAGCTAGGTATGGGGATTGGCCATGTTGAGGCTGGTTTGAGGAGTTACGATTGGAGAATGCCTGAAGAGCACAACAGGAGAATGATTGATCACGTATCTCACTACCTCTTCACACCTACAGAGCTCGCTAAGAAGAACCTTATTGAGGAGCATGTGTGGGGAGAGATATTTATTACTGGCAACACAGTTATAGATGCTATAGATATGTACTTTGATAAGGTGAAAGAGGTTGAGGCAAGGGTAATGGAACAGATAAGATTTGATGAGTATGCGCTAGTGACTTTCCATAGAGCTGAGAACGTGGATAACCCACAGACTCTCAGAGACTTTGTGAGGATATTGAAGAAGAGCCCAATACCAATAGTGTTCCCTATACACCCAAGAACGAGGAAAAGGTTGCAGGAGTTTGGGCTCTGGAACGAGGTGGAAAATATTCAGCATCTACAGATACTGCCACCACAAGGATACTTCGAGTTCCTAGCACTTATGAAGAACTGCAAAGTGATAATGACCGATTCTGGAGGTTTACAAGAGGAAGCCACACATCCAAAAATACGAAAACCAGTGCTAGTCCTAAGAACATCTACAGAGAGACCAGAAGCAGTAATACACGGCTTTGCACGAATAGTAGGAACAAACCCAGTCGTGGTACTAGCAGAGCTTGAAAAAATACTTAGTGAAAACCCAAAGCTACCTGAACAATCACCGTTTGGAGATGGGAAAGCAGCAATAAGGATAGTTGACATAACCATGTCTAGATTAGAAACATAAAAAGAATAAACGTTTATAATGCTCTACTCTATTCTCTCCCTTCTAAGCTCAAACACCACTGTTCCTCCACAAGTATATGGTTTTCCAGGGTCTGGACACTGAACATAGCCAACACCATCTTGCTCACCTATACCAAGAACCTTTGCCGAGACCCCTTTGAGGAAAGGCGATAGAAGTGTTAGCATAGAGCTTAAAGCATGTATACATATGCCTTTCCCCACCTCAGATATGTAAAACCTTTCTACAACGAAGCAATCACCTGGTTCGTAACCCATTGCACAGTTTCCTCTAACCTCCCTAACACATACCCTAACCCTATACACAGTACTCATTGGTCCTGCACCTTCCAACATTTCTCTGAATCTGCTTATTTTCTCTGGTTCTGCCCAGGGATTCAAAGCTATTAGCACAGGTATCGCTATGTAGATTGATTGGTTTACTGTGTATGTCGCTCCTTGTTGTAACGATATGCTGATTGGTGTCTCCTCCCTTATTATGTATATTTCTGGGATTATTAATGGGAATTCCTTTGCTAGCGTACCTAGCTTATCTATGAGCTTCTCATTTTTGTATAGCAATGCTGATCTTTGTATTGCTTGACCTATGTCTGGTACTACCGTCGGTGACTCCACTATTGAGTAGTACGTGAATAACTCTTTCAGTGTTTTCCCATCTATGATCCTAGCAAGCTTTGATATATCTACAAACTCTATGATACTATATCCATACTTTCTAAGCATGTTTTCAATGTCTGTCCTAATTCTGTTTAGAGTTTCGTAGGTGATGCTCCATATTGTGTTCCTAATCAGTTTTCTTTGACTCTTGTTTCTGGTAGTCATATTCTTAGCAATGTTTCCAATACTCGGCTTAGCAATGGAACATCTAGAGATGTTACTTGAAAATTGTTCAGGTATTAGCTTAGCCAACTTGAAACCAGCTTTACACACCTCCACAAAGCCCTTCCCAAAATTATTACTAGTTTTTGGCTCTACAATCATTCCAGCTGAAGGCATGAAGACTATAGCAACACTTTCTAAAGGACTTACAGATTGTATCACCTCCTTTGGCGGCTTGTATAGGAGAAGATCCCATGGCGCAGAAAAGAGTAGAAGCCCAAAAGCAATAAGAAGAACCTTGGGTCCTAATGAAGTTGAGAAGCTTACAGGTATTCCAAGCCCTAACAAGCTTAAGCCAATAACGGCCATCATTTCCTGCTTAAAGAGTTTCCTGACTTTACAAGACTTTTTATCGTCATCTACTTTGCTTCTTCTATTCCTACTCTTTCGCTCACTAGGAGCAAGAATCTCTATGTTTATATATGAGAGAACAAAAGCTAATAATAGCATGACTACTGCGTAAAGGAAGTACACCGGCGATAGATTAGCCAAACTAACGTGAGGGAAAAGTGCATAGATGAAGTACAGCAAAGCAAGTGGTAATAGGAAAATGTTTATGAAGAGTGGTGGCGTTACTAACTTAAGCAATCCGAAAATGTTTAAACCCTTTGACATCTCATCATAAAGCCAATCAGCGGCAGCATCAATAAGGTTTTCGCGAAAGGTGTATAAATCAATATGCTCAACCCTAGAAAGCATCTTACTAATATCATTCACACTCCTAGGCAAACCCTTGAACAGGTAGTTATAGGTGATATAGTTTTTGACAATAATGCTTAGACCAAAAGCAAGAGCAAGAAGCCCTAAACCAAGAATTAGTAGAAAGAAAGGGTGTAGAGACCTAGGAACCAAAAATTCAATCCATCGAGATATAAGTATGATAATAGATGTGTAGAAGGGGATCTTAGATACAAAATGAAGAAACTTATGGGCAAAGTGAAGCTCAGCACCTTTCTCAACAATATCTCTGAAAACATCAATTATTAAAGACACACTCACCTCCTCTCTGAAACTCTTCTCAGAAAATATCTTCTTCGAGAATCAAAACCTTATTTAGTGAGAGGAGCCCGAAACTTATAATAGAATGTAAATGCGCTGTGAATGCGTGTAATCTTCGATGATTAAGGATTGTTAGAAGTTTTGATGCGTTGCGCTTTTGAGTTCCACATTGACGCAGTAAAGATGCCGATAAATATCTTGCTTCAGAATCTTTCTAAGGACTATAGATGTAAGATTGTTAGTGATGAGGAGTTCTACAAGAGACATGGATACAGCAAAAAGCTTCTAGGTCTAGTCAAATGTGTTAGGGTGTGAGGTGTGTGCTTGCATTGTTTTTGTGGGGGTAATGCTTTTATTTTTGTGGTTTTGTCTGTGTTTTGTGGTGATGCTGTGTGTTGGGTGTTGTTTCTCGGTTTAGGGTTCTTGTTGTTGCTTTTTCTATAGCTGTTTTTGTGTTTTTGTTTGGTTTTGCTAATCTTTGTTGTGTGCCTTGGTCTGTTGGTTGGCTTAGGCTTGTTGACTTGGCTTTCTGGATCCTTTCCATGGGTTCTGTGTTTGCTGGTTTTGCTGAGTTTTGGCTGTTTTGGAGGGAGAGCTCTGCTCTATCAACTCTTCTCATAGATGTTGCTGGTCTTGGCATCGTTGTTTTTGCTAGGTTTTCCTCTGCTATCTACAGCCTTTTGAAGACTAGTTTCTATGTTCAGGTTGTTGGTGGCTCTATTGTTGATGATGTGTCCTATAGGCTTGCTTCTCTTGCTGTTCTAGGCAGCTTTATGATATTCTCCTCAACGTCTCTAAGCACCTGGTTTAGAAAACCCGTTGTTTTTGCCAAGGGCTTGACCTTCCACGACCTGTTTACCCGTTTGGTTAGGGTTCTTGGCGCTACGAATATTAGGTGGGTGTGCATAGCTTCTTTCGCTGTGGGTTTTCTTGCAAGGTTCTACCCAGAGCTTAAGTATCTTGATCTGCCTATTGGTTGGGACACTCTTGAGTATATAGCTGTTGCCAAGGATTTTACCTCTACACCAAAGCTTTTAACGAGCTATCTGTGGCTTGGTGGTTTGAGGAACCTACCCCGTTGATAACATGGGTCTCTGGATCCCTAAATATTCTCGGTGTTGACCCATGGATATTCTTCAAGGTGTACCCAGCAATAGCAGTGGGCTTGATATCGATGTTGTCTGCAGCTATTGCTTACAGGGTTTCGGGGTCCAGGGCAATAGCATTTGCATCAGCTTTGCTCACAGTCTTCAACCCCTTTATACTTGGGCAGAGCCAGCAGTGGCAAAGGCATGTACTAGGCTTAGTGTTTCTCATGGCATATCTCTACCTCTGCGAATCCAAAGCAAAGCCCCTCTACAGAGCCCTTACACTGGTTCTAGGAGCACTCGCCTATGAACCAGTAGCTGTGCTGGCACTGTTTTTGTCCGTGGCAGAGGCTCTGATGATGAGGAGTGGGAGAGGTAAAGCAGTGTTCACAGCATCAGCAATCCTAGCACTACTAGCGTTGCTATGGTACGTGGGCTTCCCTCAGAAACCCGTGGCATCATTGACTCCTAGTGGTGTTTATGTGGCTGGGAATATAGAGTATAGCCCTTCCACAGCTCTTAGCTATACAATTACATGTCTACTCCTCCTAGCGCCATCCATAGCCATAGCCAGTATATGGAGATCCATAGATATTAGAGCAAAGATAGCTATAGCACTGCTATTCACAGCATTCATAATGCCAGTGCTATGCGTGGTAGCTCCAGTTGATCAGCATAGGTGGTTCCTAGCACTACTAACCATAGTAGCACCCTATACCGTAGCTGGCTTAGCTAAGATAAATAGAGGTGTCTTAGCGTTAGCAACAGCACTGGTTATTCTCCTAGGCTCTGCATACCCATTTACAGAGAATGGCTTTACACATTTCAGGATATGGGCAGAAACATCTATAGCACCTGCATCTGGGTATCCATGGAAACTAGAGCCAGCCATAAAGAACGTGAGCGATGTGATGAGCATCGCAGAGATTGTAGCTATGAGGAAAGAGGTGACGCTGGTTAGCTTAGGTATGTATCCACAGCTCCACCTATTCATAAGAAACCCAACAAACATTGCACCCCTAGATGGAGAACCTGCATTGATAACAGCAATAGTTTACATAGCCACAAACAACCTATCAAAGATAATCACAGTAACTTCTATCAATATGAGTAAAGAGCTGGAGATTTTTAGAGAGAAGCCAGACCTCTACAATGCAACACTAGCTCTACAACTAGGAAAGGAGTACAAGCAGATGTATATAGATATAGAGAATGTGAGGATAGAGCTCCTCTACAGAGGAACGACATCAAATATATACATAGTAGAGATAAGCAAGGCAAAGTGAGAGGATAGCCATAGCTAAGCATCTCCACACTACTTTTATATCACTACACAGCTATCTAGCTTTTGAGGATATATGGCTCACCCAAAAATCTCCATAATATGGCTAAACCACAACTCCATAAAGATACTGCCACTAGTGCTACAATCCCTTGAATCAATTGCTAATCTCGATTATCCCAGCGATAGATATGAGCTTATAGCTGTTGATAACGGCTCTATTGATGGTAGCTTTGAGAGGATTAGGGAGTTTCTTGAGAAGAGAACAGGCTTAAGAAAGAAGATAATTAGGTTGAGTGAGAATCTTGGTTTTGCTGGTGGTAATAATGTGGGTTTTAGGGTTAGGGATAGGGAGAGTAAGTATGTTGTTTTGGTTAATAACGACTGCATAGTTTTTGATCACGGTGCTAAGCTCTATGTTGAGGTTTTGGAGAGCTTTCCTTATTTGGGTGCTGCTCAAGGTGTTGTATTGAAGCTTGGTGTGAGAGATATAGACTCTAGAGGTATATACCTATCTGATCTGCTAATCCCATTTGGGTTTCCCAAGAACTCTAAAGAGATTTTGAGTGGTAAGGTGTTTCTGTGTAGTGCTGTTGAGGGTACATTCCCTATATTCAGGGTTGATGCACTGTTAAAGGCTTTCAATGATGAGAAGGTATTTGATGAGCTTCTCTACGGCTTTAGTGAAGATGTATTCACATCAATTCAGTTGTGGAGAGCGGGATTTAAATTAGCCTTTATAGCAAAGGGCGTGGCTATACATAGAAGAGGAGCTACATGGAGCTCTCCTATGGCAACATTCCTTTCCACAAGAAACTATTTGGCATTATCACATATACTCTCGAAGAGAAATTCACACATATTTCACACACTACTATTAATTCGTAAAGCGCTTACAAATGTAATTCGCAGAGGCTCTAAGTGGCAAAGTCAGTACATTCTGAAAGGCTTAGCAGAGGCTAAAAAGCTTTCAAATAGGCTTGCCCAGAGATACCATGGACTAGAGCTACCACAGTCAATGCCATTAATACGCATACCAATAAAAAGAGTTATCATAGGTATAGCAATAGCTCAAGCACTTCAAATATATGTTGAGCAAACAATTATTAAAAACCTTGAGAAGTGGGCAATAGGATGGGTCTAGACAAATAGGGAAAACCCTCTTGATATCATTACATCAATATATTGAAATCCCCAAAAGTTTTTGCAGGTAAGAGTTGAAATCATCTGCTTAGAAAAGACTAGTAGCGATTTTCTATAGAGTGAAAGGTGTTCTGAAATGCGTTAGTGAGAGACTGACTATAAGCAAGTTTTTCGCTTATGGCAATGACAACACACTCAGATTAGTGTTACGAAGTTGGGGCTGTTACAGGTTTGTAGTGATTTGTGAATAGCTATAGATATTTTTAGATACTTCTCAGAGCAATGCTAATGCGCTAAAAAGCTATAAACCTCAGAAGCTCATAACCTCATCGATGTCCCCGGGTTTCCGAGACCCGCAGGGCTTTGAACCTCTAGGCAACTAGTGGGTGAGCCGCTGTGGTGAGGGGGCTCGGGGGTAGCGTGATGAGCCACCCGCCAAGTAATTACAGCTATTTACAGATAACTACAGGTCTTGGCGAGTGATGAACGCTATAAGATAGTACATAATGTTTCTAATGAGGGTTAAAGAAAACCTCGTAACTTCATCTATAGGGTGAGAGCGGTTAATGAGGTAGAGCTGTTGAGGAGATTAAGGAGTCAAGGAGTATTCCTAGATTTGTACAGGGTACCAATAATGAAAATAGAGCTGAAGGATCTCATACATCTCTTCACATCGAAGTACATAGCCGAGAACTACTACGATGAATTTATCGCTAAGAACATAGAACACTTTATTGCATCATAAGGTAAATGGATTTGCGTCACACTTAATTACCTCTACCTTGCAGATAAATTCTTGAGGCGGTTGTATGGATCTCAAGGGTCTTGTTCTTGCTGCTGGTGAGGGTTCTAGGCTAAGGCCATTCACTTTCTCTAGGCCTAAGCACCTCATTCCCTTGCTTGGTAAGCCCATGATTCGCTACGCTATTGATGATCTTGTTTCTGCTGGTGTTAGGGATATCGGTGTTGTTGTTGGCTACTTTGGGGACTTGATCAAGGAGGCTCTAGGTGATGGAAGCTCCTTTGACGCTAGGCTTGCATACATTGTTCAGGGGAAGAGACTTGGAATAGCGCATGCTATCCACCTAGCAATTGAGCATGGATTCATAGACAAGCCATTCGTTGTTTACTTGGGGGACAACATCTTGTCACGTGGTGTTGAGAAGCATTTGAAGAGGTTTGTTGAAAGTGGTAGTGATGCCTACATACTTCTCTCCAAGGTTAAGGATCCTTCTAGGTTTGGCGTGGCTGTTATTAGGGATGGGAAGGTTGTTAGGCTTGTTGAAAAGCCTAAAGAGTTTGTATCTGACCTGGCTGTTGTTGGTGTTTACTTCTTTAGGGATCCAGATCTTGTGGAGAAGGCTTTCAAGACATTGAAGCCTTCTTGGAGAGGTGAGTACGAAATTACAGAGCTTATCCAGTGGTTCATAGACAATGGATACAGGGTTGAATACGATGTTGTGTCTGGTTGGTGGAAAGATGTAGGTACATACGAAGGCTTGCTAGAAGCTCTATACCTACTGCTAGACGATGTTGTTGAGAGGGTTGAGGGTGAGGTCAGAGGCGAAACAGTTGGTAGAGTCATTGTTGAGAAAGGAGCTGTTGTAGAAGGAAAGGTTTATGGACCTGCATACATAGGTAAAAATGTTTATGTAGGGAGAAACGCTGTTGTAGAGCATTTCTCATCTATTGAGCAGGGATCGAAAATGTTGTCAGGCTCGTTGACAAGGTCACTGGTTTTGGATAACGCTCTTATCGATATTAATGGGCTTAGACTTGTTGATAGCGTTATAGGTTCTAACACAGTTATTAAGAGTTCTAGGGAGTTGAGGGGTGAGGCAAGAGTTGTTGTATCAGATTATAGTCAGGTGTATCTATAAACTTTTAACCCTGCTCCAAGGGCAAAGTACTGTAGGTGAATAGTTGATGAGGGTTCTTGTAACAGGTGGTGCTGGGTACATAGGCTCTGTACTTGTTAGAGAGCTTATTAGGAGAGGGTATAACGTCACAGTACTAGACCTCATGCTTTTCGGTGATCCTGGTATTAGGGATGTTGTTGGGGAGAAAGGAGTTAGTGTGGTAAGAGCTGATGTGAGGAGCTACGACACCTCAATTCTCAGAGGCCATGACGCTGTAGTTGATTTAGCTGCTATTTCTCAGCCTGATCCCCAAGGTCTTATAGATGAGAAGCTATTCTACGAAATAAACTACTATGCTCCTGTTAGAACAGCTAATCTCTCCGCAAAGCATGGTGTGGAGAGGTACGTGTTTACATCTACCTGTAGTGTTTACGGTTTCCAAGAAAGGGTTGTTGATGAAAGCTCGCCTCCAAATCCATTGGAGCTGTATGCGAAGACTAAGTACATGGCTGAGAAGGGTATTCTAAGCGTTAAGGGCGTTACAAGAACTATTCTGCGCCTAGCAACAGTCTACGGATTATCTCCTAAGATGAGGTTCGACCTGGTTGTCAATGCAATGACTCTTACCCTGTTTAAGGAGGGTAGGATTAGGGTTGGTAGACCTGGGGAGCAGAAGAGGCCTGTTGTCCACGTAGCTGATGTCGTTGAAGCCGTTATAAAGGTTTTAGAAGCGCCTAGAGATTTTGTTGATGGTGAGGTATTTAACGTGGGTTCTAATGACCAGAACTACAGGGTTATAGACCTAGCTTACGAGATATTCAAAGCTCTTGGGAGAGAACCTGCTATAGAGTTCTATGGAGAGCCTGATACCCGCTCCTACATAGTTGACTTTACCAAGATTAGTAGGGTTCTGGGGTTTAGGTGTAGATACAGGGTTGCTGATGGTGCTAGAGAGATATATAGAGCTCTTGAGGAAGGCGTTGTAAGGGATGAGCCGTGGACAAAGGTAATCTCTTGGTGGAGAAAACTACAGGATGAAGGAGTTGTAAAGCTAACTGGTGTCTCTATATGAAGATTCTGGTTACAGGAGGTTCTAGCACCCCCGGCTTCAGAATTGTTGAAGAGCTTGCCAAAGCTGGGTACAAAGTTTTTGCACAGTATAATGAGCACGATATACTCAATATGGACAACGTTGCCAAGGTCAAGGCGGATTTCAGGGATTTGGAGAAGGTAGCACAACTTGTTAGAGAGACTAAACCTGATGTTGTTGTACATACAGCAGCTATTGGCGATGTTGATAAGTGTGAGGTTGATAGAGAGTTTGCTTGGAGAGTTAATGTAGAGGCTACTTTAGCTCTGGTTAAAGAGGTTTCGAGGATAGATGCATACTTCCTCTACCTATCAACGGATTATGTATTCGATGGTGAGAGAGGGCTTTATCGCGAAAATGATGCACCAAACCCCGTAAACTACTACGGGCTTACAAAGCTCGTAGCAGAGAACGTTGTTAGAAGTGGTTTAAATAAATATTCGATTGTTAGAACAAGCCACATATACGGATTTGGAATGGGCCGCAAAAACTTTGCAAGAGCAGTTGTAGAGTCTCTTAGCCAAGGGCAGAAAGTGAGGGCTTTAGTCGATCAATGGCTTTCACCAACACTAAACACCTTACTAGCAAAAGCGATCAGGGAGATTATTGAGAAAGACTATGCAGGGGTTATTCACATAGCTGGTGAAAGAATTGGTAGATATGACTTTGCCAAAGCTATAGCTAGGAGGTTTGGATTTGATGAGAATCTGATAGAGCCTATAACAATGAGGGATATACAGTTCAAAGCTAGGAGACCCAGAGACTCAAGCCTTGACACGTCAAGAGCTAGATCAATTCTAAAGATAGATTTCTACACACTTAAAAACTCACTCGAAGTCTTCTACAGAGAGTGGTTAGAGCTAAGAGGTGGGAAGTAGTATGCCTTTCAAGAGCTTCAAAAGGCTTGAGATACCTGATGTGATTCTTGTAGAGTTTGTTAGGTTTTATGATGAGAGAGGCTTTTTTGCTGAGCTTTATAAGAGGACTGATTTCCTGGCCAATGGGGTTCCATATGACTTTGTTCAGGTGAATCTGAGCTTTTCTAGGAGGGGTGTTGTTAGGGGTTTGCACTACCAGCTTAGGCCTTTGGAGCAGGGTAAGCTGGTGTATGTAGTGAGTGGTAGGGTTCATGATGTTGCTGTTGATA